>Ga0310891_10000284_pt1 | contig 8577 bp, 7 predicted proteins | sample T20D4metaG_FD_203915 | JGI IMG/M metagenome (GOLD analysis project Ga0310891, IMG submission 203915) | Lab incubated soil microbial communities from West Virginia University Organic Research Farm, Morgantown, WV, United States - T20D4 | ecosystem: Environmental > Terrestrial > Soil > Agricultural... | reverse complement strand
GATCGCGTTCGTCCCCTACTTCGCGCGATACGCGTATGAAACCTACGTCGCGCCGCTGCGGAGCGTCGCGACGATCGATTCGTTGAACGACCACGAGCGCCTCGATCTTGCAACCGTCCTTCGCGACATGGTGATTCGGTTCGACAATCTCTGGCAGATGCCGTTTCCCTATGTGATGACGCTCCACCAGGCTCCGGTGAGGGGCGACGCCAGCGGGTTTCACTTTCACATTGAATTTCATCCGCCGTTGCGCCGGCCAAACCTGCTGAAGTACCTCGCCGGCCCAGAGATCGGCGGCGGCAATTTTCTGAGCGATACGTCTCCCGAGGAAAAGGCCGCCGAGCTGGTCGCCGCTGGCGGGCCGCATTACCTTTCGACGCCGGCGTGAATCCAACCCACCCGCTTCTCGCCCCCGTTCAGGCCTTGCATCGCAGAATCCGTCGTGATGTCGTCGACGCCTGTGAGCGCGCGACCACGGCAGCGCTTTCCGGTGTCGCGCGGGAGGAAGAAGGAGACACGATCTATGCGATCGACCGCGTCGCCGAACATGTGCTGGTTGATGAGATCGAGCGGACGATCGCGACACGGGATGCGCCGGTGCTGCTGGTAGCGGAAGGTCTCGCTGGCGGCGAGATCGTCGTGCCGACGCACGCCGACCGCGCGGCGACACGGTGGGTGATCATCATCGATCCGATCGACGGCACGCGTGGTTTGATGTACCAGAAGCGGTCCGCGTGGATTCTGACTGGTGTCGCCCCGCACATTGGCGGACATCGAGCTCGCGGTGCAGACCGAGATCCCGCTCGTCAAACAGCATCTTTCTGACGAGGTCTGGGCGGTGCGTGGCGAAGGCGCATCGGCGCTCCGGTTCAATCGTCTCACCGGCGAGAGCCGAGCGATTGAGTTACACCCGTCGAGCGCGACCACGATCGCGCATGGCTTCGCCATGATTTCGCGCTTCTTCCCCGGCAATCGCGCCGAGCTCGCCGCGATCGACGACGAAGTGGTCGAAGCGGTGCTCGGACCTCCGCAGCCTGGCAAAGCGCAGCTATTCGAGGACCAGTACATCTGCACCGGTGGTCAGCTTTACGAACTGATCGCCGGGCACGATCGGTTCGTCGCCGATCTGCGGCCACTGTTCGAGCGGCAGCGCGCGGGAGGCGCGGCACTCTGTTGTCATCCCTACGATCTCTGCACGGAACTGATCGCACGCGAGCTGGGCATCCTCGTGACCGACGAGCGCGGTCGTCCGCTCAACGCCCCCCTGGATGTGACGTCCGATGTCGCGTGGGTCGGCTATGCCAACGACGCAGTACGGGCGCAAGTCGAGCCGCACGTGCGGAACGCGCTGCTGCGGCGCGGGCTGATTGCATGAACGCCGCACTTCGTCCCTCGTCGCATATCCCCGCCGAGGTCCCGGATCTCGCGCGGTTTGCCACTGATGTTCCGACGCGGATGAACACCCACTCATGGGGTCAGACGTCGAGTGAACATGTGGGTCCTCTGTTTGTCGCGCGTGCACCTGGACGGCTGGACGTCATGGGCGGCATCGCCGACTACTCGGGTGCCCTTGTGCTGCAGTGGCCGATTCGCGAAGCGACACGCGTCGCGCTTCGTCCGTGGAGCGAACGCCGGATCTCGATCGTTTCGATCCGCAGTGACGGACACGAGCGCCGCTGCGACGTACCGCTCGACGTGGTCGCAGACGGAGAGCGCCCCTATGACGCGGTCCGCGCGTGGTTCGAAGCTGATTCTGCCCGTCACTGGGCTGCCTACGTGGCGGGTGTGTTCCACGTGCTGACGCGCGAGCACGGCGTGAACTTCGCTGGCGGAGCAGCGATCCTCATCGAGTCGGACGTCCCGGAAGGCAAAGGCGTCAGCTCGTCGGCGGCGGTCGAAGCGGCGACCATGGAAGCGGTGGTTGGCGCCTGGGGATTGCAGCTCGATCCTCGCACGCGCGCGGTGCGCTGTCAGCAGGTCGAAAACCTGATTGTGGGTGCGCCGTGTGGCGTGATGGATCAAATGGCGTCCATCTGCGGTGAGGGCGGCAGTCTGATGGCGCTTCTGTGTCAGCCCGCAGAGTTTCACGGCAGCGTCCGACTTCCTGACCGACTCGGCGTGTGGGGAATCGATTCGGGGATACGCCACGCCGTCAGCGGCGCCGACTATGGTGGTGTGCGAGTCGGTGCGTTCATGGGTTATCGAATCCTCGCTGATCTGGCAGGCTTGCGCGTGACGGCAGAGGAGCGCGAGGGGCACGTGCGCATCGATGACGCGCGGTGGCACGGCTATCTCGCCAATGTCGGCAGCGACACGTTTCACCAGTTCGCATCGCGGATACCCGAGTCGCTCGAGGGCGCCGCGTTTCTCTCGCAGTATCAAGGCACAACCGATCTCGCAACCCGCATCGAACCGGGGCGGCAATACGCGATTCGGACGCCGACCGCACACCCGATCTACGAACACGAACGGGTGACGGAATGGGCGCGCCGGTTGACGACCAGTGCTTCTGAAAGAGTAGACGCGGCGCGTCTCGGAGAATTGATGTACGAATCGCACGCGAGCTACTCGGCATGCGGGCTCGGTTCGGATGGAACCGACAGGCTGGTTACGCTGGCGCGCGAGGCCGGTCCGGCGCGAGGCATCTACGGCGCGAAGATCACCGGCGGTGGAAGTGGAGGAACCGTCGCCCTTCTGGCCGATGCGACAGCTGGCGACGTGGTTCGCGATATCGCGCATCGCTACGCAGAAGAGACGGGGCGTCACGCATATGTGTTCGAAGGCAGTTCGCCGGGTGCTGGGCAGATCGGGACGATTCGTCTTGATCCGGCGTAGTCTGTCGGCGCGAAATTAAGGAGTAGTCATACGACAATGCGCGTACTTGTGACTGGCGGTGCCGGCTATATCGGTAGTCACACGGCAAAGCATCTCGCCGCGGCTGGGCATGATCCTGTGGTCTTCGACGATATGAGTCAGGGCCACGACTGGGCCGTCAAGTGGGGGCGCCTCGAGCGCGGCACGCTGTCAGATTCGGCGCGTCTTGCCGAGGTATTCGCCGCCAACACGATTGACGCTGTCGTCCACTTCGCTGCCAATGCGTTGGTCGGGGAGTCGATGAGCAATCCGGCGAAGTACTTCCAGAACAACACCGTCGGATCGCTGAACCTGCTGAACGCGATGCGCGAAGCCGGCGTCGGAACCATCGTCTTCTCGTCGACCTGCGCAACCTACGGAGACCCGGTGCGTGTGCCGATCGACGAGACGCACCCTCAGGCGCCCGTGAATCCGTACGGCGAATCGAAGTTGATGGTCGAGAAGATGCTGCGCTGGTACGGAGAGATCCACGGTCTCCGCTGGATGGCGCTCCGGTATTTCAATGCCGCCGGCGCCGATCCCGACGGCGAGATCGGCGAGGACCATGATCCGGAAACACATCTCATTCCGCTCGTCGTCGGCGCCGTTCTGGGAACTCGGCCGCCCGTCAAGATCTTCGGCACCGATTATCCGACACCCGACGGTACGGCGGTTCGCGACTACGTCCACGTGATGGATTTAGCGGATGCTCATTTGCGCGCGATCGAATGCCTGCGTGCGGGCACGGCAAGCCAGGCGATCAATCTGGGTACGGGCCGTGGTCACTCCGTCAAGGAAGTGATCGACACTGTGGCTCGCGCTGGCGGCAGGGCCGTGCCTGCGATCGAATCACCGCGAAGGGCGGGTGACCCGCCCGAACTGGTGGCGGCGCCCACTCGAGCGCGCGACGTGCTCGGCTGGACGTGCCGCTATCCCGACATCGAGATCATCGTCGGCCACGCGTGGGCGTGGCACGAAAAGCACAGGCAGCCGCACGCATGACGAACAAGAAAGACATTGCGATCTTCCTGCTGCTCGTCGTGCTGTGCGCGATCGTGACGGCACTCAACCCGAGGTTCCTGTCGCCGGCCAACCTGCAGAACACCGCACGGTTGATTGGGGCATTCGGAATCTTCAGTCTGGGCCTCGGCCTGGTGATCATCACCGGCGGCATCGACCTGTCGGTTGGATCGTCGTTCGCGCTGCTCGGCGTCCTCCTGAGCATGATGTTGACCGAATGGCATCTGCCGTGGCCATTCGCCGTGCTGGCGATCGTTGGACTCGCGGCGCTCATCGGCATCGTCCACGGTTTGCTCATCACACGACTGCGCCTTCAGCCGTTCGTCGTCACGCTCTGCGGATTGCTCGTGTATCGCGGGCTCGCCAGGTTCATTGCCGACGACGAGACGAAAGGCTTTGGCGACGCCGCGGGATTCCGGACGTTGCAGCACTTGATGACCGGTAGTTTCTTCGGCGTCCCGACGCCGTTTGTCGCCATGGCACTCATCGGCGCGGTGATGTGGGTCGTGCTGCACCGATCGGTTTATGGACGCCACCTCTTCGCTACGGGTCGCAACGAAATCGCCGCCCGATTTTCGGGTATCGACGTCCGACGGGTCATCGTCAGCACATACGTGATCCTCGGGGTGCTGACCGGCATCTCGGCGATCATCTTCGCCTTCTACACCAACTCGATCTCACCCTCGTCGCACGGCAGCTTCTTCGAGCTGTACGGCATCGCGGCCGCGGTGCTCGGCGGTTGCAGCCTGCGCGGCGGCGAGGGGTCGATCATCGGGATCCTGCTTGGCACCACGCTGCTCCAGGTGCTGCAGAATCTCGTGAATCTGCTCGGGATTCCGAGCTCGCTCAATTTCGCCGTGATGGGTGGGGTCATTCTCGTCGGCGTCGTCGGCGACCAGATCCTGCAGCGTCGGGCGGCTTACGTGAGATCTTGATACCGTTGTGTTGTCGTCATCATGAGGAGAGTCGAATGCGCCTGAAGACAGCTGTCGCGCTCACCTGTGCGGCCGTGCTCGTTCTGGCCGGTTGCAGCCGCAAAGGTTCGTCCGCCCATACGCTCGCGTTCGTCACCAACAACGCGTCGGACTTCTGGACGATCGCGAGAAAGGGTACCGAAAAGGCTGACGCCGAGCGGACCGACATCACCGTCGAGTTCCGGCTGGGCGATGGCAGCGCCGCCGGGCAGAAGCGGATCGTCGAGGATCTGCTGGCCAAAGGCGTGGACGGCATCGCCATCAGTCCGGTCGATCCCGCCAACCAGACGGCAATGCTCGACGATGCCGCCCAGAGGACGCTGGTGTTCACACACGACAGCGATGCGCCTGCCAGCAAGCGCGAGTGCTACGTCGGCACCGACAACGTCGCGGCCGGACGGCAGGCCGGCGAACTGATCAAGTCGGTTCTGCCCAACGGGGGCAAGATCATGCTGTTCGTGGGGCAGATCGATGCCCGCAACGCGCAGGAGCGATTGCAGGGAATCAAGGAGACCATCGCGGGTACGAAGATTGACATTCTCGACGTCCGCACCGACGACACAGATCGAGTGCGCGCCAAGGCGAACGTCGCGGAGACTCTCGTCGCGCATCCCGACGTCGCCGCCCTCGTCGGCCTCTGGAGCTATAACGGCCCGGCGATTCTCAATGCGGTCCGGGACGCGAACAAGATTGGTCAGGTTCCGATCATCACCTTCGACGAAGAGGATGAGACGCTCACTGGCGTCAAGTCGGGCGCCATCGCCGGCACCGTGGTGCAGCAGCCGTTCGAGTTCGGGTATCAGGCGATGACGCTCATGGCGAAGGTCCTCGCGGGTGACAGGTCCGGCATTCCCTCAACCCGTCAGGTGTTCATCCCGACAAGGGTGTTGCGACAGAACGACGTCGACGAGTTCCGCAAGAAACTGACCGAGCTCCGTGGTCGCTGACACGCAACAGGTCATGGGCGCGCCGGTTCTGCAGCTTCAGAACATTCAGAAGCGCTTCCTCGGAGTGCATGCGCTGAAGGGCGTGTCGCTGGACGTGCATCCAGGCGAGGTGGTCGCGCTGCTCGGTGAAAACGGCGCCGGCAAATCCACGCTGATGAAAGTCGCCGGCGGGATTGAACAGCCTGACTCCGGAGAGGTGCTCATCGATGGCGAGGCCGTCGTCGTGCGCGACGTCCACACGGCGACCTCACTTGGGATCGCGTTCATCCATCAAGAACTGAACCTGCTCGACAACCTTGACGTGGCGAGTAATGTTCTGCTCGGCCGCGAGCCGACAGTCGGGGGACCGCTGCGCATCGTCGACCGCCGGAAGATGCACGCCATCGTCGAGCCCTACCTCGCACAACTCGGCCTCGACGTTTCACCAAGCACGGCCGTCTTGGGACTCTCGATCGCGCAGCAGCAGCTCGTTGAAATTGCGAAAGCACTCTCCTTGAAGGCGCGGGTGCTCATCATGGACGAGCCGACGTCGAGCCTCACCCTCTCGGAGACATCAAGGTTGCACGAGATCGTGGCTGCGTTGCGCGCGAATGGTGTAGGAATCGTCTATATCTCTCACCGTCTGGGCGAAGTTCGGGCGGTAGCCGATCGAGCGGTCGTGCTTCGTGACGGCGCAAACGTCGGCGCGCTATCGCGCGACGAGCTGACGCACGACAACATGGTACGGCTGATGGTCGGCCGCGACATTGCCGCGCAGCTGCATTCAACCGGCGCCGCAGGCCCGGAAGAGCGCTTCAGGATCGAGAACCTGCGGACGACGCGCTACCCGCGACAGACAGTCTCATTCGGCGTGAGCCGCGGTGAGATCCTCGGCGTTGCCGGTCTCGTCGGAGCCGGACGGTCTGAAGTCGCGCAGGCGATCTTCGGCGTTGAACGGCCGCTCGCCGGACGAGTTCTGCTCGACGGGTCGGCGATTGCGATTGCCGACCCGGCGGCGGCAATTCGTCAGGGTGTGTTCCTCGTCCCCGAGGATCGTCGGACCGCGGGCCTTGTGGTGGATTTCTCAGTGCGCGAAAACGTGACGCTGCCGGCATTGCAGCGATACGCGACGCACGGGCTCGTGTCGGCCGCGAAGGAACGAGTCGGCGTCAGTGCCGTCTGCACGCAGCTGCAAGTCAAGGCGCCGTCCATCGAGACGAAGACCGCCAATTTGAGCGGCGGCAATCAGCAGAAGGTCGTGCTGGCGAAGTGGCTCGCTCTCGGTCCGAAGGTGCTGATCGTCGACGAACCGACGCGCGGCATCGACGTCGGTGCCAAAGCAGAAATCTATACGCTGCTACGGAACCTCGCCCGGGCGGGGGTGGCCATCGTCATGATCAGCAGCGACATGGAAGAGATTCTCAACATGAGCGACCGGGTTGCGGTGATGCACGAAGGCGCGATTACCGGCACGCTCATAAGGGAGGAATGCAGCGAGGAGCGGATCATGACCCTAGCCGTGGGCTAGATGATCCGAATAGGCTACGAAAGTGAGCGGCCGCCTCGTCCACGAGCGTCACCCTAGCGTGGCAACGTGAGCTCGTAGTACTCGACGCCGCTCTCTCCTTTGCAATCCATGACGCAGTCTCGTCGCGAGATAAAGAGCCGGCTGCCGTCCCGCGAAATAGCCTCGATCTTCGTGTAGTTCGTGATTTGGAGCGCTTCAGACAACGCATATTGCTTCCATTCGCGGACATCGAGCACATACAGCGGCTCGCTCACGACGTAGCGGCCGTCGGGCGTTACGAATACCCACCCGGTGAATCCAGCGTCAATGCGCATGGGAGCTCCGCCTCCGCGCTGGAAGAATAATTGGCAACGTTCGAAGTCGCCGCCGTGATCGCCGCAGTCAGCCACCGTGAGAGAGAACGCTTGCAGGGGTACTGGGAGTTTGGCAGGCGCCGAAGTCGTCTGCACATTTGCAGCAAACCACTCTCGCCCGTCAATCAGCGGCGGTCGGCTCAGCCGGACGGCGGTGAACTTGCCGGCTGACTTCAGCATCGGCGGCGGCAGGACCGCGTCCGAGGGCTGCGCAATTCCGTCGTCGTGCCTGCCGGCGCACATCCGCCACCAGCCGCCAACCAGCGGGTAGGGCGTGAAAGCGAACACAGCGTACTCGTAGCTTGGAGTGGCATCGCGCAACCGTTCGGGTGGCACGTCATACGTCACACTCCAGTAGAGGGACCCATGCGCCTTGATGACGGCGTCGAGCAGATTGAGTACCGTGCCGCCGGCAAGCGAGAGTGTCACCGTCTGCCGCATGGCGGGGTCTTCCTTTTCGAGGAAGGCTTCACGCTCCTCGGTGTAAATCGGATGGTTGACTACACAGTCGGGAACGAAGATTCGATGCACCTCGAACGTGGCGTGCAACGGCAGTGCATCGGTCAGCTCGACCGGCCCGACGGCCTGGTTGAGAAAATGATTGAAATCGTCGAAGGCTTGCTGCGGGCGCACGTGAATGACGCCGTTCACGCTTCGCCACGCGTAGCCCCGATGAACGGCGATCAGAGCGTCTAATGCCTCGCCGACTGTCTTCCCTTGCAGCGACCGCCCGAACCTGGTCCCTCTCGTTCTCGGGCCCACATTGAGCACGGTCTCGAATCCAATCAGCACGCCCGAGGCGCGCGCGATTGACGCGAGACTCTCGGCCAACGCATCCGGGTTCGCCGGCAGCCGCATCTCCGCGCCTGCCCCAAGGATGCGATCTTCCGGCCGGATGTCGTGCGCAACTTGCGCGGAAATCG
>Ga0310891_10000276_pt1 | contig 8638 bp, 7 predicted proteins | sample T20D4metaG_FD_203915 | JGI IMG/M metagenome (GOLD analysis project Ga0310891, IMG submission 203915) | Lab incubated soil microbial communities from West Virginia University Organic Research Farm, Morgantown, WV, United States - T20D4 | ecosystem: Environmental > Terrestrial > Soil > Agricultural... | reverse complement strand
CAGCAACAGGGCGGCCAGGCTTCGCTGCCAGGTTCTCGGCACGTCGGGCGATTTGGGATCGACGGTCGTGAAGGCAAACCGGCCTTCGGGTTTCAACCAGCGCCAGACGCGCTCGACGATCGCCGCATCGAGCGGCACGTGCTCGGCGAGCACCCCGATCGAATAGACCAGATCGAAACTGGCATCCGGGAACTCGTGCGTTGCCAGATCGCCCTGCTCGAGTCGAAGCTCGCGCGCGGTGATGCGATCGGCGCGGACCGGATGACGCGCTCGAGCCAGCATTGCCGCCGACGCGTCGAAGCCCATGAGCGAGCGGGCGTTGTCCACGCCCCAGAAATGGCGGCCGGTGCCGCAGCCGAGATCGAGCACGTCGATCCGATGGTGAAACCGGCCGCACACCTGCTGCAGCCAGGAGATCAGGTTCTGGTACGACCGTTCCTCCAGCAGCGCCTCGTCGCGATCGCGGTACTTGCGCGCATACGCATCGTCATAGAGCGCCTCGGCCTTGCGCGCCCACGGACCCTTCGATTCGCCGGTGGCCATCATCAATTGGAGTGAAACAATTCTTCGACGGGCACGAATCGCACGCCGTCGCAGCCGGCGGCGTAGTCGAGGAACTCGACGAGGACGCGCTTCAGGGTGGCGTCGACTTCCCAGTAGTGCGTGGCCAGGCAGAAATCGCCGCCGGCCGCGCGCGCCTCGTCAAAACTCCGCTTCACGTCCGCGAAGGTCGTGTTGGGAATCAATCCGTAGCACCCGAACTCGCCGTGATTGCGATAGCGCAGCACGTGCGGATAAACGAAGCGGTCGGCTTTCGTGCGGCTGGTCTTGCCGCGGTACTGCTTGATGCGCCACCAGTTGCCGGGCGTGCGCAGATCCCATGGCCGCAGCGACGGACGGAACGACAGGAACGATCCCAGGAGATTCAAGCCGGCGGCGTCGATCGCCTTGAGGCCGCGCTTCGACAGTGCGTTGTGGGGCGGCACGAACACGCGGATGCGCGTGTCGAGGCTCCGCTCGAGATACGCCTGGCCGCGCGCGAGGCGGCTCTCCAGATCCGGCGCCGCCTGGAACTCATGGCCATCGGGATAGTCCTCGTGCGTGTAGCCGTGTTGCGAGATGGTGATGCGCCCGTCCTTCACCAGCGTGCGAAGCGATTCGACGAGCGCGGGATTTTCTTCGAGCGGAAAGGCGCGGCCGGCGTCCCAGTACTTTTCTGGAATCGCCTTGTCGGCAAAGCCCGCCGCCTGCGGAATCACGGCGAGGCCCACCGGGATGCGATCCCACACGTCGTGATAGACCGACTCGAGCCGCCCCGGCTCGGTGAAATACGACGTGTCGTCGTCTCTCAACGCGACCTTCATGCCGCCATCGCCTCGACATATGTGCGCTCGAGCTCGGCGGCGATCACGTCCCAGGAGAACGTCGCCATCACCCACTCGCGCGCCGCGGCGCCCATCGAGCGCCGGCGATCGGGACTGCCGATGATCGACACGACCGCCTCCGCCAATTGGTTCGCGTTGCCGTTGTCGAACACCAGGCCGCTCTTCCCCGCCGACACGGTCTCGGGCAAGCCGCCGGCGTTCGAGACCACCACGGGAACGCCCGACGCTTGCGCTTCGAGCGCCGTCAACCCGAGCGCTTCGGGAAACACCGACGGCACCACCGTGCACGCCGAATCGCGATAGATCGCGGCAAGCGCCTGATCGTCGTAGGTCGGTCCGAGCAGTTCGATCCGCGGATTGTTGTTGCAGCGCTCGGCGAGCGCCTGGTAATACGGCGACGGCTTCGCGTGCCAGTACGAATGAGGACCAACGATGCGAAGTCGCGCGTTCGGCCGCTGCTTGCTGATCACCTGCTCGAAAGCATCGACCAGGACGTGAACGCCTTTGCGCTCTTCGACGCGTCCGACGTAAAGAATTGGGAAGTCGGTATTAATCGGTGGATCGTCCGGTTGACCCGCCGTAGCCTTGGCGAAGGCGGGCCGGAACAATTTGACATCGACGCCGTTGTACACCGTCTTCGACTTCGATCGAATGCGCGGATACCGTTCGTCGGCGTGGGCGCGAATGAAGTTCGAGACGCCGAGCACGCGCGTCGCCGCATCAAAGCCCCAGTTGAAGACGCGCCGATCCCAGCCCGCATAGCCGAACGCCCAGCCGTATTCCATGCTGTGGAGTGAGATCACGTGCTTTGCTGTCGGCGCGCCGCCCTTGCTCAGCCACAATCCCCCGGGCCGGCTATGGTGATGCACGATGTCCGGCCCGATCGCGGCGAGCACGCGACGGGCGCCTTCGTAGTGCCACAGGCCGCGCAGCATCACGGCGGGCAATCCGCGATCGATTGCCGGCGGCACGCGCACGTAGTGATAGCGGACGCCGTCGATCGTTTCGCTGGTGCGGTCGTCGCCATGATCGCGCGACATGACGTGGACATCGTGGCCGCGCGCCGCCAGCATCGTGGCGGCATCGCGAATCCACCGCTCGATGGCCCCGCCTTTGGTCGGCGGGACGGGCAACAGCTCTGGTGCGACATGACAGATCTTCATGCGGCCGCGCGCGCGGCGGCGGCGCCCAGCTCGTCGAGGACGAGGCGCACCACGCGCTCCGCCGATCGCCCGTCGGTGAACTGGCATTGATCGAGCACGACCTGCTTGCGGCCGGCGGCGTCGCGCGACGGGTCTGCCAGATACGCGGCCGCGTCACGCACCATTTCCTCTGGCGACGTGGCCACACGCACGGCGCCGCGCGACGTGATGTTCACGTAATGCGTGAACGAGTAATACCGGCGCGCCGACTTCACGTAGGGACTGGCATCGGGGCCGTCGAAGTTGATGTTCACGACCGGCGTGTCGAAGATGCACGCCTCGATGGTGATCGTCGACGCCACGTTGATGACGAGGTCGGCGTGACAGAGGGTGTCGCCGAGATGCTTCTGGTTCTCCGGCATCACGTCGATGGCGAGCCCGTCTGCCACCTTGACGGTGTCGCGGAACGGCTTCTCGATGATCACGTGCGGCGTGTTGGCGAATGCCTTGTAGGCATCGAATTCGTCGCGCGGATGCAGCCGCACCAGCACCTGCGCGTTGGTGAGCGCGCCGCTCGTCATCGCCTTCACCAGCTCGCGCAGGACGTGATCGTGATGGCTATACAGCGATCGCGGCGTCGTCGTCAGCGCGATCAGCTTGCGGCCTGGATCGGCGCCGATGCGCGCGAAGAACTCGGCCCGCGGCGTGCGCGCCCGGAAGTGCGGATCGAATTGCGGCGCGCCGGCGACGCTGATCGCGGCCGGATCGTAGCCGTGCAGGCTGACCGCCTGCTCCTTCATGATCTCGTTCCACACCACGAGCCGATCGACTTGCCGGACCGGGATCAGCTTGTTGGTGAAGTTGTCCCAGCTCGGATCGATGGCCATGCTGCGGACGCCGCGCCGCTTCGCCGTCCGGAGGAGCGGCACTTCGGAGAAGACGAGGCCGGGATTGGCGGCAATCACCAGCACCGGCTGGTATTGATCGAACAGCTTCTCCATCGCCGGATGCGACACGAATCGATCCGAGATCGCATAGCGAGAACCATTGCGCGTGAACGGCTGCACCAGCACGCGGCCGATCAATCCCTTGATCCCGAGCCAGCGAATGATGCCGTTGGCGCGGGCCTCGGCCAGGCGGATCCGTACCGACTCGGTCTGCCCCTGGCTCAGGTAACTCGCCTGGATGATCGCCAGCAAGCGCGCTTCGAGACCACTCGGCACGTGCGCCGGCTCATCGACGAACGTCACCCGCGGCCGTTCGAATTCGCGCACGAACTGCGGATCCTTCGACATCGGCGACAGCAGCACGACGTGCAGCGACGAATCGGATTCGAGGATGCGATCGAGCAGGCCGCCCGAGCGCAGCATGTTGCCGGCGCTCGTGCCGTGAGGTACCGAAATGAAAACTGTGCGGCTCACGTTATCAATCGGTGACTAGTCGGTGTTTGATCTGTGGCCCGGATCGGTGAGCAACGTCGAACGGCAGCGTCACCAGGCCGTCCTGTTCATCGGCGAGGCTGTCGACGCCGGCGCCCCGGCCGGTGATCGCAAAGCGCGGACCCGCGGTGACGACGTCGTACGACGCCAATTGGAACGCATCGGTGATCGACAACCGCAACACGTACTGGCGCGGACGCAGCGGCAGATGTGCGAAGCGAATCTCGATTTCACCAGGCCCTTCGACAATCCCTGCCAGCCCGCCGGCCTGCTGGCCTGCTGGCCTGTTCGCAGTGCTCGCCGTCGTCACCACCACGCCGGTGTCGATGTCGACGATCGCGACCTGGAAGACCGGAGACTCGACCGCCTTCGAGGCCATGTAGGCGCCGCGAATCACCAGCGTGTCGTTCTGCGCGAATGTCGCCGACGGCGCGCCATTCGCGTTGTAGAGATCGACGTGCTCGAAGCGGACTTCCCCGGTGCCGCCGCGGTGGCTCTGAAGCGAGGTCGCCTGGTTCTGCATCGCCTGCAGGTTGACCTCGTTCATGTAGGTTTCGGCGATCGCACCGGCCTCGCCATAAGCGCGCACGCTGCCGTTTTCCATCCACAGGATGTCGCTGCACAGGCGGCGAACGTTCCACATGTCATGGGAGATGAAGAGCACCGTCTTGCCGGAGGAGATCAGGCTGCGCAGCGCTTCCATGGCGCGGCGGCGGAACGACGCGTCACCAACCGCCAGCACTTCGTCGACGAGCACGATGTCGGGGTTGCTGTGGATCGCGACGCTGAAGCCGAGGCGCGCGTACAGGCCGGACGAATATCGCTTCATCGGCGTATCGATCAACCGCTCGACGTCGGCAAAGCTGACGATGGCGTCGAACTGGCGATCGATTTCCTTGCGGGTCAATCCAAAGAGGCCGGCGCCGAGATAGACGTTCTCGCGGCCGGTGAGCTCGGGATGGAAACCGGCGCCGAGCTCGATCAGCGACACGACGTGGCCGGCGACCCGCACCGTGCCGCTCGTCGGCCAGGTCACGCGCGAGATCATCTTCAGCAGCGTCGTCTTGCCGGCGCCATTGCGGCCGATGATGCCGAGGCCGGCGCCTTCCTTGACGTCGAACGACACGTCGCGAAGCGCGTGAATCGTCGCATCGATCTTGCCGCGCGTGGCGCTATGCACCTCGGTGGTCTGGCCGCGCATGTCGGCGACGCTCGACGCCACCAGGTCGACGATGGTGCGCGAGCGGCCAGTGCGATACCGCTTGGTGACGTTTTCGAGTTGGATGGCGATTGACAAGGTCAGATGACGTCGGCGAAGTACTTGTCGGTGCTCTTGAACAGAATCAACGCACCGATGAAGATCGTCACGATCAAGCCCGCCGAGATCGCGACCACGCCCCACTCGGGCTCGCGGCCGAACACCAGCACCGCGCGAAGGCCCTCCACGACGCCGGTCAGCGGATTCAGCAGGAAGAACAGGCGATAGCGGTCGGGCACGGCGGACAGCGGATACGCGACCGGCGTGAGATACAGCCACAACTGCAGGCCGATCTGCACTACCGGGTTGACGTCGCGGTAGAACACGTTGATCGCCGAGGTCGCCAGCGTCACACCCACGGTGAACAGCAGCAGCAGCAACAGGAACACCGGAATGAGAGCCGCCCACGGCGTCACCGCGAGCTGGTAATACACCATCAGCAGGACATAGAGACCGGAGGCGGCGGTGATGTCGACGAGGCGCGATCCAACCTGCGCCAGCGGCACGATCTCGCGCGGAAAATATGTCTTGGTCACGATGTTGCGATACGTGACCAGGCTCATCGTGCCCGACATCACCGAGTTCGAGAAGAAGAACCACGGCACCAGCGCCGCATAGGCGAACAACGGATACGGCGCGCCGCCCGACGGCATCTTCCCGAGTCGCGCGAACACCAGCGTGAACACCGCCATCGTCGCCAGCGGCTGCGCGATGGCCCAGCCGGCGCCGAACAGCGACTGGCTGTAGCGGCCCTTGACCTCGCGGCGCGTCAGGTTCATGAACAGCTCGAAGTAGGCGCTGATCGAAATGCGCTCGGGCTTGTCGCTGAGTGGTTTGGACGACATCAATCCAGGACGAATTCGGTCTTCCACTTTTCATCCTCTTCGCGCTTCGGCTGCGCGGTGCGTTCGAGGATGAAGTTTTCGAGCACCAGCACGTCCATGTTGGTGCGCATGAAGCAGCGATAGGCGTCCTGCGGCGAGCAGACGATCGGCTCGCCGCGGACGTTGAACGAGGTGTTGACGATGACCGGGCAGCCGGTGCGGCGGTTGAAGGCCGCCAGGATGTCGTAATAAAGCGGGTTGGTCTCGCGGCGGACCGTCTGAATGCGCGCCGAGTAGTCGACGTGCGTGATTGCCGGCACGGTGGAGCGCGGCACGTTCAGCTTCTCGATGCCCCACAGCTTCTCGGCTTCGGCGGGCACCGGCAGGCGTCGATCCGTCTTCACATCCGCGACCAGCAGCATGTAGGGGCTCTCGCCGCTCAACTCGAACCATTCCGCGACGTGCTCGCGCAGCACCGCCGGCGCAAACGGCCGGAACGATTCGCGGAACTTGATCTTGAGGTTCATCACCGCCTGCATCTTCGGCGAGCGGGCGTCACCGAGGATCGAACGGCCGCCGAGCGCGCGCGGGCCGAACTCCATGCGGCCCTGCATCAGCCCGACGACTTTTTCAGACGCGAGATGTTCGCCGACGATGTCGGCCACCTGATCGGGCTCAACGCGTGTGGCGATCCATCCGCCTTCCTTGATCGCGGCGGCGATCTCGGCTTCGCTGAACTTCGGACCGAGATACGAGCCGCTCATGCCGTCGGCGTATTTCGGAACCTCTTCTGCGTTCTGCCTTCTGCCTTCTGCCTTCCGATCGCCATCTGCCTTCGCCGAAGGCCTCTGCCACGTGCCCAGCGACTCCGCGCTCTGGCGGGCGTTGCCGAGATGCCGATGCCAGATGCTCAGGGCGACGCCAAGCGCGCCGCCCGCATCACCGGCCGCCGGTTGAATCCAGATCTGCTCGAACGGACCTTCACGCAGGACGCGGCCGTTGCCGACGCAATTGAGCGCGACGCCGCCGGCCAGGCACAGGTCGCGCATGCCGGTTTCCTTGTGCGCGAACCCCGTCATTTTCAGCATCACTTCTTCGGTGATTTCCTGGATCGATCGCGCCAGATCCATCTCGCGCTGCGTCAGAAGCGACTCTGGCCTGCGCGCCGGCCCGCCGATCAGCGCCTCGAGCTTCGAACCGGTCATCGTCAGGCCGTGCGCGTAGGTGAAGTACTCCTGGTTCATCCACAGGCTGCCGTCGTCACGAATCTCGACGAGGTGCTTCTTGATCAGGTCGACGTACTTCGGCTCGCCGTACGGCGCGAGCCCCATCACCTTGTACTCGCCGGAGTTGACCTTGAAGCCGGCGAAATAGGTGAAGGCGGAATACAGCAGGCCGAGCGAGTGCGGGAAGCGCAGCTCGCGAATGATCTCGAGATCGGCGCCGCGGCCCACGCCGATCGACGAGGTCGCCCATTCGCCGACGCCGTCCATCGTGACGACGGCGGCCTCCTCGAAGGGTGACGGATAGAACGCCGAGGCGGCGTGCGATTCGTGATGCTCGCCGAACAGGATCTGTCCCGCGAAGCCCTCGAGCCGATCGGCGATGTCGTCCGACATCCACAGCTTCTCGCCGAGCCAGGTCGGCATCGCCATGAGATACGACCGCCAGCCACGGGGCGCGAGCGAGGAGTAGGTTTCGAGCAGGCGCTCGAACTTCACCAGCGGCTTCTCGTAGAAAGCGACGTGACTCAGCTGCGCCGCGGTGAGGCCCGCTTCCTTCAGGCAGTAGGCGACGGCGTGGGTGGGAAACGCGGCATCGTGCTTCTTGCGCGTGAAACGCTCTTCCTGCGCCGCGGCCGCGATGCGGCCATCCACGACCAGGCACGCGGCCGAGTCGTGGTAGTAGGCGGAGATGCCGAGGACGGACGTCGCCAAGGTTTAGAAGAGGGTGTAGATGAACGGCGCGACCGCGCTCGACTGCGAGAACACGATCAATAGTCCGAACAGCACGAACACAATCACGATCGGCAGCAGCCAGTACTTCTTTTCCTGCCGCAGGAACTGAATGAACTCGGAGAGCACGCGACTCTTTGCCATGATTTGTTCTTTCTGTGCTTTCTGTGCCTTCTGTGGCGCTTTCTGTGCCTTCTGTGGCGCTTTCTGTGCCTTCTGTGGCCGGCCTCAATACATCTTCATGAAGTGATCCTTGTCGCGGTAGCGCGCAGGATACGGTGACCAGCCAGGCCAGTGCTGTTTCTTGATGGCGAGCGGATCGCGCCCGATGAGCCGCCACACCAGCGACAGCGGCGTCAGCACCAGCAGGAACGCGATCGACAGGATGATCCGCGCGTTGACGTAGCCGAGGATCATCGCGAATTTCCACCACACCCAGCTCGGGTACTTCAGCAGGCGCGGCGCGGTGAGGCCCAGCACCAGCAGCACCGCGCCGACTCCGCCCATGATCTCGGCGTTGGTGATGCGGCCGCGCCACCACAGGACGGCGGCGATCAGCAGCAGGACACCGCCAACCGAAATGCCGAACGATCGTTCCTTGAAATCGGGACGTTGGTGCTTCTTCACGTGATGTT
>Ga0310891_10000267_pt1 | contig 8769 bp, 8 predicted proteins | sample T20D4metaG_FD_203915 | JGI IMG/M metagenome (GOLD analysis project Ga0310891, IMG submission 203915) | Lab incubated soil microbial communities from West Virginia University Organic Research Farm, Morgantown, WV, United States - T20D4 | ecosystem: Environmental > Terrestrial > Soil > Agricultural... | reverse complement strand
CCGGTCGCTCAGGCGCCTCAGCAGGCCACGCAGCTGAATCTCGACGATCTGCTTGATGTGCTCCTTCTCGAGCGGATGGAACCACACGATTTCGTCGAGCCGATTGATGAACTCTGGTCGGAAGTGCGCGCGCAGGGAATCCTGATCGCGCAGGTTCGACGTCATCACGATCACCGTGTTGGTGAAATCGACCACACGCCCCTTGCCGTCAGTGAGCCGGCCATCGTCCAGGAGCTGCAACATCACGTTCAGCACTTCGGGATGCGCCTTTTCGATCTCGTCGAAGAGCACGACCGCGTAGGGACGGCGGCGGACCGCTTCGGTCAGCTGTCCGGCCTCGTCGTAGCCGACGTATCCCGGCGGCGCGCCGATCATGCGCGACACGGTGTGCTTTTCCTGGTACTCCGACATGTCGATGCGCACCATCGCCTGGTCGTCGTCGAACAGGAATTCGGCGAGCGCGCGGGCGAGCTCGGTCTTGCCGACGCCGGTCGGGCCCAGGAAGATGAAGCTGCCGAGCGGACGATGCGGGTCCTGCAGCCCGGCGCGGGCGCGGCGAATCGCGTTCGCCACCGCGTTAATCGCTTCGTCCTGGCCGACGACGCGCTGGTGCAGGCGCTCTTCCATCTTGAGGAGCTTCTGAATCTCGCTTTCCATCAACCGGCTGACCGGGATGCCGGTCCACTTGCCGACGACCGACGCGATATCCTCTTCGTCGACTTCCTCTTTCAGCATGCTCTTGGCTTTCTGCAATTCCGAAAGCCGCGCTTCCTGGTTCTTGATCGCCGCCTCGAGCTGCGGGACCTCTCCGTACTGGAGCTCCGACGCTTTCGCGTAGTCACCGGCGCGCTGCGCCCGCTCGACTTCCTGCCTGACCTGCTCGATCTTCTCCTTCAGCTCGCGGCCGCTCTGGATCGCCTGCTTCTCCTGTTCCCAATGGGAACGAAGCTCGGTCGCCTGTTCCTTCAGGTCGGCGAGTTCCTTCTCGAGCTTTTTGAGGCGATCTTTCGAGGCCGGATCCTTTTCCTTGCGCAACGCTTCGCGCTCGATCTCGAGCTGCATCGTGCGGCGCTGCACCTCGTCGAGCTCGACGGGCAGCGAGTCGATCTCCATGCGCAGCTTCGACGCGGCTTCGTCCATCAGGTCGATGGCCTTGTCGGGCAGGAATCGATCGGTGATGTAGCGATGCGAGAGCACGGCGGCCGCGACCAGCGCGGCGTCCTTGAACTTCACGCCGTGATGAATCTCGTAGCGCTCGCGCAATCCGCGCAGGATGCTGATCGTGTCCTCGACGGTCGGTTCGCCGACGTTGACCGGCTGGAACCGCCGCTCGAGCGCCGCGTCCTTCTCGATGTATTTCTGATACTCGTTGAGCGTCGTCGCGCCGATGGTGTGCAGCTCGCCGCGCGCGAGCATCGGCTTCAGCATGTTGGAGGCGTCCATCGATCCCTCGGCGGCGCCGGCGCCGACCACGGTGTGGAGCTCGTCGATGAACAGCACGATCTGTCCCGCCGAGTCGGCCACTTCCTTCAACACCGCCTTCAGGCGATCTTCGAACTCACCGCGATACTTCGCGCCCGCGATCAGGGAGCCCATGTCGAGCGTCACGATCTGCTTGTTCTTCAAGCCCTCGGGCACGTCGCCGCGGACGATGCGCTGCGCGAGCCCTTCGACGATCGCGGTCTTGCCGACACCGGGCTCGCCGATCAGCACCGGGTTGTTCTTGGTGCGGCGGGAGAGGACCTGGATCACGCGGCGCACTTCCTCGTCACGGCCGATCACCGGATCGAGCTTGCCCTTGCGCGCGAGCTCGGTGAGATCGCGGCCATACTTCTGCAGCGCTTCGTACTTGCCTTCGGGATTCGGATCGGTCACGCGCTGGCTGCCGCGCACCGACGCCAGCGCTTCGAGCACGCGCTCGCGGGTCACGCCGCGGGACTTCAACGCGTCGAGCGCCGCCGAGCGGCCCGTCTCGCCCAGCAGGCCGAGGAGCAAATGCTCGGTGCTGACGAATTCGTCCTGCATCGACTTCGCGCCGGCTTGCGCCGCGTCGAGCACCGCGCGCAGGCGAGGGGAGAGGTTCGGCTCCGCGCCGCCATGCGTCTTCGGTTGATTCGCCAGCTGAGCGCGCACCGCCTTCGCGAGCTCGGCGGGGTCGACGGTGAGCTTGCGCATCACGCTCGGCACGACGCCGCCTTGCTGCTCCGTCAGTGTGACGAGCAGGTGTTCGGGCTCGACCTGCGCATGACTCATCTCCGACGCCAACGACGGCGCCGCGATCACGGCTTCCTGTGCCTTCTCGGTGAACTTGTTGAGGTTCATGACTTCAGATCCCGTATGGCTTCGTAATGTTTTCTCTCGTCGTCGGTCAGCGTCTTCGGGACATCGACTTCGACGTTGGCGTAAAGGTCGCCGCGTTCATCGGGTTTGCCGACGACCGGCAAACCGTGGCCGCGCAATCGGAATCGCTGATTGCTTTGCGTGCCGGCGGGAATCTTCAGCCGCAGCGTCTTCGATTCCGGCGTCACCACGTCGACCTCGCCGCCGAGCACCGCGATCGGGACCGGCACGCGCGCCTTCGTGTAGACATCACGGCCTTTCACGTCGAACACCGGATGCGGCTTCAATTGCACCCGCAAATAGAGATCGCCGCTCGCCGCGCTCCCGGATCCGCGACCGCCTTCTCCAGGAACGCGCACGCGCGATCCATCGGTGACGCCCGCGGGAATGCGCACCTCCACGGTGCGGGCATGCCCGTCGTGCCGCAGCTGCAATCGCTGCACGCTGCCGCGGATGGCATCCTCGAGATCGAGCTCGAACGGATGCTCGACGTCCTGGCCTTTGCGGGCCCGCGGCCTGGCGCGGCCGCCGCGCGCGCCGGTCGATTCCTCGTGACCCATGCCGCCGAAGAACGTCTTGAAGAAGTCGGAGAACGGGCTGTCGCCGCCGCCACCGCCGAACATCTCCGCCATCTCTTCTTCGCTCATCGTGCGGAAGCCGCCGGGGCCACCCGCCGAGTACTGCCCGCCGAACGGCGAACCCGCGTACGGGTTGGCGCCGGACGGCGCGTTCTCGTAGGCGCGCCAGTTGGCGCCGAGCTCGTCGTACTTTTTCCGCTTCTGCGGATCGCTCAGGACCTCGTTGGCCTCGTTGACTTCCTTGAACCTGGCCTCGGCGCCTTTGTCACCGGGATTCACATCCGGGTGGTACTTGCGCGCGAGCTTCCGGAAGGCCTGTTTGATCTCCTTGTCCGTCGCCGTCTTCGAGACGCCAAGCGTGGTGTAGTAGTCCTTGAAGTCCACGACGCTACTCATCGCCCCCATCGTCGTCGAGACCGAGTAACGCCGCCAGATGATCCATTTCGCGCATCAACTTACGGCGTGTCGCGCCACGCTGGAGCGCCGCCGGCTCCATCAGCGGCCGGATCCGCTGCATCGCTTCCGCGACGGACAGCAGCTGCTGCACCCCGGCCAGATTCACTCCAGACTCATCCACGAGCCGCTTGATAAAGCGCAGCCGCTCGATTTCGTCGTGTGAATAGAGCCGCATGCTGCCAACCGTCCGCGCCGGACGCACCAGCCCGAGCCGCTCGTACTTGCGCAGCGTCTGCGGATGCATGTCGAGCATGCGGGCCGCGTCGGAGATGAAAATCAGGCCCAAGGTTGACACAGATCAAGTGTAGCAATTGATACGGGTCGTATCAACCTCGGCTGCATGAACCGGAACGCGAGTGAAGGGTGAAGAGTGACGGGTGACGCGTGAGGGTGGGGATTTAGACTTTGCTGCGGGCGGCCATGACGGCCTTGACGAGGTCTTCGGGGATGTCCCGCATTTCGTCGCTCATCTCATCGCACGCGATCTTGCCGGCCTTGATGGTCAATTCATACTGCACGAGATACTCATGGCAGTTCTTGCACTTGCTTAGGTGGAATTCGAAATGCGTGCGGCTCTCCGTGGGGAGCTCTCCGCTCACGTAGTCGCTGAGGAAGTCCGCGAGTTCCCGGCATTTCATGACGCCGCACTCCTGAAGTGAGGGGCCAGCAGCGATCGCAGCGCCTGGCGCGCGCGATGCAGCCGGATCTTCGTGGCGTTGACGGACAAACCTAGCACGTTGGCGGTTTCCTCGGTATCTAGACCTTCGATGTCGCGCAGGACGAGAACGGTACGGTAGCCCTCCGGAAGCGCGTCAATTTGCTTGCGCACCAGCTCCCGGTTTTCGGCCCGTTCCATGATTTTGTCGATGGGCTCGTCCCAGCTCTGGAAGCGTTCCTCGTGATGCCCATCATCGAGGAACGAGGGCAGCATCGTTTCGATGGACTGCTCGGGCTTCCGCTTCCGCGTCCGCAGCCGCATCAACGCCGCGTTGACGACAATGCGATGCAGCCAGGTCGAAAGCTTGGCGTTGCCCTCGAAGCGATCGAGGCTCTTGAACGCGTTCATGAAAGCGTCCTGGACGACGTCGCGGGCATCCTCTTCGGACCCGACGATGCGGCGCGCGACCGCCAGCAGGCGGCCGCCATACGCGCGGACCACCTGCTCGAACGCCGCCTGGTCGCCGGCGCGCAGCTGGGCAACAAGGCTCGCCTCATCGTCCACGGGAGTCGCGCTGGCCATCAATCGAGGTTATCACAGGGTATTTACGGTGCCAGTGAACAGCTGGCAACGAAGTTGCTTTCAGGGGAACGACGGCCTTTCCTCCCAGGCGGGCCAGCTGATCAACGTTGATTGGATGACCAATGCTTGCTGACAACCACATGGCCGACGTTAACGTCACCGCAGGCGAGATAAAGACGCCGCCGAAGAGCTTTCGGATCCTCGTGGTCGACGACAATCACGACTCGGCGCTGAGCCAGGCCATGATGCTGTCGATCATGGGACACGAGACCCGCACCGCGCACGACGGCGAGTCCGCCGTGGTCTGCGCCGAGAGTTTTCTCCCCGAAGTCGTGCTCCTCGATATCGGTTTGCCCAAGCTCAATGGCTACGAAGTCGCGCAGCGCATTCGCGAACAGCCCTGGGGCGCCTCGATGTTTCTCATCGCAGTCACGGGATGGGGGCAAGAGGAAGATCGTCAGCGATCGACCGAGGTCGGGTTGAACGTTCATATGGTCAAGCCGGTCGAACCGGCAGCCCTCGAGAAGATCCTCGCCGACCTGGCGCAGGGCGAACCGATTCAGGGAGCCGTCTAAACCGGCGCGCGCAATCAAGCCAAAGTACGTAAAATGCTGTCCTGTCATAGGCAGGAAGCTACCCATGCGTACACGCACTCGATCGACTATCCCAGCCGCTCTCCTCGTCGTGACGCTCGCGTTGGCCGCGTTGCACGGCGCAGCCGCGCCGTTGCCGCGCGCGACACCCGACGCGGTCGGGATGTCGCCCGCGCGGCTGCAGATGGCCACCTCGATCCTCAGGCAGTACGTTGTCGATCGCAAGATCACCGGGGCCGTGGCCGCAGTGGCGCGTCGCGGCAAGCTGGTTTACCTCGAGCCGGTCGGCCTGCAAAGTGTCGAGTCGAGAGCGCCGATGACGGAACGCTCGCTCTTCCGCATTTACTCGATGACCAAGGCCGTGACCGCGGTCGCCGTGATGATGCTGGTCGAGGAACAGAAGGTTGCGCTGACCGACCACGCATCGAAGTACCTGCCGGAGTTCGACAAGGTCATGGTGCAGGACGCGGCGGGCGCGCTCCGTCACCCGTCGCGCGCGATCACGGTCCAGGACCTGTTGCTGCACACCTCGGGCCTGAGTCATCGGACGTCGGATCTCTATCGACGCCTGCAGGTGCGATCGCGATCGATCGCCCTCCCGCAATTCGTCGTCAACATCACGAAGGCGCCGCTGCTCGAAGATCCCGGCACCCGATTCCGATACAGCGAAGCGACGACCGTGCTCGGGCGCCTTGTCGAAGTGGTGTCGAAGCAGAGTTTCGACACGTTCGTGACCACGCGCATCCTGCAGCCGCTCGCGATGAACGACACCGCTTTCTGGGCGGATGCCTCGGCGCGGCCGCGGCTGGCCACCGTGTATCAGCGCTCGCCGGACGGAGCGGTCGCGCCCTTTGAGATCGAAGAGGTGCCGTTCACCGAAAAGCCCGCGCTGATGGAAGGGGCCGTCGGCCTCGTCTCAACGGCCGAAGATTTCGTCCGCTTCAGCCAGATGCTGTTGAACAAAGGCGAGCTCAGTGGCGTACGACTCTTGAAACCCGAGACCGTCGCATCGATGACCGTGAACGCGCTGGCGCCGCAGATCCTGAAGGAGAAGGGCGGCAACGTCGGATGGGGTCTTGCGAACGTCGATGTCGTCGTCGGCGAAGGCTCCCGCGGTTATCTCACGGCGATCGGCGAATACGGGTGGGACGGATCGGCGGGGACCTTCTTTGCCGTTGATCCCTCAAAAGAGCTGGTCGTCACACTGATGACGCAAAACCTGCCCGCGAACCCCGATCAATTGCGTCAGAAGTTCAAAGCCGCGGTCTTACAATCAATCGTTGAATGAACTGTCTCGGAGCCGGCTTACTGGCGCTTATTGCCTGTCTCGGAAATCCGGATCCCGAGATCCGCGACAAGGTCGCATTCGAGCGTCTCAGCGCTGCGATGAGGGGCGGCGAGGTCGACCGCGACACGCTGGCCGTCGCGAAATCGCAGCTCCTTAAGCTGGTCGTTGCTCCTGATCCGCAAGGCTTCCAGCGGCCGTTTGCCATTCTCACGCTGGCGGAAGTGGCACGAACGGATCGCATCAAGCCATGGATGACTGCCGACGATCGCGATGTGATGGTGAACACGGCTTCCACCTATCTTTCGACGCTGACCGATTATCGAGCGTTCAACGACAAGGAAGGTTTTCGCCATGGCGTCGCGCACGGCGCCGACTTCGCGCTGCAACTGGCGCTCAATCCGGCGACCACCAAGACGCAACTCGATCGCTTGCTCGCAGCGATCGCGACGCAGGTCGCGCCCAGGGATCCGAGCGTCGCGTATTGGGCGGGCGAGCCCGACCGGCTCGCGCGCGCCGTGGTTTTCATCGCGCAGCGCAAGCTGCATACGGACGCGGAATGGAAGGCGTGGTTCGAGAGCGTGATGAACCCCAGTCCGCTCGCATCCTGGGATGAGGCGTTCACGTCCGAGATTGGGCTCCGCAAGCACCACAACGCCCGCGCCTTCCTGCTCAGCATCTTTGCGAACGCAACGACCAGCCAGGACGCGGGCATCACGCAACTGGCTGCGCCTGCTCGAGATTCCCTCAAATCAGTGCCATAGGTACGGTCCTTGCTCCTAACAGGGCATGTCACTACGACTATGTCCTTTTCGAGCCATCTGGGCTGTTCCGCTTCTCATTCTGACCGTCGGCGCGCACTTTAATGCGCCTGAGGCGCGCGCCCAGCAAAGGCCGGCCGCCAAGACACACGCGAAGAAGGCTCCGGCTCCGAAGCCGGACATGCTGCCCACGCAAGTGCTGCTCGATCGCGCGGGTTTCTCGGTTGGCGAGATCGATGGCGCCGGCGGACCGAATACGCAGCAGGCCATTGCCGCGTTCGAACGCGCCAAGAAGACGACCGTTAGCGATGCGCTCGCGTCCGGCGAACCGGCTACGATCAGCTACACCATCTCGGCGGAGGATGCGGCGACGTCCTTCACGCCGAATATTCCCGAAGACATGATGGAGAAGTCGAAGCTCAAGAAGCTCGAATACGCCTCGATGATCGAGATGCTTGCTGAGCGCTTTCATGCGTCGCCGGCCCTCTTGAAGAAGCTGAATCCCACGGCCAAGTTTGCGACCGGCGAAGAGATCACGGTTCCGAACGTTCAAGTAGCATCGACCGCTGAAGGAAAGCCGATCCCAAACATCGTGGTGCGAGTGTCGAAGGGTAGTTCGACGCTGACCGTGACGGATAGTGCGGGCGCCGTGTTGATGCACGCGCCGGTCACCAGTGGCAGTGAGCACGATCCGCTGCCAATCGGCGATTGGACTGTTACAGCTGTCGCGCGCAATCCGTCGTTCAACTACAACCCCGATCTGTTCTGGGACGCCGAGCCTTCACACGCCAAGGCGAAAATTCCGCCAGGACCGAATGGGCCGGTCGGCGTGGTGTGGATCGACATCAACAAGCCGCACTACGGCATTCACGGCACGCCCGAACCAGGCTCGGTTGGACACACCGAGTCGCACGGCTGCGTGCGCCTCACGAATTGGGATGCTCTGAAGCTTGCCGCGATGGTCGGGAAGGGCACCAAGGTGGAGTTCGTTCCGTGAAGAAAGACCCGCGGCCGCGGCCTGCGGCATCGTGGATCGTCTTCGCCGCTGCGATCGGGTTTCTCGGCGGGATGATGGTGATGGCGGCGCTCGTCACGATGTTCCCGTCGGGCGCCGCGATCGTCGCCGAGACGACGGTCGAAGCCGCCGATCAGAAGGTCAAGGTCAAGCCGACGAAGAAGGAAGAGCCTTCTCCGGTGACACCGCCGCCGGCGGCGGTCGCGATTCCCGAGTTGTCGGCAAATCCGATCGCGGAACTCCGCGTGCGCAGCCTCACGTTGCCCGTGCAGGGCATCAAGCGCGACGAGCTTCGCGATACCTTCAACGAGACGCGGGGCGCCACGCGCAAGCACGAGGCGATGGATGTGCTCGCGCCGAGGAATACGCCGGTCCTCGCCGTCGAGGACGGCAAGATCGCGCGCCTGTTCCTGAGCGCCGCGGGCGGCATCACGCTCTACCAGTTCGATCCAACATCGACGTATTGCTACTACTACGCGCACCTCGAAAAGTACGCGAATG
>Ga0310891_10000229_pt1 | contig 9231 bp, 13 predicted proteins | sample T20D4metaG_FD_203915 | JGI IMG/M metagenome (GOLD analysis project Ga0310891, IMG submission 203915) | Lab incubated soil microbial communities from West Virginia University Organic Research Farm, Morgantown, WV, United States - T20D4 | ecosystem: Environmental > Terrestrial > Soil >... | reverse complement strand
GGGCGTTCTACGTACGAAGGGTCGCACCTACAGACGAAAAAAGCCGCCCGGACGTTCGCCCGGGCGGCTCGATCGTCGAACGGTCGTAGAACGAAAGGTGAACGTTCGTGGAACGGTTAACCGTTGGCGATCGTGTTGCTGATCTGCAGGTCGAATCCGTTCGGCGTGGTTGTGTGGTAGCTCTTGTACGGCGCCGTGTGGATGTCGCCTCTGCCGCCGGTATCTTCGCGCGCGTTGAGGCCGCGCTTGGTGAGCTCGGCCTTCACCGCGTCCGGTTCGAAGCCCGCAATGCCGAACGAGATGTGTCCCATCGAGGCGCGGCGGACCGCTGGAGCGGGCTGATTGCCCCGGTTGCCGCGCCGGATGATGATGCCGCCGAGATCGCCGATGTCCGAGCTGTTCTGGCTGCCTTCATCGTCGCCCAGCTTCCAGCCAAGCAGCGCGTGATAGAACGCCGCGGTCTCCTTATAGTTCGAGACTTCGAACGAGATGTGATCGAGGAACACCGTTTTCCAGCTCGTTGATTCGAACGGCGCGGGCGCCGACGTTTTTCCACTCGCGGCGCCACGACGCCGATTGTTCTTGTTGCCGTTGGTGATCCACACGCTGAAGCCGTCTGGATCCTTGACCTTGAAACTCTGAAAGTCGCCGTGGTTGTCGGCGACCGGCGAGAGGCCGCGCGCCTTCAACTCGGCTTCGACTTTTTTCGCGTCCCACTTGTCGATGCCCCACGCCATGCCGTCGAATGCGGCATTGCGAGGCGCGCGCGGAGGCGCGCCGGCGGGAGGCGCAGGCGCATTGGCCGGCGGGGGAGGTGCCACGTAACCGCCGCGCAAGATCAAGCCGCCCCAGTCGCCGATATCAAGCACCGCCTGCTTGCCATCGTCGCTCCTAATCTTCCAGTTCATCAGCGCCTGGTAGTAGGCGGCTTCCTTCGGATAGTCCGCGACCTGGCAGGTGAAGTGATCGAGCAGCACGGTCTTCCAGCCGGTGGGCTCGAACGGCAGTTTCGCGGGCGTGGTGTTGCACTCGGGCGTGCCCTTGAGCGCGCCGCCGCACTGGCCCTGCGCGAGCGCCGCCGCCGGCTTCATCGCGACCGCGATGCCGAGCGCCTGCAGAAGTTGGCGACGCGAGATGATGCCGCGATCGAAAGCCTCGAACAGATGTGAAGGATTATTCATGAGTCACTCCGGGTGTCGCCCTCGGGGCGGTTTGAGACGCCGAGTATGCGGCGACTGTCGCGGCAATGCAACTGAGCCGGCGCGCCGCCGACGCTTCTGCGTCAGCGGCGCACCTTCCTAGGGTTTTATCGCTTGAAGGACGCGAGCAGGCGATCGATTTGCGCGGTCGTCAGCCCGCCCGGTCCGCCGGTCAGCACGGCTTCCCGGCCGATCGAGCCGCGGACGACCGGCGCCCAGATCACCTTGCCGTCAAGCAGCAGGGCAATCGGCCGGTTCGTCTGCGCCTTCGACAACTCCGCCATCTTTTTCGCGCCATCGTCCGTCAGCACGATCGCCACCGCGGGACCGCCGTTGGTAAGCGTCCGCGCCTCCGCGCGCGCGATGTCCGCCGACGTGAGCTGGACGGTCGGTGCGACCCACAGCGGATCACCGCCGGGCGATGACATCTGCTGCCATCCCGACACCGCGCTTGAAGATGCCGCCCGGATCTCCACCGGCGTCTGGCCGTTGAGAATGCCGGCAAGCAGCGTGACGATCGCGCCAACGACTACGAAACTCTTGCTTTTCATGATGCCCTCTTCTGAAAAATGTGAAGACCCCAGGACCCTAAGACCCTAAGACCACATGCATCAGAAGTGAGGCGGCGGGCGAGGACTGAGCGGGAGTTCGTCGAGACGGAGATTCGGCGGATCGGCGGGCGCGTCGGGTATGCAATCGATCGCGTAGCCGTGCGGTTGCGGCAGTTCCACCGCGGACGGCAGGGCCAGTCCGCTGCTGAATGTCTTGCAGGTCTTGCCGACCGCGCGAACGATCTGCGCCGGGCCGGCGGCGGGCGCCGCGAGAACGATCGAATTGGAGCCGGACAGGGCGGTCTCGATCGCACTCCAGGAGACCTGTGGAGTCGCAAACGAGAGAACCGCGGCGAGAACCCACATCGCCCTCATCTTCGTCATGTTACTCGGTCCGTGCTTTCTGCGCCTTCTGTGGCCTTACCCCTTAACCACGTAGCCCTTTTTTTCGAGGTATGTCCGCACGCGATCGCGCAATTCCCCCTGCAATTCCACGCCATCCTCGGTAATTGCCCCGCCGCAGCCGCACGTTTTCTTCAACTCGCCGCACAGCGTTTTCAGGAACGGCTCGTTGTTCGGCAGCCCGAAGATCACCGTCACGGTCTTGCCGCCGCGCCCCTTCTTCTCCATACGAAGTTTGGCGACGACGCGATCGGGGACGGATTCTTTGCCGGCCGCCAGGGTTTTGCTGCACTGGCAGTTGGTGAGCGGCCAGCCGCACTTCTCGCACACGCGGCCGCCGCTAGTCGAGTAGACGAGCTTCGAGTTGGACATTAAGACTAACCACGACGATCACGAAGCACGCCGAAATTCACGAAGACACAGAAGTACAAAAAGTACTTCGTGCCTTTCGTGGTTGATTTCGTGTTCTTCGTGGTGAGTATTTAGTTTGGGATAAACGTGAAACGCGCGAGGCCGCTCGCGGTACCCGACCACGGCCACAGCGACGAGTTGCTGCGCGGCCGCGCGTCGGCGCGCACGAGCACGTAATAATCGCGGTTCGGTTCGAGCGTCTTCGTCTCGAAGAGCGCGAGGCGATCGAAGTGCGTCACCATCTGCGCGACCTCCGCCGGATCCTCGAGGACGAACGACTGCTCGACGCGGCCGTTGCGCGACTGCGACACGGTGTGGCGGCGCGTCAGGTTGTCGTAATCCACGCTGGTCGAGACGACGGCGCTCGCGACCGTGCGATCGACCCACGCCGGCACCCTGAGCTTGAGTTCGACGGTGTAGGTGAACACGGTGCGAAGGCCGCTCTGGACGACCGCTTTCATTTCATCGGTAAGGCCGCCGTCGAGCGAGAAGCTGACGAGCACCTGTCCGTCCTTCAACAGCGGACGCACGCGCAAGGTTTCGCTCTGCGACTGGGCCTGGGCCACTGTGACAGTGGCGGCAATCATGAGAAACGCCAAGAACGCGCAACGAGGGTACAGACGAGCTTTAACCATCAACAAATACTTCAACGCGGAGACTTTAGCACACGAAACGGCCCGAATGACCGACATATAATAGGGGAACCCCCGTAAATCCATGAAATTCAGGCTTTTCTGCCTCGCCATCGCCGTCGTCACCCTTCTCGTGCCTGGTCGGGGGGGATCCGCCCAGGAACAGTTTCCGTTCCAGATTTTCGACCGATATCTGGAACCCCTGATCCAGCAGATCGGGATGCCCGGGTTATCGGCAGTTATCCTCCAGAACGGTACGGTCGCCTGGGAAAAATATTACGGTTTCGCCGACGTCGAGAACAAGGTTCGAACGAGCGCCAATACGCTCTATCCGGTCGGCGGCGTGACGCAGGCCGTGACGGGTGTGCTCGTGGGCGTCTGCGCCGATCGATATTTCTTCAACGTCGATCAGGACATTCGCACTTTCGCTCCCGCATTTCCGGTTGAGCGAACCAGCGTCCGCCAGGTGCTGGCGCACGCGACGGACGGCCGCTTCCGTTACGACGCGACGCTGTTTTCGGCGCTGACGCCGGTGGTTGAAGGCTGCACGGGCCAGGCATTCCGTCAGGCCATGGCGACCGAGGTGCTCAATCGCCTCACGCTAACCAATTCGGTGCCGGGTCTCGATCTGAATCGCCCCGAGGGCGGCGCGGCGCGCGCACTGTTCCCGCCCAGCGAAGTCGATCGCTATCAGCGGCTGCTCGCCAACGTGGCCGTGCCGTATCGCCTCGACGCGAAGGCCCGCAGTTTCCGTTCGGAGTATTCGTCGTTCGGCCTCGACGCGGCGAACGGGTTGGTGACGACGGCGGCGGACCTCGCGAGGTTCGAGGGCGAACTCGACAAGCGCAACGGCGTGCCCCTGAGTTTCAGCACGCTCGACAAGATGTGGAGCAACCAGGTCTTCCCGATCAACAACCAAAACATCGTGACGCCGACCGGCCTGGGCTGGTTCGTGACCATGGAATCGGGCCAGCGGCTGGTCTGGAGCTTTGGCCACCTGCCGAACGCGGGCTCCGCGCTGATCGTGAAGATGCCGGCGACCGCCGGAACCGCGCGCCCAAGCCTGACGCTGATCCTGCTCGCCAACAGCGGCGGCCTTGCGCAAGGCTACGATCTCGAAAACGCCAACGTGACGTCCTCGCCGTTCGTGAAGATCTTCCTGCGCCTCTTCATCTGATCGGTTCGACCTGCAATACACTCATCTCGATCGCATGACCCTGCCGTCGAGACGCGTTGCGTTCCTGGCGTGCCTACTGCTGCTGGCGGCGCCGGCCACGGCGCGCGCGGACTTCTTCGTGATCCCGTTTGCCGGCATCAAGTTCGGCGGTTCGACATCGATCGTCGATCTCGAGCTGGCCGCGGGCAAGAACAAGCTGGTGCTCGGCGCGGCGGCTCTGAAGATCGGGCAGGGCTTCCTCGGCTACGAGGTCGAGTTCGGCACCATGCCCGCCTATTTCGAGAACGACGAAGAAGCCGTGGAGCGGCCGCTCGTCAAGGCCGGCAGCTACGTCAGCGATCTCACCGGCAGCCTGGTGCTGTCGTTCCCACCGAGCTTCACGCGCAGCGGACTGCGGCCGTACGCCGTGATCGGCGGCGGCCTGATTCACGCCGAGTCGGCGGATTTCCTGGAAGTGTTCCAGGTGCGGCGCACGGTGCCGGCGATCACTCTCGGGTTTGGCGCGACCGGGCTCATCACCAATAACGTCGGCGTGAGGTTCGATCTGCGGCACCTCCGCAGCATTTCTCGCGATGCGCCGAGTGGCGGCGTCGGCCGCCACATCGACTACTGGCGTTTTACGATGGGACTGCTGTTGCGACCTTGAATGAAGGTTCCAAGAGTTCCAGGAGTTCCAAAAGGTTCCAAGGGTTTGGTTCCAACAGTGCCAGCGTTCCATGCTGGAACTAGAATGTTCTGATGGGTTCCTTAATAGAAGCGATCGAGATCAAGCGGAAGTCCTATTTCGAATACGAAAAAGCGCCATATCACTGCCTCGATGTGGAAGTCTCGAAGCCGACGGCGCGCGGCGGCCAGACGCTGGTCCGCCTGAAGATGCGCAACCTGATCACGCGAGCTGTCTTCGACAAAACCTTCAAGGCAGGCGAGAAGTTCGGCGAGCCCGATCTCGTCATGTCCGCGGCGACGTTCACCTACAGCGATGCCGACGGCTTCCATTTCATGGATCAGGAAACATTCGAAACACTGACACTTGGCTCCGACATCCTCGGCGAGGATCGCGGACTGCTCGTCGACAACGTCGAGGTGCAGATTCATCGCTACAATGGCCAGCCGATCGGAGTGGTGTTCCCGCCGCACGTTGAGCTCACCGTAACGAGCACCGAGATGGGCGTGCGCGGCAACACCGCGAGCGGCAGCGTCACGAAGACTGCGGTGCTCGAAACGGGAATGGAGATTCAGGTCCCGCTCTTCATCAAGGAAGGCGAAAAGGTGAAGGTGCACACCGAGACCCGCGCGTTCGCCGGGCGGGCTTAATCAAGAGTGCCATGACAAGAATCAAGATTCGCTACTGCGTCGTTTGAAACTACGAGCCGCGCGCCTCCCGTGTGGCGGCGCTCATCAAGTCCTCGCTCCAGCTCGACGCCGATCTCGAGCCGGGCGGGCGCGGCGAGTTCACCATCTGGGTCGACGACGTCAAGGTCGCCGAGAAGTCCCGCAGCGGATTCCCGTCGGAAAAGGCTGTTCTCGAAACAGTTTCGAAAGCCCTCGCCAAGGCATAAGCGTTGCTTGCTGGAAGCTCATGACTTCCAAGACAAAGGGACCGGTCTGGTCCGACACCGCCAAGGTTCCGTCCTACTCACCCCTGACGATCGACGCCACAACCGATGTGTGTATCGTCGGCGCCGGTATCTCCGGGCTCACGACAGCGTATCTGCTTACCCAGGTTGGGAAGTCCGTCGTCGTGCTCGAAGACGGCGGCATCGGCAGCGGACAGACGGGCGCGACGACCGCGCACCTCGTCAATGCGCTCGACGACCGCTTCTTCGACCTCGAACGGTTTCACGGCGAGCGCGGCTCGCGCCTGGCGGCCGAGAGCCATTCGGCCGCGATCGATCGCATCGAAAGCATCGTGGCCCGGGAGCGCATCGCGTGCGACTTCACGCGCCTGGACGGCTACCTGTTCTGCGCGCCGGAGCACGACGAGGCGTTTCTCGACCGCGAGCTCGCGGCGATTCATCGCGCGGGGCTGCACAACGTCGCCAAGAGCGGCCGCGCCCCGCTGGCATTCGATACCGGTCCGTGCCTGCGATTCCCGAATCAGGCGCAGTTCCATCCGCTGAAATATCTCGCGGGCCTGGCTGAAGCGATCGAGCGCGCCGGCGGCCGCATCTATACCGGCACGCACGCGACAAAGATCGACGGCGGCAAGGACGCCGCGGTGACAACGAAGAGCGGCACCGTGCGCGCCGGCAGCATCGTCGTGGCCACGAATGTGCCCGTGAACGATCTCGTGGTCGTGCACACCAAGCAGGCGCCGTACATGACTTACGTGATCGGCGCGCCGGTGCCGCGCAACTCCGTGACGACGGCGCTCTATTGGGATACGGGCGATCCGTATCACTACGTCCGGCTCGTGATGGCGATCGACGCCGAACATGACCTGCTCGTCGTCGGTGGGGAAGATCACAAGAGCGGGCAGGCGGACGACATCGACCAGCGGCATCTGCGACTCGACGCGTGGGCGCGCCAGCGCTTCCCGATGATGGGCGAGGTCACGCACAAGTGGGGCGGGCAGGTGATGGAGCCCGTCGACGGTCTCGCGTTCATCGGCCACAACCCGCTCGACGCCGACAACGTCTACACCGTGACCGGCGATTCGGGGAACGGCATGACGCACGGCACGATCGCCGGGATGCTGCTGACCGATCAGGTCCTCGGCCGGCACAATCCGTGGGAGGCGCTCTACGATCCGGGCCGCATCACGCTGCGCGCGTCCGGCGAATACGCGAAGGAAGCCGCCAACACCGTCGCGCAGTACGCCGATTGGGTCACGAAAGGTGATGTCGAATCCGAAGATCAGATCCCGAAAGATTCCGGCGCCGTGATCCGCCGCGGCGCGGCGAAGATTGCGGTGTATCGCGACGCGACCGGCGCGTTGCACGAAAAATCAGCGGTCTGTCCACACCTCGGCTGTATCGTGGCGTGGAATCCGGCTGAGAAAACGTGGGACTGTCCGTGCCACGGCTCACGCTTCGACAAGTTTGGCGAAGTCATGAACGGGCCCGCGAACGTCGGTCTCGTTCGCACCTGACGCAATCTGTCACATCGAATTTTTCGCCGGCGTCATACCAATGGGGTATGTTGGGGACTCTCAAAAAAAGAGTTCTCGATGGACCGCATTCCAGGCGCTCAGCGTTCGCCGGTGGTGCTCGTGGTCGACGACCATGAAGACACACGGCAAATGAGCCTCATCGTACTGCGCAGCCAGGGTTTCAGCGCCATGGCCGCAGTCGGAGGCGAATCGGGATTCGTCTGCGCATCCGAGCAGCAGCCCGACGTGATCGTCACGGATCTCGCGATGCCCGATGGCGATGGCTGGGAATTCGTTCAGCGGCTGGCGTCCGACGCGCGGACAAAACACATCCCGGTCGTGATGTTGACGGCCTGCGGGACCGAGGCCGTCAAGCAGCGCGCCCGTCACGAAGGTGTGGCGGCGTTTTTCTTCAAGCCCTGTTCGCCGGACGTGCTGGCGGCCGAGCTGCGGCGGCTAGTCGCGGCACGCGCGGAGCCGCACTCGCAAGCGGTGTAGCGGCCGCTTCCTCCTCCTCATCCTCGTTCCGTTCCACTTCGAGCTCTTCCTTCTTGATCTCGACGCGCTCGCGCTTGATGTCGAGCCGCAACCGGCCGAACAGGCTGATGTAGACGTTCGCGATCCACACGAGCGTGAACCACCCGATGACCGCGCCGCGCCAATCAGGCAACAGCAGGCGATAGTCCGTGATCAGAACCGTGCCGGCAGCGACGTAGTGGCTGAAGCAGTATTCACACGTGAAGAGATAGAAAAACTTTTGCTGGTACAAGCGAGGGCACTCCTCGCTCTTGCGAACGGCCCACTCGTGAAACTCCTTGAACACCTCCTCGTGGGTGACCGTCCAGGCCACGCATGCGACGGGCGCGGCCAGGACGAACAACCAGAGAAGCTGCAGCCTCTCGCTCATGCAGCAGCAGGAATCTTCAAGACCTGTCCGGGCTTAATCTTGTCCGGGTCGGTCAGTTGATCCTTATTGGCCTCGAAGATCTTCATGTAGGCGTTGGCGTTACCGAGGTGCTCCTTGGCGATCTTGCTGAGCGTGTCGCCGGCCTTCACCGTGTAGGTCGACGCTTGCGCCTTCGCGTTCGGATCGATGGTGATCTCGCCGACGATGTCGTTGCGCCAGTCGGAATTCACCTTGATCGCGTCCCAGATCTTGTTGACCTCGTCCTGGTTTTTGACGAGGCCCTTGAAGTACAGCTTCCCATCGCGCTCTTCAGCCGAGCCTTGCATGTGGAAACCCTTGGCGGTCTGGATGGCGTGGTTGTACTTGTCTCGCAGGTTCATTGTTGTGATGCCTCCAAGGGCGGATTTGATGCAATCGGCTTGCCCAGCCAGCGGGGAAGGCGCAAGGGTGTAATCTTCGGCCATGACCCGGACCGAGCACGACGCCCTAGGCCCTGTGGAAGTGCCAGCTGATCGGTTGTGGGGGGCACAAACCGAGCGATCGAGGCAGTTCTTTGCCATCGGGGTCCAGAGGTTCGTGTGGACGCGGCCGGTCATTCGTGCCCTCGGGTTGCTCAAAAAAGCCGCGGCGCTCGCCAACGGCGAGCTCGGCACTATCTCAAAGGATCGCGCCGAGCTGATCGCGCGCGCGGCGGATGAGGTGATCGACGGCGCCCTCGACGCCGAATTCCCGCTCGTGGTGTTCCAGACCGGCTCCGGCACGCAGAGCAACATGAACGCGAACGAGGTGATCGCCAATCGCGCGAATCAGCTCGCCGGCAAGCCGCTTGGATCCCACGAGCCGAGCCATCCCAACGATCAC
>Ga0310891_10000226_pt1 | contig 9262 bp, 9 predicted proteins | sample T20D4metaG_FD_203915 | JGI IMG/M metagenome (GOLD analysis project Ga0310891, IMG submission 203915) | Lab incubated soil microbial communities from West Virginia University Organic Research Farm, Morgantown, WV, United States - T20D4 | ecosystem: Environmental > Terrestrial > Soil > Agricultural... | reverse complement strand
GGCGGATCGCCGGCCTTCTGCGCGCCGTAGAGCACCGCGGGAATCTTTCCAGCCGCGCGAAGGCGGCGGGCTTCGTTCTTACCCCTGGTGCTGCGTTTGATTGCGTCGAGAACTGCGTCCATGACTTGACTGACCTTTCTCGGGCTTCGGACTCCCTACACCCTTTACCGACATTAAAAGTTAAAAGTTTAAAGTTTAAACTTCATCAAACGAACAAAGACGACACAGAGGTCTCTTCATGAATACTGCGAATAGCTTGACCTAAGAGACGAGCTACCGATAACACGACTATCTTTTGACACTTCGCACGTTCCGCGGTCAGCGGAATCGTGTTGGTGATGATCAACTTGTCGATCGGCGCCTTCTCGATGCGATCGATCGCCGGGCCCGACAGCACGCCGTGAATGGCGCACGCCAGCACGCGCTCGGCGCCGGATTCCTTCAACGCCTGCGCCGCCTTCTGAATCGTGCCGGCGGTGTCGATGATGTCGTCGGCGATCACACAGGTGCGGCCGGCGACTTCACCGATGACGTTCATGACTTCGGCGGTGCCGTCTTCGGTGCGGCGTTTGTCGATGACGGCCAGTTCGGCATCGAGGCGCTTCGCATAGGCGCGGGCGCGCTCGGCGCCGCCGGCGTCCGGCGCGACGATGGTCAGCTTCTCGTGCGACTGGCGCGACAAGTAATCGATGATCACCGGCGCGGCGAACAAATGGTCGACCGGCAGATCGAAGAAGCCCTGGATCTGCGCCTTGTGCAGATCCATACAAAGTACGCGGTTGACGCCCGCCGCGGTCAGCACGTTGGCGACCAGCTTCGCGGAGATCGGCACGCGCGGCTTGTCCTTGCGGTCCTGGCGCGCGTAACCGTAATACGGAATCACCGCGGTGATGCGCGCCGCCGACGATCGGCGGAACGCGTCCGTCATGATCATCAGCTCCATCAGGTGCGAATCGACCGGCGCGCAGGTCGGCTGGATGATGAAGACGTCGGTGCCGCGGATGTTCTCGTCGATCTGGAACGAGACTTCGGTGTCGGGAAATCTGCGCAGGCGAGCTTGGCCAAGCTCCACCCCGAGGAACTCGGCAATCTCACCCGCGAGCTGCGAGTGAGCACTGCCCGAGAAGACTTTCAGTTCTCCGAAACCTGTCGGTCTCATAAACCTGCGGCAAACACCCGCCGGACGCGGGTAAAACAATTACTGGTTGGGGCGGAAGGATTCGAACCTTCGAATACCGGCTCCAAAGGCCGGCGCCTTACCGCTTGGCCACGCCCCAACACCCCGGGGCCCCCGCGACGCGGACTTTGCGACGTGGGGTGGAAACACTTATCGTAGCTCAACTTAGAGGCCAGCGGCAACCCGCCGGGCATACTCGTGGCGGTTCAATGTGCGGGTAAGGAGGGACAACCAACCGGGCCGGGCCAGGTCGTTCGCAGTCCTGCGCGCCGCGTCAGCGCGCTCGAACAGGCCGAATACCGCGGATCCGGACCCGGACATCGCCGCAAACGCCGCCCCGGCGTCGACCAGCGATTGCTTGATGCGCCCAATCGCGGGATGGTGGCGGACAACCGGAATCTCGAGATCGTTGCGGAGCGTAGTAGACCACGCCGGCCACCCGGGCGGCACGACGCGCGGCGCCGGCTCCTTGGCGCGCCGCAGCTCCTCGTCGAACCACGTATACGCATCGCTGGTCGCGACGCCGAATCCGGGACGCAGGATCACGACGTGCACCGGCGGCATGTCGGCGAGTGGATAGATGTCGTCACCGCGCCCGAGTCCGAGCGCGGTGCCACCGACCAGGAAATACGGCACGTCGGCGCCAAGCCGCGCGCCGATCCGCGTCAGCGACGCGAGATCGAGATCGAGCTTCCACAACTTGTTGAGCGCGAGCAGGGTCATCGCGGCGTTGGAGCTGCCGCCGCCGAGCCCGGCCTCCGACGGCACGCGCTTGCGCAGATCGATCGCGATACCGTTCGGCGCCGATTGCTTGCCCGTCGCGACGCGATGCAGCAGCGACGCCGCCTTCCACACCAGGTTGCGCTGATCGGTGGGAATATCGGGCTCGTCGCAGGTGACGGCGAGCGGGCCGCGGCGCGCGGTGACCGTGACGTTGTCGAAGAGCGCGAGGGACTGGAAGACGGTCTTCAGATCGTGGTACCCGTCGGGCCGCGTTCCGAGGATACGCAAGTCCAGGTTGATCTTCGCGAACGAGGCGAGGCTGATCGATCTCACAGTCTGGCTACCGGCTACTGGCTACGGCTTTTTTTCCGCAAGCGGCGCGATCGATCGCAACTCATCGAGCGTCATCGGATCGGCGTCAGATGGTATCTCAACGACCCACGCAAGCGGATTGATCTGGGTGTTCACTTCGAGCTGCTCGATGCGCGCGGTGATGTCGATGCCCCCTTCGCCAGGGCTACGGGGGCCAGGCGCGCTGTTGCGGATGCGGATGACGCGCGGGAAGCCGCTGGCGTGCGCGGAGTAATCGACGTGCCACGGACCGTAGTCGGCGGCGGTGAGCACCGGCTGTCCGTTCTGCACTCGCAGGTAGGCGACGCGCTCCGGACCGATTGTGACGGCGCGCCATCCGCCGCCCCACTGCCGTCCGTCAGCCGGCGAGGCCTTGTCGACGAGACAGCCGGACACGATCAGGCGCAGATCGTCGGCGCCCAGCGACAGCCCGGTGATGCGTCCGAGCACATCCGAGACGGCGGTGTCCTTCAGCACGCGATGCTCGCGCGGCAGGACGAGTGTCGCGCGCTCGTTGCGTCCGGCGAGGATGAAAAACGGCGCGCCGAACGGCGCGACCGCTTCGAGGCGCACGAGGCCGCCGGACTCGAGGCCGGTAAGGATGCGCCCCCGCACGCGCTCGCCGCCGGCGCGGCCGGACAGCGACAACTCACCTTCGATGGATCGGAATCCTTTGCAGGCTGCGGTTGCTGTTGCGAAGGCATCCGCCGCGGTGGGATCAGGAGTCGGAGTGCCGACAGGGCGCGGCGGAGTCCTGGCAGCGCAGGCGGAAAGCACCAGCAACAGCAAAGGTGCCAGGCACCGTTGCTGAATGCTGACCGGTGCCTGGCACCATTTATTTGACACGGGCCTTGGCGGCTTTGATCTTTTTCTCGATCGCCGCGCGATCGATCGATTCGCCGTCACCGGCGAGCGCGCGCTGCCAGGCGGCGATCGCATCGGCGCTGCGTCCGCGCCTGGCGAGGACGTCGCCGTGATGATCCTGGATCACCGAATTGCCGGTGAGCATCGCGGCGGCCTTCGACAGCGGCTCGACGGCTTCCTCGGCGCGGCCCTGCTTGAACAGCGCCCATCCGAGCGTATCGAGGTAGGCGGGGTTGCCCGGCTCGACCTTCAACGCGCGCTCGGCGAGATCGACCGCGTCCGGCAGGCGTTCGTTGTGCTCCGCCAGCATGTAGCTCAGGGAATTCATCGCGTCGGCGTTGAGCGGATCCTCGGCCATCAGCTTGCGCAGCTCTCTCTCCGCGTCGCCCAGCCGCCCGCCGCCCTCATACACGTTCGCCAGCCGCATGGTCAGCGTTTGATCGTCGCCAAAGAGTTTTCGGGCCTGCTCCAGCACGCGGAGCGCATCATCGGTGCGCTTCTGATCGGCGTAGAGATCCGCGAGGCCGACCACATATTCACGGCTGTTCGGGTGCTTCGCCATGCCGTCTTCAAGCAACTTCGTGGCTTCGGCGGCCTTGCCGGCTTTCAGCAACGCCTGCGCGCGGAGTCGAACCATCCGCGGTTGATCGGGATCCCGCGCCAGCGCTTCGCGCGCCAGGGTCTCGGCGCGATCGAATCGCCGCGCGGTGAGATGGGCCTGGATCAGATACGCATCGATCTCCGGATCGTCGGGCGTCAGCGACTTCGCCGCGGTGAAGGCCGCAATCGACGCATCCCAATTCGCGAGCTGCTGCTGCGCGAGGCCGAGCTGCACGAGCACGGCGGCGCCTTCGAACTCGCGCCCCTTGGCGCGCGACGGATCCTTGACGAGCGGCGCCACCACCTGGATGACCTGCTTGTAGTCGAATCGATCGAACAGCACGGCGACGAGCGCGCGGAGGCCGGCGACGCTCGTCGGATCGATCGACATGATCTTGCGCGCGGTGGCTTCGGCCGCCTTGTCGTCGCCCGAGGATCGCTCGGCGGTCGAGAGCATGTAGAGGGCGCGCGTATCGTTCGGGCTGGATTTGAGCACCTCATTGAGGACCTGCCGCGCCTTCGCGCCGCCGCCGTCCATGTTGATCAATGCGGCGGCGTAACGAATCTGCAGATCGCGGCTCGGCTGTTTCGAGTTGCCAATCGCTTCTTCATAGGCCGCGGCCGAGTCTTCCCACTTGCCTTGCCGCTCGTAGAACTGGCCGAGCTGCGCGAAGTAGCGCGGATCGATTTCGGCGGCGCGGACCAGCGACTGCTCCGCGTCATCGAACTTGGCCTGCGAGATCTGCGCCTCGTAGAGGAGCAGCAACGGCTGCGGCGACCACGGCGCCTGCGCCGCGACCTTCTCGAGAATCGGCACCGCGAGATCGGCCTTGCCGGCGCGCAGCTGCAGGCGGCCGAGCGTCATCTGCAGGTTCGGATTGGTCGCCATCAACGGCGTGTTCAGAATGGCGGTGAGATGCTCGATGGCGGCATCGCGCGTCGAGGCCTGCGTCTGTCCCGCGGGGGGCGGGGCGCCGCCATCGGCCCACGCGGAAAACACGGTGCCGAGGATGTTGTGCGCTTCGACATTGTTTTTGTCGATCTTCAGCGCCTGCTGCGCCGCGGTCACCGCATCGGTCGGACGATTCTGGCGGTAGTAGTAACCGGCAATCTCGGCGGGAATCTCCGCGGCTTCGGGATCGAGCTTGCGCGCGCGCTCGAGCGACGCGAGGGCGCCGGCCGGATCGCCGGCCGATTCCATCCGCCGCCCCATCATGAACTCGAATTGCGCCTGCGCCTTCGCATCCTGCGGAGCGGAGGCGATCGTCTGCCCGAGAGCCGGCGTCGCGGCAAGAACGATGAGGACGACGGCGCTGGCAAACTTCATGGCCTGATCTTACCCTCTCAACGTTTGAACCGTTGAATCCTTTGAACTTCTTGAACCTGCTAAGATTCCGCAATGCCAGTCGATGCTGAACTGCTCGAAATCCTCGCCTGCCCGGCTTGCAAAACGCCGGTCACGCTGGTGAAGGACGGGAAGGCGCTCAAGTGCGGATCGTGTCACCGCGTGTATCCGATCAAGGACGACATCCCGGTGATGCTGATCGACGAGGCGACGATCGAAAAATAGTTCCACGGGTTCCAGAGGTTCCACGAGTTCCACAGGTTGCGAATTCTCCTGGTTCGGTTGAGGCTGATCGGCGACGTGGTCTTCACTACGCCGGCGATCGGCGCCATCCGGCGCCGGTATCCCGGCGCCCGCATCACTTATCTCGTCGAAGCGCCGGCCGCACCGGTAGTGCGACACCATTCCGCTGTCGACGAGGTCGTCATCATCGAGCGCCCGCGCGGCGTGGCGCGCGTTGCCTACGACATCGGCCTCGCGCGGCGTCTTCGCCGCGAGGATTTCGATCTCGCGATCGATTTTCACGGCGGGCCGCGCAGCGGGTTTCTGACGTGGGCGACGCGCGCGCCGCAACGCATCGGCTACGACCTGCCGGGTCGAGGCTGGTGCTACACGACGCGCGTGGCATGGACGCGATCGCTGGTGCCGCCGCGGCATTCGGTCCTGAACCAGTGGGCCCTGCTCGAGCCGCTTGGCATCGAACCGCCCGATCGCGCGCGCGATGCGGTGACGATGCCGCTCGATCCGGAGGCGGTGCGCCGCGTCGACGAACGGCTCGCGAACGCGGGAATCGATCGTGGATCGCGGCTGATCGTGCTGCACGTCAGCGCGGGTAATCCGTTTCGACGCTGGCCTGCGTCCTCCTTCGCAGCCGCCGCGGCCACGCTCGCAACCGAAGATCCATCGCGGCGTATCATCATCACGTCCGGGCCATCGGAGAGCGCCGCCGCGGAATCCGTCGCCGAAGAGGCGCGCCGGATCGCCGCCGCCGCGGCCTCGCGGATCGTCCGCACCGGCGAGTTCGACCTGGCGGAGCTCGGGGCGCTGGTCGATCGCGCAGCGCTGTATATCGGCGGCGACAGCGGGCCGCTGCACGTCGCCGCGACCACGCGCACGCCGATCGTCGCGCTATTCGGCCCGACGCTGCCCGAGCGATCGATGCCGTGGCGCGATCCGGCGATCGGCGCGATCGCCGTCGACGCGGGCGAGCTGCCGTGCCGTCCCTGTCACCAGCGTCACTGCGTCCCCGGCGACTTTCGCTGTCTGACCGCAATTTCGCCTACGATGGTGGTGACTGCTGCCGAGCAGCTGCTCAAATGACTTCGTTCCTCTTAACAGCGGGCGTGCCGCCGCGCGACAGACTCGAGCAGATCGGCCTCTGGTCGCTCGTCGGGATCGTCGCCGCCATGCAGTTGTCGATCGCCGCCGCGCAGATCCTGCTCGCCGTCGCCGCGCTGGCCTGGCTGGTGTCCCACGTCTCGAGAGGCGAACGCCTCGAAGCCCCGGCATTTTTCTGGCCGCTCGTCGCGTATGCCGCGCTGACGTTGATGTCGGCGGGCTTCTCGATCGATCCGGAAGTCAGCTTCACCGATTGCAAGCAGCTGGTGCTGCTGATGCTGGTGCCGATCACCTACGAATTCGCGCGCGGCGCGCGCGCCAATTCCGTGCTGAGCATCGTGCTGACGATCGGCGCCGCCAGCGCCTTTGTCGGCATCGTCCAGTACGCGGTGCTCAACTTCGACGGCCTTGGCCGCCGGCCGTCGGGCACGCTGTCGCACTGGATGACCTACTCGGGCACGCTGATGCTCGTCATTTGCGCCGCGACGGCGCGGCTGCTCTATGGATCGTCGGGACGCCTGTGGGCCGCGTTCGTGATGCCGGCGCTGCTCGTCGCGCTCAGCCTGACGCTGACGCGTGGCGCCTGGGTCGGCGTCGCCGTCGGCGTGACGCTGCTGCTGTTCAGCAAGGACCTGCGCCTGCTCGCCTTGATTCCGATCGTCGCCATCGGCGCGGTGCTCCTCGCTCCGCAAAGCGTGCTCGATCGCGCAGGCACGATCCTGGATCCGAAGAAGGATCTGACCAGCATCGATCGCGTCGCGATGCTGGAAGCCGGCGTCGCGATCGTGAAGGACTATCCGCTGCTCGGCGTCGGCCCCGATCAGATCGAAAAGGTGTATCCGCGCTATCGCGTGCCGGACGCCGTCAAGCCGACCAACCCGCACTTGCACAACGTGCCGATGCAAATCGCCGCCGAGCGCGGCCTCCTCGCGCTCGCCGCCTGGATCTGGTTCGTCGTCTCGGTGTTCGTCGGGCTGTTCCAGCTGGTGAGGAAAGCGCGCAACAAGACCCTTGCCGCCGCGGCGCTCGGCGGGATGGCCGCGATGCTCGCCGCCGGCCTGACCGAATACAATTTCGGCGACTCCGAATTCCTGATGCTGCTGCTGGTGTTGATCACACTTCCCTTCGCCGCCAATCGCGACGGAGGTCTGCCGTCGTGAGCATTGCGGAGCTGCCCGAGATCTCCCAGTCCCGCGCGCACGAACTAATCGACAAATTTGCGACGCGCCGCATCACGGTCGTCGGCGACGTCATGCTCGATCGCTTCCTGATCGGCCGCGTCAACCGCATGTCGCCGGAAGCGCCGGTGCCGGTCGTGGTCTACGATTCCGACGAGTTCCGGCTCGGCGGCGCGGCGAATGTTGCCAACAACCTTCGCGAGCTCGGCGGCGCCGTCGATTTGATCGGCGTCATCGGCAACGACGAATCCGGGACGCAGCTGCGCAGCGAGCTGGCCGCCAGGGGCATCCACTCGACGGGGCTGATCATCGATCAGGAGCGGAAGACAACGACGAAGATGCGTGTCGTGACGACGCGCAATCAACAGGTCTCGCGTATCGATTTCGAATCCGATCACGAGGTCGGCGCGGCGATCGAGAGCGCGATTGCGTCGCAGGTCGAAATGCGCGCGCGTGCGGCGCAAGTGATTCTCGTCTCGGATTATCAGAAGGGCGTCGTCACCCGCCGCTCGATGGCGCACCTGCTGTCCTTCGCGCACGCCAACGGATTGCCGGTGATCGTCGATCCGAAAGTGCCGCACATCGATTACTACGCCGGGGCGGCGCTCGTGACGCCGAACCACATCGAAGCCGAGAGCGCCACCAACAGCCGCATCGTCTCGCACGAAGATGCGCGCAGAGCCTCAGCGGAACTGAGGCAGAGAATAAAGGTCGAGAGTGTCCTGATCACACGCGGAGAGGAAGGCATGTGGCTCGATCATGCCGGTGCCGACGGCCACCTTCCGGCGGCCGCGCGCGAAGTGGCCGATGTCACAGGTGCCGGCGATACCGTGATCGCCACGCTCGCCCTCGCAATCGCCTCCGGCGGGACGATGCCGGAAGCGGCGCGCCTCGCCAACGAAGCCGCCGGGATCGTTGTCGGCAAGTTCGGCGCGGCGACGGTCACGCCGCAGGAGCTCAAGGCACGGTTCTAGCGGTCCCGCATGCGCTGCGGTCGTCGAGCTTAAACCTGATATCGACGCTCCCGTAGCGTCCGACGATGTCCTCGGAGCTGTCCTGTTTTCCGCTGAACGTGACTCCTACCAGGTGTTGGCAGCAGGTCTCGACGTTTACGGGGGCCACCGTAAAGTTCACGTCAGGATGCTCACCGCTCACAGGCACGCCCCTGTAGAGCAGGAAGCCGTCGGATGCGGCGGAGGCGGTGCCGGTGATCGTGTCGCCGTCCTGGCTCAACGTCATGCAGACGAACGAGGACTTGCCGAGCTCCCCGATCCACTCTCCGTCAACCGATCGCGATGGACCGAAGACGTTGCAGCTCGTAGCGACGAGTGCGAGCAGTAACACAAAGCTTGCGCGCATTTCTCATCGTCGGTCCTCGCTGACCGAAATCGCAAGCCCATCCGGATCGAGATACTGCGCGATCCTGGCGCCGAACAAATCCTTCGGCTGCTGCGTACAGATGACGCGGTGCTCGACCATGCGCGAGTGGAACGCATCGAGGTCGGGCACGTTGAGTCCGGGCCGGCAGCGACCCGCGGGCAACTCACTGTTGTCCTGAGCCGACGCGGGCTCATCGCTGCGATGCAGCGCGAGCGTCGCGCCCTCGGTCGAGAACTCGCTCCACTCAGGCGAATCGAACTTGAGCGGGAGTCCGATCGCGTCGCGATAGAAGGCGACCGATCGTTT
>Ga0310891_10000223_pt1 | contig 9322 bp, 7 predicted proteins | sample T20D4metaG_FD_203915 | JGI IMG/M metagenome (GOLD analysis project Ga0310891, IMG submission 203915) | Lab incubated soil microbial communities from West Virginia University Organic Research Farm, Morgantown, WV, United States - T20D4 | ecosystem: Environmental > Terrestrial > Soil > Agricultural... | reverse complement strand
GGACTCAGGTGCATATAGCGCTGCGTTGTCGACAGGTCGGCGTGGCCGGCCAGCTCCTGCATGGGCCGTGCAGGCGCTCCCTTCATCGCCAGGTGCGAACAGAAGGTGTGCCGCAGGATATGTGGACCCTCTGGTCGATCGCTGCGACACGCTGAGCGCCCCGGATGGCTTTAATCACGCGGTCGCGCGTGATCGGCGATCCACCCGCGAGACACAGGACCCGATCGGATCGTAGATGCCGAGCGGCCTTGAGCGCCGCTGTGAGGCGCTGTGTCATCGGCAACCGCCGTGACCGTCCACCCTTGGGTACTGTCACGTGCCCGAGCCATTCGGATCGCCCCACGGTCAACCGACGTGCGCCCAACTCGACGTCGCGCCACTCGAGCGCGATGATCTCGCCGAGTCGTAGGCCGGCATCACCACCCAGCAGCACCATCAGGTACGCCTTGGGCATCGCGCTTTCGCGCGACGGTCAGCAACCGCTCGTACTGATCAAAGTCGTGAAACCCCATCGTCTTCTTCGGATTGGGCAACAACTTGATCGCACACGGCAGTCGGTCGAGCTCACCCCGCTCCACCGCCTTCTTCAACAACGTGCTCAACACCGTCAGCACGTTGTTGACGGTCTTCGGAGCACGGCTTGTCAGCGCCAGTTTCAGCCGTTGCACCTGTTCGTTGGTGATCGCGTCGAGACGCCTGGGGCCGAGCGCTGGAACGAGATACCTAGGAGACGGCGACCAGGGAAGCAAGAGTTGGTGGATGCCCGGCGGGGATGGTACATTACGGGCGTGACCTTCACGATCGAGCTCGAACGCGAAGAAGACGGTCGCTGGATCGCCGAGGTTCCCGCCCTGCCGGGCGTCCTGTGCTACGGCCGTGATCGCGATGAAGCGGTAGCCGGCGTCCAGGCACTTGCGCTCCGAGTTATTGCCGAGCGTCTCGAGAACCGGGAAGCGCCCGCCGGGTTTCTCAATGTCACGTTCCAGGCGGCGTGAGCAGCTGGCCGGCTACCAAAGCGCGGCGGGTTCTTGCCACCTTGCAGCGAATCGGCTGGGTGGTCAAGCGTCAATCGGGCTCGCACCGCACGCTCTCTTTTGAGGCCAGATGACTTGTGAAAGAAGCGGCGGATTCGGCGGGCTATTGGCGCCTCCGCTCCCTCTGAACGGCCACCACCCTTGCGGGGGTTCTCCCCGCCGGACGCGTGAGCGTCCTCCGTACCGTAGAGCGGGTTGTCAATCTTCCCGAAGCGACTATCTTTGGGGCGGCGCCTTCGGAGTAATCTTGCCCGAAAAGAAATGCGCGCTGATTTTGCCCTCCTCCACTACGAATGCGTCCATGGCACCCTCATAGACGTTGTCGGCCGTCTCCGCGTCCCAGAAGATGTAAGCGTTCTTCCCGTCAACTATCCGCTGCTTCAGCGTGAACGTCACGCCAGGTTTGCCCCACTCCGCGAACAGCTGTTCGAAGCCTTTGCGTAGCGCCTCAGTTCCTCGGACGGGGCCGTTCGGTGTGAACATGACCGCGTCAGGCGCGTAGTCGGTCATGAGGCCGGCCATGTCTTGCTTGCCGAACGTCGCCATGTGGCGATCCAGTACGTCATTCGTTGCCGTCACTTTGTCCCTCTCCTTCGGTCGCGGCGCGCGCCGGCGCGGGGGTTGACGAGATGCACCCACCCGCTGACGACTCCTTCCGCGATCACGACTCGGAAATATCTTCGCAGCTACAACGCGCGGGCCGCGAGTTCGCCTTCGCGAATGGCCGCCTGCGCGTCGCGCGGCGCGAGGCAGTCGCCGACGCGGACGAGTTCCTTCACTTTGCCCTTGAGACCGAAGTAGAGGCCGTCGGTGGCCTTGTTGTAGAAGCAGAGAACGATCGTGTCGTAGTCCTCCTGCCGCTGCTCGTTCGTAAACGTGTGGAACAGCGTTGCGGTCCTGCCCTTGATGCCGATGAGGCCGGTCATTGGCGTGATCTTGACGCCTAGTGCGAACAACCTCCCGTAGAGCTTACCGATCGACAGGCTGCCAATTCGCGCGCCCGCGTAGAACAGCGAAGTGATGATCTCCACCTGCTTGCCCTGCTCGGCAAGGAAGACAGCGGTCGACATCACCTTCCAGTCCGACTCACCGTCTTCGACAACTAGCACCCTCTGACCAACACGGCCAGGCTGGAGGATCGCGTCCTTGGCGACCAGAACGTTCTCCTGTTCGACCCCTGGATGCGCAGTGATATCGGGGCGGATGCTCTGGTAGCCGAGTTTGCGCGGCACGGAGCCGGTCGCTACGACGACTGCGTCCGGATTCATCGCACGGACCGAATCGACGGTCGCCTCAGTGTTCAGCTTGATCTCTGCGGGCAGCTTCTTGAGCTGCGTCTCCAGGTAGCGGATGATGCCGCGGAACTCAGCGCGCATCGGCACTTTCGCGGCGATCGACACCTGGCCCCCCAACGCATCTCCCTTTTCGATCAGCGTCACGTGGTGGCCGCGCCGGGCCGAGATTTCGGCCGCCTTCATGCCGGCTGGGCCGCCGCCGACCACAACGACCTTCTTTCGAGTCGTCGCAGGCTTCAGTGTGCCAATGCCGAGCGTCTGCTCCTCCCCAGCTGCCGGGTTATGGAGGCAGCCGACGTACATCTGCTTGAAGACGGTGTCGATGCAGCCCTGATTGCAGCCGATGCATTCGCGGATGTCCGCGAGGCGACCTTCCCTGGCTTTGTTCACGACCTCGGGATCGGAGATGTGCGCCCGGGTCATCGCGACCATGTCGGCGATTCCCTCGGCGAGGACGCGCTCGGCGAGCAGAGGGTCGGTGATGCGGCCGACCGCGAAGATCGGCACCCGTTTGACAGAATTGCGGATTCCCGAGGCGAGCGGCAGGAAGACGCCAAAGGGGTGCTGCATGTCGGGAACGATGTTGTTCGACGAATAAAAAGTGCCGGCCTTGACGGTGATGTAGTCGATCGACGTCCCAGTCTCGATCTCCCGCGCAATCACCGTGGTGTCGGCGAGCGTGAGCCCGTGCGGAGTGTACTCGTCGCCCGCGAGTTGCATGCCGATGACGAAGTCCTCGCCGACGGCGGCGCGGATGCGCTTGATGATCTCTTTCAGGAACCGCATCCGATGCTCGAGGGTACCGCCCCATTCGTCGTCGCGACGGTTGCTATAAGACGAAAGGAACTGCGCGACCAGGTAGCCGCCATAGGCCGAGTGAATCTCGACGCCGTCGTAGCCACCTTCGCGAGCCCGGACGGCCGCCTTCGCGTGGGCCTGGATCAGCTCCTCGATGTCCTCAGGCTCCGCCTTCTTCGGCATCTCGAGCATCGCCGGGCACGGAATGTCACTCGCGCTGATGAGCGGCAACTTTGAAACCAAACTCGTAGATTGACGGCCAGGGTGGCCAAGCTGGCAGAAGATTTTCGCGCCGTACTCGTGGACGGCGTCGGTCACCATCTTGTACTTTGGGATGATCGCGTCGTCGAAGCCCCTCGGAGCCGAGCGGAACAGCCAGCCGTTTGCATGGACGACATTGAACGCCGTGATCATCAGCGCAACGCCGCCCTTCGCCCGCTCCGCGAAGTACGCAGCCTCCCGTTCAGTGGGCATGCCTTCGTCCGCAAAGCACGTGAGGTGCGCCGTCACCATCACGCGATTGCGGAACTCGACGTTCCGGATCCTGAAGGGGGTGAAGAGATGCTCGAACTGTGCCGCCAAAGTTCACTCCTCGCAGACGCGTTTACATGAAGCCGCTTCGCGTGGACACGTTGGCGCTGACGGCATCGTTCAGCGGATCGTCGAGCGCGAGCATCTCGCGCAGCTCGGGCGAGAGGTTGTCCTGCACGTCCGGCCGAAGCAGCTGTTTCTGGTATTGCTGCTGCGGCTTATCGCGCCGGCAATAGAACGCGTGCATCGCGAGACGCGGCGCCGCCGTTCGATTGGCCGTTCCGCCGTGCCAGGCATGCGCATTCATCACCGCAATGCTGCCGGCGCTGCCGAGCACCAGGATCTCCTCAGGATGCGGCGTCAGGGGATTCTCCAAGACGTCCTGCGGCCGGCGACCCCATTTGTGCGAGCCAGGGATCACTCTCGTCGCGCCGTTCTCGGTCGTGAAATCGTCGAGCATCCAGATGGTGTTGCAGACCCAATAGCCTTGTTCGTCGGGGAGTGCCGACATGTCGACGTGCAGCGGCTGGGGAAGTTCGCCATTCGGATCGGCCGAACGCGCGTTCAGGCTGCTCAACTTGATCTGCGGCCCAAGTACGTGCCGCACGCGCTCGACCACACGCGGCAGTACGATCGCGCGACGGAACACCTCTCCCTTGTCCACAAGGTTTGCCAGCCGGTGCGCGTTCGCTTCGGTCCGGAACTCATGCCCGGCGCGATCGCGTTCTATGTCGGAGACCTCGTGGATCTGCTCACGCAGTTCGCGGAGCAGATCCCCACCCATGCAGTTCTCCATCACGACGAACCCCTGTTCGTCGAGTTGACGCCGCTCTGCGTTCGTCATCGCTGAAGTCCCCGTGCACGTGGTTCCGGATTTCATCAGGGCGACAATGAGCCGCCGCAACACACTCGTCTCACGATTGCGGCTTGGGCTGGAACGCCACCTGGGCGTATTGCGCCAGGAAGTCGCGCCACAGAAACCAGTAGTGTCGCCCCGGAATCTCGCGGTACGTCGTGTTGAAGCCGTCCTTCTTTACCAGCTCCGACAGCGTGACTGTTCGTTCGCGCGCCATATCGGTCGTGCCTGCGCCCAGCCAGTAGAACTTGACGCCACCGCCCTTCACGGCGTCGAGCTGCTTCTGAAAGGCCTCGTCCACGGCCGCCGGTCCAGAGCTGAAGACCCCGATGTAGGCGAAAGTGCCGGGATTGTTGTTGGTGGCCGCCAGCGTGTGCCCACCGCCCATCGACAGGCCGGCAATCGCACGGTCGTCCTTGGCCGCCACCACGCGGAATCGCTTCTCGACGAACGGAATCACGTCCTTGACGAGGCTCTCGGGATACGAGCCGGCGTACGGCTGCGGCGCTCCTCCACGTCCCCGGCCCGCCTGCGGAGCGCCTTGCGCTGCCTGTGCCGCCTGGATCGGGGGCGGCGCCGGCGCCTGCACCGACTGTCGGGCCGGCGTCGGACCGTAGCCGAACCCCTGCGACACGGACTGCGTCGCGTTGCCGTTCGGCATGACGACAATCATCGGCTTTGCCTTCCCGGCGGCGATCAAGTTGTCCATGATGATGTTGGCGCGCCCCATCGTCAGCCACGCGTCCTCGTCACCGCCACCGCCGTGCAGCAGGTAGAGCACTGGATACTTCTGCGTGCTGGTTTCATAGCCGGGCGGCGTATAGACCATCATCCGGCGACTCGCCATTTTCAGCGTAGGTGACGGGTACCAGACCGCCTGCACGCTGCCGTGCGGCACGTCCTTGAAGTCCCACCATTCGGACTCCGGCCCCGAGATCATCAGGAGGTTGTCGTAGCGGGATCCGTCGCGCTGGGTTTCGCCGTTGTTGGGATCGAGCGCCTTGACGCCATCGGCGACGAACCAGTAGCCCCAGAGCTGCGGGGCGAGCGGACCAATCGTGGTCGACCAAACGCCCGACTCGTCCTTCGTCATTTTCAGATCACTGCCGTTGTCCCAGCTGCCGTTCAGCGTGACCTCGGTCGCCTTGGGCGCCAGGAGCCGGAAGGTGACCGTGCGATCCGGATGGATTTCTGGTGACTTGATTGGCGTCGGACGGGCCGCTTGCGCCGGCGCGGTCGCGGGCGCCGCCTGCTGTCCGGCGAGCGGCGCGGTGGCGCTGACGGCGACAAGTGAGACTATGGCGAACGCACGTGTAAGACAGCTCTTCATCGGGATACCTCGTGCAATACCTGCTTCTCGTTGCAAAAACCCGGCGCGGGTTCGCCCCGGGACAACCGCCAAATTATCCACACGCAATGCGTTCAAAAACCCATTTGGGCGCGCCCGAGATCCGTCAGATCCTCCGCAGTCGCACGCCCCGTGAAGTCGACTTCGAAGTCCATGGCCGCGAAGTCAGGAGCTGAACGCCCCTGCAGAAACGCGTCCCGCTGTTTTGGAAGATATGCGCGATTCTTCGGGCAGTCGGGCGCGGATCCGATGTAGATAACGCTGGCGTACTCGCTGCCCGCGTGCTCGTCGCCGACGGCATGGCAAATGTCCGTGTGCCAGAACACCGTGTCGCCGGGCATGACCTCAGGGATTGAAACGAGGGCTGCGGTGAGCTCAGGGTGCCACTCCGGGCTGATGCCGAGCGCACGGCCTGGCGCCGCCCCGCACAGATCGGCCTCGGCCACGTCGTCTTGGAGCGCGCGCAGGAGCACGTAGGCAATGCCCTCCGCGATGGGAATCAGGCGCAGCGTCCCGTCGTTCGGCCCCTGGCGTGTGAGCGCCGTCCAGCCCTGATAGGTGCGGAACATGCTGCACACCGCCGGCGATGGAATCTCTTGGGTCTCCAACCGGTGCCTGGCATCGAAAGGGTCATACCCACGCCAGTCGCCCGCGAAGATGTTCTCGTAGACCCTCTGATAGCCGGGGTCGATCCAGCGCTCGACCGTGCCCGCGTCCATGTGTGGAGAAATGCCGAGGGTCCTGTCCCCGGGCTGCCGCCGCCGCACTCGGTCAGCGTACGCGCACTGCCGGTCGGGATTGAACGCACCTTCGTACTTCCAGAGGCGATCGAGAAACGCACGTGTCTCGGCAAGTCCTGGGTCCTGCCGCGCCATGACCTGCGGCCTGGACCAGTAGACGTTGAAGATCTGCGGCGTCCCCGCCTTCAGCGCTGAAAAGTACTTGTCGAGACTCCGTTTCTCGACTTCACGTTCCTCGTAATGGTTCGTCGCGAGATACTCGCCGACTTCCGCGAACCAGTCGCGTGCAACAGTCGCCGGGAATACCCGGCGAATCACCGCACACCCGCAGTTCCGAATCGACTGCCGAACCGCCTCTGAGACTTTGCCCTCCCGAATGTCGTGGTAATCGAGCTCAGGCACCACCGGGCGCCCTGCTGCGACGTCTCTGAGGATGGCGTCTGCCGCTCGACTGACGTGGTCCCTCACGTCTGCGTAGGCGCGTTTCAATAACTCGCGATTCGGCGCAAGCGTGCGCTTGAATGCGATGACCTGATCACGTACATCCACTTCTACAGTCGCCATTGTTTCTTCTCCTCCACCCGAAGAGCCGCCAGACGTGACGACAACACGCCGAAGATCACAAGCGGGTTTTCACGGCGTCAGCGGACCGAAGCGATCTTCGGCTTGCCGCCGCGGTCTGTGATCAGTTTGGTGAGCAGGTCGACCGCCTGATCCACCGGCAGACTGTCGGCCGCGACAATCGGCGTGCGACCCGCGGCGTCCAACTCGTCCAGTGCGGCGCCGTGATCGGCGAGAAACTGGATGACCTCACAGACCTCCGGTTGCGTGCGGCCATTCTGCGTCACGGCCGCGTGCATGATCGTCGCGTTGGCGGTAGTGGTCACCACGTCCACATGCGGGTCGAGCTCGTAGGCGTATTTGAACGTCTTGAGCCGCGCGCCCGCGGCCGCGGCCATGAGCAGGTTGCTCCCGTCGTCCGCGCGCCGTGTCGGATCGGCCCCGGCCGCCACCAGCGTGCGCATCACCTCTTCATGGTCGGCCTTCGCGGCCATCATCAGCGGCGTTTGCGCACCCGCGCCGGCGCCGCGGGCGCCGCCGCCACGGGCCCCGCCAGCGCGTCCTCCGCCGCCGCGAGCGGCGCCGGCCCCCCGTCCGCCTCCAGCCGACGTGGCCCCCGTGGCCGTCGGGGTGAGAATGTTCGGGTCCATTTTTTTCGCGAGGAGCGCGTTGACCAGCGTGAGGTTGCCCTGCTGCGCCGCGAGGTGGAGTGGCGAGTTGCCCGTGCGATCCACCGCGGTTGTGAGCGCGCCGCTGTCGAGCAGGGCCAATGCGGCGGCGGTATTATTTCGCGCGAGTGCGACCAGCAGCGGCCGGCTCCCCGACGGCGTTGCGCCGTTCGGATCGGCTCCGGCGCGTACCAGCGCCATGACGGACAGCGGATCCCCCTTGATGACCGCAAACATCAGCGGGGTGAACCCGCCCGACGACACCGCTTTGATGTCGGCGCCCATCTCGATCAAGGCGCTCACCACCTCGCCATGGCCTTCGGCGGCTGCCCACATCAATGCCGTCTGCTGACGGGCCGGCTCGGCGACGTTCACCGGCGCGCCCCGTTGGACCAACGCCTTGACTCCGTCCAGACTGCCCGCACCCGCGGCCAGCATCAGGGGCGTCACGCCATCCCAGCGGGCCACATCCAGGGCGGCGCCGGCCGCCAGTAATCGCTGCACGAGCAGGCCGTCCCCGTTGGCACACGCCAAGGTCAGGGGCGTCTCGCCATACCCGTCAGTCGTGTTGGGCGTGGCACCGGCGCGCAACAGCGCGTCAGCCATCTCGCGTTCGCCAAGGTGCACCGCCCACGCCAAGGCCGTCGCGCCATCCGGCGCGGCGGCATTGATGTCCCCCTTGGCCAGCAGCAAGGCGGCAAGGCCCTTGTGATCCCGCTGTCTGACGGCCTCTACAACGCGGAGGTCAGGCCCGCTCGCGCGCAGCACGGACACGGCGGCCACCAGGATCAATGCGCCGGGCACCAGGACGAGCGATCGCCGTGTGTGTCCAGACATCGTCGTCCCTACACGCCGGTCAGGCGCCCGGTGCTATCGCCGAATCCCGTGACGTGGGGCACGTCGGCCGCATCGAACATGTTCAACAACAGGTTATTGAGCTGGGTCTGACTCGGATACACGAGGTGCCGGTTACCCTTGATTTGTCCGTTCGCGCTCCCGGCCAGGACAATCGGCAAATCGTCGTGCGTGTGCAGGTTCGACTCGCTCAAGCTGCTCCCAAAGAGCACCAGCGAGTGATCGAGCAACGACCCGTCGCCGTCTGGAGTCTCCTGCAGCTTTTTCAGCAAGTACGCATGCGTGCTGACGTGCAGTGCGTCGATCTTGAGGAGCTTGTCGAGTTTCTCGGGGTCTCCCTGGTGGTGTGAAATCGAGTGGTGCCCGTCGGGGATGCCGATTTCGGGATACGCCCGGTTACTGCCCTCGCGCCCGAGCATGAAGGAGGCGACGCGGGTCATGTCCGACTGCCACGCGACGACCAGCAGATCGATCATCAGCCGCGCGTACTGTCCGTAGTCCTGCGGAATCGAGCTGGGGCGATCCATGAGCGGCAGCCGGGTCTGGTCGTTCTGTTCCTCGGCGAGTTGGATGCGGCGTTCGATGTCCCGGACCGAGTCCATGTATTCATCCAGCTTGCGCTTGTCCGCCACGCCG
>Ga0310891_10000220_pt1 | contig 9363 bp, 11 predicted proteins | sample T20D4metaG_FD_203915 | JGI IMG/M metagenome (GOLD analysis project Ga0310891, IMG submission 203915) | Lab incubated soil microbial communities from West Virginia University Organic Research Farm, Morgantown, WV, United States - T20D4 | ecosystem: Environmental > Terrestrial > Soil >... | reverse complement strand
ATCGATGACGGGGGTGAACAAAAGACAGATAGCGACCACAAACATCCTGGCCACGGTCCTGGCCATCGCAACCTCCGTTCCACAACCGCCGACGGTATTTGGGCCACGACCGTGAGTGTTCCACTCCGGCTTCAGCGGGATTCTTCGCGGCGTGGGTGTTTTCACGCGCCAAATTCTGCCACCGTTTCGCTTTTCCCAGAGCCTGCTGCGGCGCGATTCGTGCAGCCCGCCTAATCAGAGGTTTCATGCCGCAGCCCGATTTTTCGCTCCGTCCGGCGGACACGCTGGAGCCGTTCTTCTCGCCGCGCGCCGTCGCAGTGTTCGGCGCGAGCCGCGATCGCCACAAGCTCGGTTCCGAAATCCTTCATAACTTGATCGACACGGGCTTCACGGGCAAGGTGATTCCAGTGCATCCGGTGGCGCCGGCGCTTCAGGGACTGCCCGCGTATCACAGCCTCGACCTGTATCCCGATCCCGTCGATCTCGCCGTGGTCGCAGTCCCAGCCGCTCACGTCGAGGCCGTCGTCGATCAGTGCCTCACGAAAAACGTGAAGGCGATCTGCATCATCAGCGCGGGCTTCGGTGAATGCAGCGATGCCGGCCGGCAACTCGAGAAGGCGATCGTCGAGAAGGCGCGGCGCGCCGGATGCCGCGTGATCGGCCCCAACTGCATGGGCCTGCTCAACACGGACCCAGATGTTCGATTGAACGCGACGTTCTCGCCGGTCTACCCGCCCGAGGGCAAGATCGCGATGTCGACGCAAAGCGGCGCGCTCGGCCTCGCGATTCTCGACCATGCCCGGTCGCTCAATCTCGGCTTTTCGAGCTTCGCGTCGATCGGCAACAAGGCCGACGTGTCCGGCAACGACTTGCTCGAGCACTGGGAAGCGGATCCGCAGACGGCGGTGATCCTGCTGTACCTCGAGAGCTTCGGCAACCCGGCGAAGTTCAGCCGCATCGCGCGCCGCATCAGCCGGACCAAGCCGATCGTCGCACTCAAGTCCGGGCGATCGGCGGTCGGCGCCCGCGCCGCGGCGTCGCACACCGGCGCGATCGCCGCGTCCGACGCCTTTGTCGATGCGCTGTTCCATCAATCGGGCGTGATCCGCACCGATACCGTCACGGAGTTGTTCGATGTGGGGTTGCTGCTCTCGCGACAACCGGTGCCGCGAGGGCGCAACGTGGCGATCCTCACCAATGCCGGCGGACCCGGCATTCTCGCCGCCGACGCGTGCCAGGCGCACGGCCTGACCGTCGCGGCGTTGTCGGACGAATCGAAGGCGGCGCTGCGCGCCCTGTTGCCCGCGGCCGCCAGCGTGAACAACCCGATCGACATGCTCGCGGCCGCGCCGCCGCAGCATTACGGCGACGCGATGCGGATCGTGATGCGCGATCCGAACGTCGACTCGGTGATTGTGATCTTCATTCCGCCGCTCGTGACCAGCGCCGACGAGGTCGCGCAGGCCATCCGCGACGCGATCGCGCCTGGCCCGCACAAGCCGGTGGTCGGCGTGTTCATGCGCAGCGCCGCGGCGCCCGAAGCGCTGGCCGCGATTCCATGTTTTGCGTTTCCCGAGCCGGCCGCCATCGCGTTGTCACGCGTCTCGGCGTACGGCGAGTGGCGCCGCACGCCTGCGGGCACGGTGCCGACGCTCGACGGCATGTCGCCGCGGCTCGCCCGCGCCGTGATCGACGCCGCGCTGCAGCGTGGCGGCGGCTGGTTGAGCGCGGTCGAATCGAACGCGCTGATGGCGGCTGCCGGCATCAACACGCCGCAGTCGTACGTCGCCAGCTCCGTCGACGAGGCCGCCTTTGTCGCGCAGAAGATCGGGTTCCCCGTCGCCGTGAAGGCGCTGGGCCCGCAACTGCTGCACAAGACCGAGCACAAGGCGCTTCGCCTGAACTTGCGCACGCCTGACGAGGTCCGGGACGCGGCGAGCGAGCTTTGGAAGGCGCTCGGCGACAAGGTTGAAGGCTTGATGGTGCAGCGGATGATCATCGGCGGCGCCGAGATGATGCTCGGCGCGATCGACGATCCGGCGTTCGGCCAGGTGATCGTCTGCGGCAGCGGCGGCGTCCTGATCGAGCTGCTCAACGACTCACAGTGCCGGCTGTATCCGGTCACCGGGCACGACGCGATCGAAATGGTCGAGGGGCTGCGCGGGATGCGGCTGCTGCGCGGCTTCCGCGGCGCCACACCGGCCGACATCGGCGCGTTCCAGGACGCGGTGCTCCGTGTCTCGGCGCTGGTTGGGATGTGTCCCGAGATCGCCGAACTCGACGTGAACCCCTTCGTGGTGCTGCCGAGCGGCGCGTCGGCGCTGGACGTGCGGGTGCGCGTCAGCGCCGACGGACCGCGGGTCGATCACGCGATGGCGCACGCCGCCATCGCGTCGGGCGCAATGAAGTCACGCTCGTGGGCGTGAACGGTCAGCGCTGGACATGGCGCGGTGCGGACCACTCGCTCTGCCACGCTTCCCATCAGCAAGTGCTTGACGGCGCCGCGGCCATGGGTGCCGGTGATGATCAGATCAATCGCGTTCGCCTTCGCGTAGTCGACGATGCCGGAGGCGATGTTGACGCTGGTCTTGACGTTGGCGACGATCGAAATCGTGCGGCGGTCGTCATCCGTGACAGCGGCGTCGAGATCGCGCCACGCCAGCTCCTCGAGGTCTTTCTGCACCTGCTCGCTGACCAGGCCAATCTCCGGGCTGTAGTGGGTCAGCACGTCCTCGACGATGTGCACCACGTGTAGTCGCGCGTTATAGGTGCGGGCGAGGTCACGACCATATGCCATCGCGACGGCGGCCGGCTCGCTGAAATCAGTAGCGACGAGTATGTTCTTCAGGACAATCATGGGTCCCTCCAGGCTCTCCGGCGGAGGCCGGCACTCAACGGTTCAGCACAAGACGTGCCACGGCAATCTGGCCCGCTTCTTGATGAAGCGCGGGGTATGACACGCGTAACCTGCAAAACCATTGAGCCTTTTGGAAACGTCGCGCTCGAGGGGCCGGGGAATTCTCAGTCCGCCGTGGAAAAGTTCCCGGTTCACGTGCTCGTCGTCGACGACGAACCCCTGATCCGGTGGTCGGTCGCCGAGTCGCTCGGCGACCTGGGTTTCGATGTCGAGGAAGCCTGCGACGCCGCATCTGCGCTTAGAATTGTCACCGGCGCCGCGCTGCCGTTCCAGGTTGTCATTCTGGACTTGCGCCTGCCGGACATGCACGATCTATCGCTGCTCGGGACCATCCGGCAGCTGCTGCCGCGGGCCCACGTGATCCTGATGACGGCATTCTGCACGCCGGAGATTGCCGCGGACGCGTGGTCGATCGGCGCCGATGTATTGTCGAAGCCGTTCGAGCTCGCTGAACTGAACCGCCTCGTGGACCAGGACCGACGGAATCCGAACTGATGCCCAACGCAACCGTGCTGGTGGTTGACGACGAACCGCTGATTCGCTGGTCCCTGATCAATCGCCTCAAGGAAGAGGGCTACCGCACGCTCGAGGCCGGCACCGCCGGCGATGCGGTGGCGCAGCATCGCGACGGCGGCGCCGACCTGGTCCTGCTCGACTTCGCGTTGCCGGACGCCAATGGGCTGGACGTCCTCAAACAGATCAAGGAAACCGATCCCGATACGCTGGTCATCATGCTGACCGCGAACACCGAGGTCGGCACCGCGGTCGCGGCGATGAAGCAGGGCGCTTTTCACTACGCCAACAAGCCGTTCGATCTCGACGAGATCGTAATGGTCGTCGAAAAGGCGCTCGAGACCACGCAACTGCGCCGCGAGGTGCGGACCCTCCGCGCGCGCCAGGCGCAGCCGTACGGTCCGGACAGCATTGTCGGCGACAGCGACGCCATCAGGGCGGTGCGGGCGCTGCTCCACAAGATCTCCGTCAGCCCGGCGTCAACGGTGCTGCTGACCGGCGAGAGCGGCACCGGCAAGGACCTCGCCGCGAAAGTCATTCATTACAGCAGCGCCCGCGCCGCCAAGCCGTTCATGAACATCACCTGCTCGGCGCTGCCGGAAACCCTGCTCGAAAGCGAGCTGTTCGGTCATGAGCGCGGCGCATTCACCGGCGCCGATCGTCAGAAACGCGGCTTGATCGAGACCGCCGACGGCGGCACGGTGTTCCTCGACGAGATCGGCGAGATCGTGCCGCTGCTGCAGTCGAAGCTGCTGCGCTTCCTCGAGGAGAAGGCGTTCAAGCGCGTCGGCGGCTCGACCGACATCAAGGTCGACGTGCGCGTGATCGCCGCCACCAATCGATCGCTCGAGGAAGAGGTCAAAAAGGGACGCTTCCGCGAGGACCTCTATTACCGCCTGAACGTCATGGCGGTGCCGCTGCCGCCGCTGCGCGATCGCCGCGACGACATCCCGGCGCTCATCACCCACTACATCGACACCTTCAACGTCGAGTTCCGCAAGAAGATCCGCGGCGTCTCACCGTCCGCGCAGGAGGCACTCCGCACCTACAACTGGCCCGGCAACGTGCGCGAGCTGCGCAACGCCGTCGAGCGCGCGATGCTGTTGTCGGAATCGGCGGAGCTCAATGAATCGAACTTCCCCGTGCTGTCGGCGCCGGGCGGCGAGGTGTCGTCGGGCATGAACCTGCCGGTGAGCGGCATCAACCTAGAGGCGCTCGAACGATCGCTCGTCGTCCAGGCGCTCGAGCGATCGGGCTGGAATCAGACCAAGGCCGCGACGATGCTCGGCTTGAACCGCGATCAGATTCGCTACCGCATCGAAAAGTTCGAGCTCGAAAAGCCGCAGCACTAGCCGGCGTCGCGAGACGGCGACGGCAGGAACAGCGTCACGATCGTGCCGCCGCCGTCCGGGCATGACACCTCGATCCGCCCACCCTGCAATTCCGTCAGGCGCTTGGCCGTGGCCATGCCGAGACCGGTGCCGCGCGCCTTGGTGGTCTTGAACGGACGGAACAAGGTCGCACGAATTTCAGCCGGGATGCCGGGGCCGGTGTCCGCAATCTCGATCGAATGCCAGCCATCCGCCGCGCCGAGGGTGACGCGTACCGAACCGCGGCCCTGCATCGCCTGCGCCGAATTAATCAACAGGTTTTGAATCGCAATCGTCAGCATCGTCGCATCGCCGCTGAGCGGCGGCGGCGCGCCCTCGATGATGACCTGCAGCTCCGTAAACGCGGGATCCCGCTTCAATAACTCGACGACCGATTCGCTGAGCGCTCTGAGATCGGCCTGGGCGAGCTTCGGCGCCGGCGGCCGCGCGAATACCAGGAGATCCTGGATGAGATCGTTGAGCCCGTCGATGCGCGCGATGATTTCCTTGACGATGGCGGCGTCATTGTTGCCAGTGGGAAGCCGCGAGCCGATGACCTGCACCGCGCCGCGGACCGCCGCCAGGGGGTTCTTTACTTCATGCGCGATCACGGCCGCCATTTCGCCGAGCCGCGCGAGCGCCGTCGCCTCGCGCAGCCGATCCTCGAGCTCGGTGCGCCGCGACAGATCGTGCAGGATACCGGTGAAGTGCTTCTCGCCGTCGATCTCGAACTCGCCGACCGACAGGTGCAGCGGAAACTGCTGGCCGTCGCGCCTGAGCCCGCTGACGGCACGTCCGATGCCGATGATGCGCCGCTCGCCGGTGTCGAGATGGTGACGGATGTAGCCGTCGTGCTTCGATCGATCCGGCTCGGGCATCAGCATGCTGATGTTGTGGCCGACGACGTCGGCCTCCCGATGGCCGAACATCTGCTCGGCGGCGTGATTGAACGCCTCGATCCGGCCGTGCGAATCGATCACGATGATGCCGTCGACGGCCGCATCGATTACCGCGCGCCAGCGTGCATCCGCGACGCGCAACGCGTCGACGGAGGGGCGATTGGTTTCCGGGTCGCTCATCAGCCTTCAGTCTATCGCTTGAGCGAGGCGCGGAATGACGGCAGGCGATCGCGATAGCGGCGCCCGTCGCCATAGGGGGCGAAGTGCGGGTAGCGGCCGTGAGCGTGGCGGAGCCGCCGCGCATGACGGATCGGACACCAGTACTGCTCGGTACGCGCCGCGATCTCGCGGACGTAACCGATGACGCCGTTGGCGTAGCTGCAGTAGAGACAGTTGACCCGCTCAATCGCATTGAGGTACGTGAGCTTGTGGCGATCGATCGCAAAATAATCCCGCCGCCGCACGCGGCGGATGCCCCACGCGCGAAAACAGATCGCTTGATAGGCGGTCACCCAGGCATCGAGCATCACGAATGGGAGCAGCACTGAATAGATGAGCGGCGCGGTCAGCACGGTGGCTATATCGCCGCCCAGTGCGTATCGCCACAAGCTGACGCGATGCTCGGCGGCGGAACTCCGGCGCGGCAACCCGGCTTCATGCAGGCGCATCGCTGGCGCGGCGGATGGTCTCGACATTACTCGTTCTCCCAGCCGTCCGCGCGTCGCGCCTTGCGGCGCTCGCGATCCGACACATGCTCCGGCCGTCTGGCGATCACCTCGAGCAGATCGGACACGGTGACAATACCGGCGACCCTGCCGTTCGCGGTCGTCACCACCAGCGACCCGATCGATCGTCCCCGCATCAGCGCCGCGGCGCGCCGCACCGGCGTCCGCGTCGTCACGGTGACGACCGGCGACGTCATCAGATCGGCGACGGTCCATTCGCCGAGCGACTTCGGCAGCCTGGGTCCGCCGAGATCACGCTCCGAGACGATCCCGGCCAGCTCCGAGCCTTTCGTCACCACGAGATGATGAATCTTCCTTTGACGCATGCGCGTCTTCGCTTCCGAAGCGTGTACGGCGGGCCTCACGGTTTCGACCGCTTTGCTCATCACTTCGTTGACTCTCATCTCAGCCTCCCGGCGTGTGCAACTCGCCCGTCCCTACTGCAATCGACTTGCCGCACGGCCGCGCTCTGATGCCAGTGTCGCCGTGTGGGGAATCCTTCGGGAGGGGCGGGAAAAAGCCCCGCAAGGATCCGCCGTGCCGCTGATTTCCGGCCGGTTTCGCCCGTTGCCGCGCTGGCATGGCTGATGCTCTATCCCGGTCGGCGGACTCATATGAAAAAAGCCATCGCTATCGGAATGCTGGGTCTTGCGCTGATCTCCAACAGGGCGGCCGCGCAAACGGCCGTGGAGCAGGCGCAAATCCTTCGTGACTTCGAACGGAGCGTGGTGGAGTACACGCAGCGTCATCACTGCCTCTCGATGTTCCCAGAGGCACTCAACGCCGCAACGCCCGCGCCCAAGATCTTCACGCTTCCGGTGGCGATGGTCTTCCGTCAGCTGATCGCGCAAACGCTCGCCGACCGCGCGCCCGCGGCCATCGGCGGGATCGGCACGGCCCACCGCGCCGCGGTGCTGCAACCGTTCCCGGCCAGCGAGCTCAATGATTTTCCAACGCTGCTGCGCGATGCGCTGCCGCCGCTGTCCGGCACGCTCGAATACCGGCTGATCGGCGACGACCTGGTGATTCGCGACGCCGGCGCTGACCTGATTGTCGCGGTCCTCCGGGACGCCGTCGGCAATGCCACGACCGTGAGGCGATGACCATGCGCGAAGTACCGGGAAAAGGCCTAAGGAAGTGTGAGGCGCACGAACCCTGCAGTGTCGTGACGTACCGGACATTCCATGAGGATGCGGTACTTAGACGAGTGCGGAGTGAATTCAGGGAGATGCCCGCCATGCGATTGACGCTGGATCAGGCGATGCGCCTGTGGGACCTGGATCGCCCGACGTGCTGCTCGGTGCTCGAGTCCCTCGTCGCCTCGCACTTCCTGCAACACGATCGAAACGGCAGGTTTGCAAGGGCCCTCGCCGGATACTAGGCGCGCGGGCCACAACGGAAAGGTGGCATGTCATGCGTCGCTTGGGCCTCGTTCTCGCAATCACGGTCGCCGTCGCGGGTTGCGCGGCAATGACCGTCAGCTCGCACATCGAGCGCAGCGTCAATTTCACCGACTACGTCACCTACGACTGGGGGCCTCCGGATAATCTGCCGGTCGGCGATCCGCGCCTGGACAACAACCCCTTCTTCCGCGATTACCTGATGGGCGCGATCGAGAAGAAGCTGGCCGCCAAGGGCTACGAGCGCGCCGTCAGCGGCGAGCCGGACTTGCTGATCCACTATCACGCGAACGTGAGCCGGAAGTTCGACGTCTATGAGACCGACGCTCACTACGGCTATTGCTATGGCGATTGCCAGCCGCAGGTCGTGGATTACGAAGAAGGCACACTCGTCGTCGACGTCGTCGATCGCAACACCAGCAAGGTGGTGTGGCGCGGGTGGTCGCAGGACACCATGAACGGCGTCATCGACAACCAGGACCGTCTGAAGAAACAGGTCGACGAGGGCGTGACCAGGATGATGGTGTTGCTGCCCAGGGGCGGGGCCGCGCTCCGCTGACCTTCCTTCCGGCTAGACCGCCAGGCCGAACATCCAGCCGGCGCCGGCGGTCAGACCCATGGCGAGCGCGCCCCAGAAGGCCACGCGGAAAGCCGCGCGGGCCGGGGGCGCGCCGCCAATCACCGCCGAGAATCCACCTAATGCGATGAGGCAGAGCAGCGACACCGCCGTGATCGCGGCGGGCGCGACCGCCGACGGAGCGACCATGGCCACGACCAGCGGCAGGGCCGCACCCATCGCGAAGCTAATCGCCGATGCGTAAGCAGCCTGGAAGGGTCGGGCACTGAGCACTTCCGACAATCCGAGCTCGTCGCGCGCGTGCGCTGCGAGGGCATTCTTCGCCGTCAGCTGCACCGCTACCCGATTGGCGAGATCCGGATCGAGGCCGCGCGCTGCGTAGATCGCGGTGAGCTCGTTGAGCTCGAACTCGGGATCGTCGGCCAGTTCCTGTCGTTCGCGCGCCAGTTCGGCCTGCTCCGTATCCGATTGCGAGCTGACGGACACGTATTCGCCGGCCGCCATCGAGATCGCGCCCGCCACCGTCCCAGCCACACCGGCAACAATCACGTCGCGGTTCGAGGACGCGGCGGCGGCGACGCCGACCATCAAGCTGGCGATCGAGATGATGCCGTCGTTGGCGCCGAGCACGGCGGCGCGCAACCAGCCGATTCGTTCGGTGCGATGCGGCTCGACGGGCAAGACCATAGAGGTCAACCTCGCGGAATCAGCAAGTGGAGACGGTCTACTGCTGCCGCTGCTGCTGCTGTTTGTGCGTGTGTGCCTTGGGAGCACCGTCGCCGACCATGACGGTGCCCATCAAGCCGCCGTCGGCATGATCGAGGATGTGACAGTGAAACATCCACTGGCCCGGCCGCTCGTCGAACGTCACCAGTAGTCGCACCGTCGTCTTCATCGGCACGTTCACGGTGTCCTTCCACGCCAGCGGACCGACAGCATTGCCCTTCTCGTTGACCACCTGG
>Ga0310891_10000217_pt1 | contig 9417 bp, 8 predicted proteins | sample T20D4metaG_FD_203915 | JGI IMG/M metagenome (GOLD analysis project Ga0310891, IMG submission 203915) | Lab incubated soil microbial communities from West Virginia University Organic Research Farm, Morgantown, WV, United States - T20D4 | ecosystem: Environmental > Terrestrial > Soil > Agricultural... | reverse complement strand
GCGCTGGGGCAGCCTCGACATCATGGTCCTCAATGCGGCGATGCTCGGCAGCCTGTCACCGGTCGAGCATCTCGACCCGAAGGAGCTCGAACGCGTGTTCAAGCTCAACGTTTTCGCCAGCCAGGCAATGATTGCCGCCTTCGATCCGCTGCTGCGCCGAGCCGAGAAGGCCGACGTCATCGGCATTACCTCATCGGTTGGCGAGGAGCCGCGCGCCTTTTGGGGCGGCTATGGTGCGTCCAAGGCCGCGTTCGATACGCTGCTCGGCGCCTATGCCGACGAGACCGCCCATGCCGGTCGCCTCCGTGTCCAGATCATCGACCCCGGCGCCACCCGCACCCGCATGCGCCAGCTTGCCTTCCCCGGCGAAGAGCCGGAAAGCGTCAAGCCACCCGAAGCGGTCGCCTCGGCGATAGTCGAACGGCTGCAGGACGCCGGTGAAACGGGCAGCCGGCATCGGGTTGAGGGCTAAGCCTTCACCATCGTCACCTGAATGACGTCGACCCCGCTGCCACGAAAACCTCCCTCGCAGTACATCAAATAATAGCGCCAGAGGTTGTGGAACCGCTCGCCAAAACCAGGCAGCCTGCCACCGCGAACGGCCGCGTCATAGCGTTCGCGCCACTGCTTGAGCGTCTCTGCATAGTCGAGGCGAAAGCTTTCGCGATCCTGCCAGCTCAGTCCCCGCTCGCGTGTGAGCCGCTCGAACCGGGGCTCGTCGATCAGCATTCCGCCCGGGAAGATATAGGCCTGGATGAAGTCCGGGTTGCGCGAATAGCCGTCGAAAATGCGGGCATCGATCGAGATCAGCTGGATCGCCGCCCGTCCGCCCGGCTTCAGGTTGCGGGCGATGGAATCGAGATAAGCCGGCCACCATCGCTGACCAACCGCTTCAACCATTTCGACCGACGCGACCGCGTCGAATTGCTCGCAAATCTCCCGATAATCTTGCAGGCGAATCTCAATTCGATCCGATAATTTCGCTTCGGCAATTTTTGCATCGGCCCAACTTTTCTGCTCAGCAGATAAGGTCAGTCCGACAACCTTCGCTCCCCGCTGTGCGGCTTCGATCGCCAGGGTGCCCCACCCGCAACCGATCTCGAGCAACCGGTCGCCGGGTTTCAAGTCCAGGCGATCGAGCAACGTAGCGATCTTTCGGTGCTGCGCCGCTTCAAGGTCATCGCCGGGCGCAAAGCGCGCCGACGAATAGGTCATGCTCGGATCCAGCCAGGCCGCGTAGAAATCATTCCCGAGATCGTAATGCGCGGCGATGTTGCGCCGGGCGGTGCGACGATCATTGTCGCGACGTCGATGCATCAGCTGGTTGTACCAGCGTGCCGAGCCCTTGGCCCGACCGATCTCGCCAAGCGACGCGCCGTTGCGCATGAACAGGTCGAACAGCGGCACCGGATCGGGCGACGACCATTCGCCTTTCTCCCAGGCGCGGTACCAGCCGACCGATCCCGAAGTCGCCAGCCTGACCAGCGACAGCCAGCTATTGAGATGGACGATTGCTACCGGCCCCGGCCGGTGAAAGCCGATCCGCCGCCGCGATCCGTCAGGAAGCGTGGCCTCGATTCCGCCCTGTTCGAGCCGCTTGTGAAGATGGTCGAGCAGCCTCGCGAAAGCTGGGCCGGCCAGCCGCCCCAACACGCCGCTGCCATTGGCGAACCGCAGGCCGGATTGAACCAGATGCTGACCACGCGAAGCCATGGCAGCCGACCTATCCTCGCACGACGCCCCAAGGCAAGCGCGCTGCAATGCGGCTTGCGTAAAGCTTCGGCATACCGAGAAGGGTTTTCCGGCGCCTTGAGCCCAACGGTTCGTCGTTAACAGCGGCCAGCAGGGTTAATAGCGCTTGGCAGCAGCAAAAAGGTCAACGAAACAAGATGCAAATGCGGACGTTTTGGCGGCTGCAATCCGAAAACAGGGAGTTTTCATGCGTAACATGGTGTTGGCGATCGCTGCCGCTGCGGTGACCATGCCAGCCTTTCCCACCGCCGCGCTCGCGCGCGACGGCTATTATCATGGCAAGGTGTGGCGGGATTCCAATGGCCGGCTTCGCTGCAAGCGTTCCAACGGCACGACCGGCCTAATCGTTGGCGGCGCCGGCGGTGCGCTGCTCGGGCGGGCGATCGACACTCATGGCGAGCGCGCAACCGGCACAATCCTGGGCGCAGCCGCAGGCGCCCTGGTCGGCCGCTCGATCGATAGCAACCGTTATCACTGCCACTAGATTCACAGCTCGGCCGGCGCCACCCCCACCCCCTGATCGGCGCCGGCCACCCCTCTTGAGGGCGAAATCTGCGTCGCCGTCTCCTGCTATGCTGTATTGACACAATAATACACCTGTGCAACGTAGGACGCATCAGGGAGGATATTGTCGCATGTATAGCCAGAACGATCTCGACGAGGCCGTTGCGGCCGGCGCACTAAGCGCCGAAGCCGCCACCTCGCTTCGCGCCTTCGTCGATGGCCAGCGGTCTTCGCCCGCGGTCGACGAGGAGAATTTTCGGCTGATTACCGGCTTCAACGACATTTTCGTATCGATCGCCGCCGCGATCCTGCTGTTCGCAGTCGGCTGGATTGGTCAATCGATCGGCCAGTCCGTGGGGCTGATCATCGACCATGACGGTCCATCGCCGCTGGCGCCGCTGTTCGTCGCCGCGACTGCTTGGGGGCTCGCCTTGTTCTTCACCGCCAGGCGCCGAATGGCGCTGCCTTCGATCCTGCTTCTGCTCGCCTTCGTCGGTGGCGTGTTTGCGACCGTTGGATTCGCCATTGTGTTGGGTGTCGGCGAGCCGCCAAATGAACGGGAAGCACTGATTGCGGGAATCGTCGCGTCGGTGTCCGGCGCAGCCGCTGCCGCCGCCGCCTGGCTGCACTGGAAGCGGTTCCGCGTGCCGATCACCGTTGCAGCCGGGGCCGCTGCGGTTGCCGCAATTGCGGTGGGACTGTTGATCGCCGTGCTAGGCGATCCCGGGAATTTCCAAAACACTCTTTGGAGCTTCGTCCTGATGCTCGGCATCGGCGTGTTCCTGTTCGCGATGAGGTGGGATTCTTCGGACCCGTCGCGCGTCACGCGGCGTAGCGACGTCGCCTTCTGGCTTCATCTGCTGGCAGCCCCAATGATCGTGCATCCGGTGTTCACGCTGCTCGGTCTCAATGACGGCACGGCTACGATTGGCGAAGGCCTGGTGGTAATCGCGCTCTACGTCGCGCTCGGCATCACTGCCTTGGCGATCGACCGGCGCGCGCTGCTGGTTTCGGCGCTTGCCTATGTGCTCTACGCGCTCAGCGAATTGTTCAAGCAGGTCGGGGCGGTGGAGCTCAACATTGCCCTGACGGCGCTGGTCATCGGCTCGGCCCTGCTGCTGCTGTCAGCCTTCTGGCATCAGGCACGGTCGCTGGTGGTTCGTAGCCTGCCCGAAGCGTTGCAGTCGAAGCTGCCACTACTCGACCGGTTGGCTAGTCCCGCACCAGCCGCATAAGCCGGCGTTCGAGCGGGGCCAGGACTCCATGAAGTTCATGGCCCCGCTTGAGCACCGCTCCATGTTCTGAAACCAGTGCGAACGCCCCCTGCTTCAAATGAAGTTGGGGGCGTTTCTCGATCCTCACTTCGGGATTCTCCGTTGCGCGCCGAAAGGCGGCGAACACGGCCACTTCGGGATCGAACCACAGGCCATAGTCGCGCCAATGGCCCGCAGCGACCATCCGCCCGTACAGATCCAGGATCCGCTGGAGTTCGGCGCGGTCGAATGCCGTAATCGGACGCCGGTCCCGCGGGTGCGGAAACGGCGTCACCACGCTCAAGCGCTCTTGACCTTTGGTTCGGGCTGCCGCCGGGCACGAAGGCTGGCGACCTCGCGGCGAAGCTCGTCTATCTGTTCCTCAAGCTCGACGAGCCGAGCCTTGCCAGGATCGCTATCCTCGCCGCACGGCGTGCCATAGGGAACGAAGCCCGGACTGTAATGCACCGCGTCCACCGGCACCGGCCTGGCCGGGATGCCGACCATCGTCGCGCCAGCATCGACGTCCCTGGTGACGACGGAGTTGGCTCCGATCTTGGCGCCCTCGCCGATTTCGACCGGACCAAGGACTTGCGCGCCCGACCCGATGACAACCCCGGACCGGATCGTCGGATGGCGCTTGCCGCCGACTCCGGTCGATGGGTTGGTGCCGCCCAGGGTGACGTTCTGGTAAATGGTGACTCCGTCTCCGATCTCGGCGGTTTCGCCGATCACGGTGAAGCCATGATCGATAAAGAAGTGCTCGCCGATCTTGGCGCCTGGGTGGATATCGATCGCCGTCACCATTCGCGCGAAATGGTTGACGAAGCGCGCCAGGAAGAACAGGCCGCCGCCATACAGCCAATGCGCGACACGGTGGAATCCCAGCGCCCAGACGCCCGGATACAGCAATATCTCCCACCGCGACCGCGCCGCGGGATCGCGGGCTTTGACGGAGTCCAGATACTCAATCAGCGTCGACGCCAAGCAACAGATCCTTCTGCAATCGGACAGCCAATTTAAGGTGTCAGCGGCGTAATGAAAAGCCGGAAGGCCTTTTTTGCGCGCCATAATGCATTGCCGCGGCGCAACATCTGCGGCAGTTAGGCCCCGTAGACAGGGTGGAGATCTGACATTCTCACGGAATTCTTTGTCGATCCGGCCGTCCTGATCCCCTTCATCATGATCGGTTTCGCCGCGCAGATGGTCGATGGCGCGCTCGGCATGGCATTTGGCCAAATTTCGTCGACCCTGCTGATTGCCATGGGAGTCCCTCCGGCTGCCGCCTCGGCAGGCGTCCATACCGCCGAAACCTTCACCACCGCAGTTTCGGGAATTAGTCACGTCGCCCATCGAAATGTCGACTGGCGGCTGTTTTTCCGGCTGGTTGTGCCCGGGGTCATCGGCGGGGTCCTGGGCGCCTATGTTCTGACCTCGGTGGACGCTAGCGTGGCCAAGCCGTTCGTGCTGGCCTACCTCACCGGTCTTGGGCTTTACCTTTTCTACCGCGGTGTAATGCACCGCCACACCGAAAAGACGCCTCGGGTCGTCTCACCCCTGGGCCTGATTGGCGGCTTCCTCGATGCTGCCGGGGGCGGCGGCTGGGGCGGCATTGTCACTTCCAACCTGTTGGTTCAGGGCAGCAACCCGCGTAAGACGATCGGCACGGTCAACACCGCCGAATTCTTTCTTACCGTGACCATTTCGGCGACCTTCATCGCCACGCTTGGTTGGCAGGCGTTTACGACCGCCACCCTCGGCCTGCTGATCGGCGGCGTCTGCGCCGCCCCGTTCGGAGCCTGGATCGCCAAGCGCGTCAATGCGGACACGCTGCTGACCTTTGTCGGCGCGCTGCTGACCATCGTCAGCGTCTACGGCCTTTACCGCGCGTTGGCCTGATCGATTTTCCGGAAAATGAGGTGACGGCGGGGGATCTTTAGGGGAGAACGCCCCCGCCGCCGCTGCTGCCCCCGCGTTGCGAAAAACAGCAGTTTTCCATGCTCTCAAGCTTAATGGCTGGCTTCAATCGTTCAAACTGATTATATCAATCGGATTGATTGGATTTTTCGATGACGTCCTATCTCCCGACAGTCAAACAGCTTCATTATCTGGTCGCGCTGCGCCAGCATGGCCACTTCGGCAAGGCGGCAGAGGCCTGTTTCGTCACCCAGTCGACGCTGTCTGCGGGGCTTCGCGAGTTGGAGACGCTGCTCGGCGTAACCCTCGTCGAACGGACGCGTCGCGTGGTCCGCTTTACTCCCTTGGGCCAAAAAGTGGCGGACAAGGCAGTTCGGGTAATTCGGGAGTGCGAAGAGCTGGTTGATCTCGCCCGAGTGGAAGGTCAACCGCTTCACGGCGAACTCAGGATGGGCGTGATCCCGACCATCGCCCCATTCCTGCTCCCGGCCATGCTGCCGCGCCTTCGCAGCCAATGGCCGCAGCTCAAGCTCTATCTACGCGAAGAAACCAGCCAGGCCGCCTGCGATGCGCTGCATCGGGGGCTTCTCGATTGCGTGCTACTGGCAATGCCCTTTGCCTGCGGCGACGTCGACAAGGCAATATTGTTCGATGATCGGCTGTTTGTCGCCTACCCGCATGGCGAGGCGCCTGAGGGGCCTTCGGTGGACGCTGACGCGATCGACGAGGATCGAATGCTGCTGCTGGAGGATGGGCACTGCCTGAAGGATCACGCCCTCTCCGCCTGCAACCGGCCAGAGCTTCGCGCCGAGGCGGCAATGATGGGCACATCGCTCCATACGCTGGTGCAGATGGTCGATAACGGATTGGGGCTGACCTTCGTCCCGGCGATGGCGATCGACGCCGGAATATTAGACGGAACGGGTGTCGATGCGCGACCCTTGCGCTCGGTTCATGGGTTCCGCCGAATTGCATTGGCGTGGCGGCCATCGAGCCCGCGCGAAAAGGAATTCCAGATTTTGGCAGACGCCTTGCGGCAGATTGCGGCCACTTTCATTCCGGGCTTGGCCGCCGCGCAAGCCATGTCGCTTGATTCCGAAATGATGCCACTGACCAGTTAAGCAAGACTTTCGTCGGACCACCGCGGCGCTCGGGGAGGGGTAAAGAGCGCCGCGGCTACCGGAGAACCGGCTACTTGGCCATCGCCGGCTCACGTTCCGCAGCCTGGGACCTTGAACCCCCGCCCGCCACGTCGAAGCGATCGGCGTTCATCACCTTGGTCCAGGCGGAAATGAAGTCGCGGACAAACTTCTCCTCGCTGCCCTTCTCGGCATAGACCTCGGCAACTGCCCGCAGCTGGCTGTTCGAACCGAAGATCAGGTCGGTCCGCGTCGCCCGCCACTTTTCCTGGCGGCCGCCACGGTCATAGCCAACGAACTCTTCGTCACCGCTCTCGTCGACCACCTTCCAGAAGGTGTCATTGTCGAGCAGGTTGACGAAGAAATCGTTGGTCAACTGACCTTTGCGGTTGGTGAAGACGCCCAGCGGAGCGTCCTTGTAATTCGCCCCTAGCACTCGCAGGCCGCCGAGCAGCACCGTCATCTCCGGAGCCGACAGCCCAAGTAGCTGCGCACGATCGATCAGCAGCTCCTCGGTCTTCACCGAATGCTTGGTCTTCAGATAGTTGCGGAAGCCGTCGGCCGCCGGCTCCATCACGTCAAAGCTCTCGACGTCGGTCCATCGCTGGGTGGCATCGCCGCGGCCGCCGACAAACGGAACGGTGACATTGTAGCCGGCGTCCCTGGCTGCCTTTTCGACGGCAGCCGTTCCGGCAAGGACGATAGCATCCGCCATCGACAGGCCGCCCCGCACCTCGTCAATCCTGGCAATCACCTTGCCCAGTTCGTCCGGCTCATTGACAGACCAATCCTTCTGCGGAGCAAGCCGGACGCGCGCGCCATTCGCCCCGCCCCGGAAGTCGGATTTGCGGAACGTCGAGCCACTTGCCCAGGCCGTCTTGACCAGCTGACCGACACTGAAGCCCGCGTCCAGGATCCTGGATTTGAACGCCGAGACGTCAGCGTCCGATGGTTTGGTCCCCTGAGGCACCGGATCCTGCCAGATCAAATCCTCGGCCGGGACTTCCGGGCCGAGGTAGCGGACCTTCGGTCCCATGTCGCGGTGCGTCAGTTTGAACCAGGCCCGCGCGAAGGCGTCCTTGAACGCCTCATGGTCGTTCCGGAACTTCTCCGAAATCACGCGGAACTCGGGGTCCATCTTCAGCGCCATGTCGGCAGTGGTCATCATCGTCGGCACGCGCTTCGACGGGTCATGTGCGGCCGGTGCCTTGTCCTCTTCGCGCTGATTGATCGGCTGCCACTGCTGGGCGCCGGCCGGCGATTTCACCAGTTCATATTCATAGTCGAGCAGGAGGCGGAAATAATTCTCCGACCATTGCGTCGGCGTGTTCACCCACGCCCCCTCGATGCCGCTGGTAATGGTGTGCTCGCCAATTCCGCTTTCGTAGGCGCTCGCCCAGCCAAGGCCTTGCAGCGAAAGATCCCCGCCTTCCGGCGCAGCACCGACCAGGCTGGCATCGCCCGCGCCATGAGCCTTGCCGAAGGTGTGGCCACCCGCAGTGAGCGCCACCGTCTCCTCATGGTTCATCGCCATGCGCTCGAAGGTGATCTTGATGTCGCGTGCGGACTGCAGCGGGTCGGGATTGCCTCCGGGGCCCTCTGGATTGACGTAAATCAGGCCCATCTGGATCGCCGCGAGCGGATGCTCCAGCTCCATTTCGCGGTCGGGCTGAATGCGCGTTTCGGCGCCCTCGCTGACCCATTTTTCCTCGGCGCCCCAGTAAACGTCACGCTCGGGCTCGAACACGTCCGGACGCCCGCCGCCAAAGCCGAAGATCGGACCGCCCATCGATTCAATCGCGACATTGCCAGCGAGGATGAACAGGTCGGCCCAGCTGATGTTCTTTCCATATTTCCGCTTGATCGGCCAAAGCAGCCGCCGCGCCTTGTCGAGATTGCCGTTGTCCGGCCAGCTGTTGAGCGGTGCAAATCGCTGCTGGCCGCTGTTCGCGCCGCCGCGGCCATCGGCGGTCCGATAGGTACCTGCGGCATGCCATGCCATGCGGATCATGAAGGGGCCGTAATGCCCATAATCGGCCGGCCACCATGGCTGGCTGTCAGTCATCAGCGCGGTCAGGTCGCGCTTGAGCGCCTGGTAGTCGAGCGCCTTGAATGCTTCGGCGTAGTCGAAGTCGTCCCCCATCGGGTCGGGAGAAGCTCCGCCCTGGTGGAGGATGTCGATCGGCAATGCTTCGGGCCACCAGTCTCGATTGGTGCGGCCGAGCAGCGAGCGTCCCTTGTTTCCGCTAACCGGACAACTTCCGCTCATTTCGCCGGTCTTCGCATCCATGACCATTCTCCTGTTCAAATTTACGGCGACGCTAGGCCTCCGGGTGAACAGGCGGAAACAAGATAAGTTCGTCAGTGAGAGTTGGAAAATCGATCAATGCGCCGGCATTAATCCATATGCCGAAGTCCAATGCGTAAATAGTCGTAACCAGTCACCAGGGTGAGTGCCGCCGCGGCCCAGAGGCTGGCAAGCCCGACCATGTGCATCCAGGGTTCGCCCGGAAAGGCGCCGCTCAGGATCAGCGCACCAAGCGCGACCAGCTGGAATGTGGTCTTCCACTTTGCAAGCTGGCTAACCGGCATCGAGACGTTGAGTGGCGCAAGGAACTCGCGAAGACCCGAGACGATGATTTCGCGCAGCAGGATCACCAACGCCGGGATAACGCTCCAATTCTCGACAATTGGCGGGTCGCCATCGGCTTTGCGGCTGGCCATCAGCATGACCAGCACCGCAGCCACCATGATCTTGTCAGCGATCGGGTCGAGAAACTGGCCGAGCCTCGAGATTTTGGCTTGGGCACGTGCGAGATAGCCGTCGAAATAATCGGTGATACCAACCACGC
>Ga0310891_10000209_pt1 | contig 9576 bp, 10 predicted proteins | sample T20D4metaG_FD_203915 | JGI IMG/M metagenome (GOLD analysis project Ga0310891, IMG submission 203915) | Lab incubated soil microbial communities from West Virginia University Organic Research Farm, Morgantown, WV, United States - T20D4 | ecosystem: Environmental > Terrestrial > Soil >... | reverse complement strand
CGATAGCCGTCGGTCGGCCGGTAGACATCCGGATATGCCGCTTGCAGGCCTGCCGCGACCAGGTCCAGGTCGGCGCGAGCCTTGTCGATGAGAATGCCCGGCTTCATCCGGCCGACTGCCTGCATCATGCGCGATGACCGGTTGTCGATAAACGCCGTTCTCGATCGGAACGGGCACGCCGACGTCGGCATATAAACATCGACTTCGAGCGGATACTGCGGCACCGCTGGCAGGACCCCGATCACCTGGTGTGGCCGATCGTTCATCTGGAAGACCTTGCCGACGACCGACGGATCACCGCCGAAGCTGCGTTGCCAGTACTTGTTACTGAGAATTAGAACGGCGGGAGCGCCCGGTTTCTCATCGTCGTTTTGAAACGTCCGGCCCAACAGCGGTTGAATGCCGAACAGGTCGAAGAACTCTGCCGACACCACGCCCGTCGACACCCGTTCGGGTTCGGCGCGGCCCAGCAGGATGAACCACATATTGTGAAACTCGGCAACCGCATCGAGACTTCGTGCCTGCGCGCGATAGTCCTCGATTTCGTGAACCGAAAAACCGGTGTCCTCGACGTTCGCCAGCGGTTGCTGTTGCCGGAGTACCACCACGCGCTCGCCATTGGCATAGGGAAGCGGCCGCAGGAGGACGCCGTTGACGACGCTGAAGATGGCAGTGTTGGCACCGATGCCGAGAGCCGTCGTGAGAATCACTACGAGGGCGAAGCCAGGACTCCGCCGCAGGTTGCGGAGGCCGTATCGCACATCCTGCGCAAGTGTTTCGAATAGCCGGGAAAGCCAGGTTTCGCGGACGTCCTCTTTGACCCGCTGAATCGCGCCGAATTCAGCCAGCGCAAGGCGGTGCGCATCGTCGCGGGACATGCCCTGCCGGATGTGCTGTTCGGTGAGCATTTCAATGTGGAACGTCAACTCGCGATCGAGATCGCGCTCGACACGTCGGCGGCGAAACACCGACGCGAGTCTTGTCGTTACTCTGTCGACCATTGGCTTCCTCTTCGACTGACTCCGCGCACTGCTAGCTCGAGAGGACCCGTGCCACCGCCTGTGCCAGCCGTTCCCAGTTGGCAGTTTCCTCGGTCAGTTGCTTTCGACCGCGTTTGGTCAGCTCGTAGAACTTGGCCTGGCGGTTGTTTTCCGAATTTCCCCACTCGGAAGCGATGAGACCCTGCTGCTCCAGCCGGTGCAGCGCCGGATACAGCGACCCCTGATTCACCTGGAGCACCTCCTGCGAGACCGCCTGAATCTTCAGAGAGATCCCCCAGCCGTGCATCGGTCGCTCGGCGAGCGTCTTGAGAATCAGTAAATCGAGCGTCCCCTGAAGCAGGTCTGATTTCGGCGCCATCCACCCTCCTGTCGACGAACGACAAGAGCGTAGCGATTGCTCTTGTAGATTGTCAAGGGGAAGCCCCCGCAGGAAACTCGGGAGACCCTGTAAACTTGAACGCGATGTTGAATACATGGATCGCGATCGCGTTAGCGGTATTGGCGGCTGGCTGCTCGCCCAAGAAGATGGGCGTGAGCCGGATGGCCGACGCGCTGTCGTCGACCGCTTCAGCGTTCACGCGCGACAACGATCCAGAGTTCGTCCGGCAGGCCGCACCGTCGACGCTCAAGATGGTTGAGATGATGCTCGACGAGTCACCGACGCATGCCGGACTGCTGATGACGGCCTGCAGCGGCTTTACTCAATACGCATACGCGTTCCTGCAGGCGGACGCGGACGTCTCCGATCCGTCGACGCAAAGTGCGAAAGATCTGAAAACCCGCGGCGCTGCGATGTACGATCGCGCCCGCGGCTACTGCCTCCGCGCGTTGGAGATCCGTCATCCAGGCGCGGCCAAGAGCCTTCAGGGTGACCCGAAGGGTCTTCTTGCCTCAATGGCGGCGCCCGATGTGCCTGCGCTCTACTGGACAGGCGTCTCGTGGGGAGGCGGCCTCCTGCTTTCCAACAACCCTTTGCCGCGAATTGGTGAACTCATCACGGTGCGAGCATTGCTGTCGCGCGCCCTGCAACTGAACGAAGCGTGGGAAGGGGGAACGATTCACGAGGCCATGATCGCGGTCGAGTCCCTGCCAATTTTGCTTGGCGGTTCCGCGGCGCGTGCGCGGGAACATTTCAACCGCGCTGTCGCCCTGTCCAATGGTGAGTCGGCGTTTGCCTACGTGGCCCTTGCGACAGGGGTTGCGCAGCCGGCAAAAGACCGCGCGGAGTTCGAGCGACTGCTTCGTGCGGCAATCGCGATCGACGTTTCGAAGCGCCCCTCCATTCGCCTCGCGAATCTGATCGCGCAGAAGCGGGCGCGCTACCTGCTCTCTCAGGTCAATAAATTGTTTTGAGAAGGGCTATCGCAACGTGACGGGCGGTACTATCCGGCGGGCCGCCTGGCTGACCGAACGTCCATTGATGGTCTCGTAGTCGTAATGGACGTCGAGGTAAGAGAGGCCGGCGAACTTTACCTTCGCGGTCGATTCGGTGGCAATGGGTACGCGAACGCCGTCAACACGCGCGTAATGACGGATGACGTTGACCAGGCTGGTCCAGAATGACGGGTTTTTTGAGAGTCGTCCCTCGACGCGGAGCAGGTCGCGGCCATCGGCGCTCAGGACCATCCGGCCGTCAACCAGCAAGATGTCCTTGCGTTTGGGCTTGATGGTGACGTAACGCTCGCCGTCTCCCGCCGACGCTTCTTCGAATTCGTAGTTCTCGGGCGTGAGCTCCGAGCGTCGACAGTTGCCGTCGGCGACGAGCTCCTGCTCCCGCTTCAAGACGGCTTTCAGGACCTTGCCGCGGATGTAATCCGATCCCGACTCCGAGACGATGTTGTAGCGGAACCCGCCCTCGTCCATCTCGGTCCACGCTTCGAGCCACCCTTCCTGTTTGAAGTGTTCGCTGCGCGCGTGCATTCGCCGGTAGGCGCGGTATTGTCTCAGTGGTTGATCTCGAAGGGACGGGAACGTGTCGGGCGGACCATCTGTGTCCGGCGCGGCGTTTCCAACGGCGATGGCACCGACGAGGAGTGTCGCGGCGGTTAGCCACTGCAACATCCTGCGTGTGTCGTTTCCAGTTCGCCGTTGCACCATGCGCTCCGGCCTTCGTGGTCGCAAGAAACATGCTCACATCCAGCTGGGCAGTGAATGGCAGAGCCGGGCGCCGCTGTTTTCGTCAATGAAAGAGGTAGTTAGATGGCCGTACTACGATCGCGGAGCGACCGCAAAATTGCGGGAGTGTGCGGCGGGTTCGCGAAAGCGCTCGGCTGGAACTCGACCGCTATTCGGATTATCTATGTAACGGCTTCCATACTGTCCGCCGCCTTTCCAGGGATTCTGGTCTACCTCGTGCTCTGGGCCGTAATGCCGCAGGAGTAGCGCTGTTTTATAGCGTTTATCTCCTTTCCTGCTCTGAAGCCTCGACTCGGCTCCGTGCGAGACCACGGCCGTTCACAAAGGGTGCGATGAACGAGCGTCCGAGCACAAGCGCGCCGGCCACAATGGGGATTGCGTATTCCCAACGCAAGACCGACACCGGCACGACCCACGGCGCTCCGTGGTCGTAGGCTAGTCGCCACACGATATAGGTGGGAATCACGGTGACGGTCCAGGCTGCCAACGGCACCGTCGTCACCGTCACAAGAAACGGCGTGAAGTACAGCAAATACCACGGGTAGATCACCGGCGCACCAGCCAGGGCGATCGCCATGGGCCATGCCCATGAGGCCGGATCGTCCGAGCCCAACTTCCACCGACACCAGGCGGCTGTAAGGAGTCCGGTCCCGACGGCGGACGCTGCCGCAATCTGCGGTGTACCCAATCCCGCGACCAGCCTGAATAACGGACCGTTGAACCGAATGTGTGCCACGACGCTTGGGACTGCGCCGAACGGAAGAATGCCGTGGTGGGTGTATGCCAAGTACAGCAGCGCGAACAGTATTGAGGCGCCGGCAGCATCACGCAGCCGGATGCGGCGCCAGAACAGCGGAAGCAGCACGATGGGCAGCAGCTTCGTCGCGACAGCGAGCACGAACGCGATCGCAGCCAGCGCCGTTTGCCGACGCGTCAGCCAGTACGCGGAGGCGGCGATCCAGAGCGCTCCCAGTGCGTCGATGTGTGCGCTGTGCGCAATCTCGAGCACGACGAGAGGGTTCCACGCGTACGCAATCAGCAGCCACTGGGGCCGGCCAATGAGGGGCAGCCATCGCCATACGAGGATCGTCAGCAGATCGCACAGTGCCAAAGCGATCTTCATCGTCCGCGTCGAGTCATGGATCCAGACGACGAGCCTGAAGAACAACTGCGCGGCGGGCGGGTAGGGTGTGCCGGCGCGCAGACTCGGCATCCGTCGGGTGTCGTCCGTGTGAGTGTCGGACACGACAGGGTCGGCCGGTACAACTTGGTACGGGTTGTACCCGCGTAGCTGCACGCGACCGTCCCACACGTAACGAACCATGTCGCTGTCGAAATTCACGGGTGGGACGACGAGCGGCACGCGAAATGCCACAGACAACATAATTGCTGCGGTGAGAAACCGGTGGGACACAACGGTTTCGTTCCGCAGACGGATGAGTATGCCGGCGTACGCTGCGAAGGCTGAGCCGGCGCAGATGAAGAAGAGCGCCGAACCGAGCGGTGCCTGAGTGACGGCGACCACGATGGACGCGACGAGGAGCAGCGCGCCCGTCGCTGCGAGCCATGCTGACAAGGGGTTCATTAGATCGAGTGGCTTGGATTATAAATGACGTGCATTTCATGATTCGCTTGCTGCCGAGGTTCCTCACCGCGATCCTCTTTCTCGCACACCTCCAAACGGCTTTTGCGCAGGAACCAGGCTCCCGCGCCGAAGAACAGGCACGCCAGCAGGAAGCCAAAGCACGCAACCTGAAAACCTACGTATCGCCGTGGATCGAACAGCGACTCCTTGCGGTCGAGAACGCTGGTGGCTTCGGTGTTGCCCGGGGTGTCGTCGTCAAGTTCGGGGACATCAAACGCGGATCGGGGTTTGCGCCCGGCATTGGTTACGGCTACACAACGTCCGGCGGCGGGGCCCTGGCCGCCAAAGGTGTCTACTCGATCAAGAACTACAAACTGGTGCAGGTGTCGGCGCAGTCGCCACATTTCTCGGCAGACCGCCTCCTGTTTCGCACCCGAGCACGATGGCAGGACGCACCGAGGGTGCCGCTGTACCCGTTGGGCCCCGATCCCCCGGCTTTTCGAACTGACTATGCGGAAACGAAAACGGAAGTCAGCGGCGAGGCGCTGCTGAAGCCGGTGCGATACGTACGGTTGGACGGGGGTCTCGGCGTCGAATGGTTCAATACCGGATTCAGCCACGATGAGAATCCGGTTGGATTGACGTTGTTCGACACGCTGCCGGGAACAGGCGCCGATCCCCGATACATCCATAGCCGCGTGTCCGGCGCATTCGACCTGCGCGACAGCGAAGGATATACGCGCCGCGGCACGCTCTTGAGCGCCACCTACCACAATTACCACGCCGACTCGAATGGCACTCACTCGTTCGACCGAGTCGACGGCGCGGCCGAACAGTACATTCCCATCCTGCACGGTAATTGGGTGATCTTTCTCGGACTCTGGGCGTCGACGACGATGGGAAAGGACGGGGGACAGGTCCCGTTCTTTCTGATGCCCGATCTTGGCGGCCACGATCTCCGAGGATTCTCGGATTACCGCTTCCGCGATCGACACTCGATCAATTGGACGGCGGAGTATCGATGGTACGCGCAGGAATTCATCGACCTCGCCATCTTCTATGATGCGGGCAAAACGGTGCCCACGCGTGGCGCGCTCGACTTCAAGGACCTGCATTCATCGATCGGCGGTGGCGTGCGCCTGCACACGTCCATCTCGACGTTGGTGCGAGTGGAACTGGCACACAGCCGCGAGGGATTACGTTTTCTCATCGGCTTCAGCCCGGTTGGGCCATGACGATGCCTACCAGTCAATGCGTGCGATCGTTCATCGCGCTCACCGGATCGCTGGTCGTGGCGCTTGCCGTTGTGTCGTATTCGACCTACGCATCTGGTCCGGACTCGCGCAAGGCGCCGAAGTTCTACGACGACGACCCGCTGATGCGTGCGGTAGATACGCAGGATGCAGCGAAGGTGCAGCCGCGGCAGATCTCGCTGATGCTCGACGCCGCGATCAACTTGTTTGGACGCCCTGGCCTGCAGGACGTTGGCCGTGCTGAAAACGTCAACACCATCGACGAGGTGCCCGATTCGAACTGGTTCACGAATCGCGCCGGCACCCGGCCGTTTACTCCAGACGAGATGTATCGCGGTCCAAGCGATGACGCAGGGCCGGCGCCTGGTCAATGGACGGTGAGCCGCAAATCGAACGGAGTTTCACCAGGGTTCACCATCACCGACGAGCGAAATCGACGGTACTTCATCAAGTTCGATCCGCCTGGGTTTCCCGAACTCGGCACCGGCGCAGAAGCGGTGGTGACGCGGCTCTTTCACGCCCTCGGCTACCACGTTCCGCAAGCGACAGTTGGGATTCTCCGACGCGACAATCTCGTGATCGGCCGCGATGCGACGGTTCGCATGCCCAACGGTGGCTATCGCAAGATGCGGATGAGCGACATCGACGAGCAGTTGCGGCGCGCCGAGCGGAGTGAGGATGGAAGCTACCGCGTGATCTTTGCCGAAGCCCTTCCAGGCAAGAGCCTCGAGGGTTTCAAGTACGAGGGAACGAGACCAGACGACCCGAATGATGTGGTTGCGCACGAGAACCGCCGCGAACTTCGCGGTCTTCGCGTGTTCAGTGCCTGGGTCAATCACACGGATGCCAAGGCGATCAACACGCTCGACACGCTCATTACCGAGAACGGTCGCGCCGTCGTCCGGCATCACCTCATTGATTTCAATGCGACGCTGGGCAGTGCCGGCATCGGCCTGCGCGAACGTCGAGATGGTTACGAATACCTCGCCGAGACAACGCCGACCTACAAGGCAATGCCCGCGTTTGGGTTCTATCTGCGGCCCTGGCTCAACATCCACTATCCGACCTATCGCGGCATTGGCCGGTTTGAATCGAAGCGCTTCGTCCCAGAGGAGTGGCGTCCGCGCGTGCCCAATCCGGCATATGTGCGGTCGAGAGCAGACGATACGTTCTGGGCGGCGCGAAAGCTGATGGGGATCTCGGACGACCTCATTCGCGCGGCGGTCAAGGCCGGCCATTACACGGACCCGCGCTCAGAGGATTTTCTCGTTGGCGCGCTGATCGAACGCCGGGAAAAGATCGGGCGAGCGTGGTTGACCGCCGTCAACCCGATTGTCGATCCGTCCTTGTCCGAGGATGGTGCGCTGACGTTTCGAAACATTGCCGTCGATTTGCAATTTGCGCCGGCGCCCCCCGGTTACCAGGTCACCTGGTTCCGATTCGACAACATGACGGGCGAGTCGACGGCGATCGGCGAATCGAAGATCAGTGAGACCCGTGCGACCGCTCCGCCTGATGCGCTCGCGCGCGTGCGCGCCGACACGACGCTGCCGGGTGGTCGCGGCCAGTTTGTGCGCGTCGACATCGCGGCCACCGGTGGGAGCATTGCGTCGTGGGCATCGCCCGTTCGGGTCTACTTCCGGCGAACGCAGGATGGTTGGAAACTCGTCGGATTCGATCGCATGCCTGATGCGCCGGCAATGCGACCGGGACTTGTCGGGGCGGAGCAGACTCGTTAGCCGCTTGCAGTTCCCAGTTTCCCCCACTGAAGGCGAACAGCGGCGCCGCGAAGAAGTAATTATCCCTTCCGTGCATCGGTGATCAACGCGCTCACCGCCCAACTGACGAGCGTCACGACGAGTGCGCCGAAGAATGCGGCGAAAAAACCGGTGAGATCGAAGCCCGGTACGAGCGCTGCGGTCAACGCAAAGCAGATCGCGTTGACGATGAACAGGAACAGCCCGAGCGTCACCAGGGTGAACGGGAGCGTCAGCAGAATCAGGATCGGGCGAACGAGCGCGTTGACAAATCCGAGCAGGATCCCGGCGATGATTGCCGGGAAGAGGCCCGAGAGCTGTACTCCGGGGACGAGCCAGGCCGCGACACCGATCGCGAGGGCATTCAGCAGGACCCGCGCAAGAAATCGCATGAGCGGATGGTACTATCGAACGGATGACTTCAGAAGCGCCGGCCGGGGCGTGGTTGTTCCGTTATCGCTCGTTCCTTCCAGTTCCTCTCGCGCTGATCCTTTTGCTCGTTCGTGCCGGCGAGACCGACGGCGGGGCGCTCATCGCGTCCGGCGCGCTGGTGGTGACCTCCGGCCAGGTGTTGCGGCTGTGGGCGGTCCGTCACATCGGCACCATCTCACGCACGCGCACGACACGATACGGACCGCTGATGACAGCCGGTCCGTACGCCGTCGTGCGTAATCCCCTCTACGTCGGCAACTGGCTGCTGTGGACTGGCTTTGCCGTCTGGTCGCGACTGCTCTGGATGGTGCCGGTCGCGTGGCTGGTGTTCTTTCTTCAATATCGAGCGATCGCGCGCTGGGAAGCGGCGTTCATTCGCAGCAAGTATCCGGATACCTACGATCAATACGCTCGCGCCGTGCGTCCCTGGATGCCGCGCTGGCCGCCACGGGAGGCGCTCGCCGCCGTCGCGCCGCTGCATCCCTGGCGCGAGGTTTTCTTCAGCGAGCGTGGCACACTCATCGCCGTGGTCGTCATGGCGGCGCTGCTGACGGTGAAGTATGTGATCGGGTGATGTCAGTGGGCGGATCGCCGGGCAACGGATCCCCGGAACGACTACTTCTTCTGCTTCACCAACTCCGGAAATTCCGATTTCAACGCCCGCAGTTTCGGAAGATCGTTGACCACGATGTAGGGGTAGTCGGGATGCTGGGCGAGGAAGTTCTGGTGATAATCCTCGGCCGCGTAGAACCCCTCTAACGGAACAACCGTCGTGACCATCGACCGATTGAAGACGTGCGCCTTTTCCAATTGCGCGATGTACGACTCGGCAATGCTCTTCTGTTCATCGCTGGCGTAGAAGATTGACGATCGATATTGCCGTCCTTCGTCGGGGCCTTGCCGATTCAACTGTGTCGGGTCGTGCGCAACAGCGAAGAACACTTTCAGCAATCGGCCGTACGACACTTTCGTCGGGTCGAAGGTGATCTTCACCGACTCGGCGTGTGAGGTGATGCCGCTACTCACCACCGAGTAATGCGCGGTGACCTGACTGCCACCGGCGTAGCCCGAGACGACGTCCGAGACGCCGGTCAATTCTTCGAAGACGGCTTCGACACCCCAAAAGCAGCCGCCGGCAAGGACCGCGGTCTGCATCGGTGCAGATCCAGTTGGATGGGAGTCTTTCACGGGGTCCGGGAAGTTCGACGTAGCACCGCCGATAAGAGCGATGGCGATCAACGCAGCCCAAAAGGTCTTCATACCGAAAGAACCCTCGGTTGGTCGGAGATATTCCCGTTCGATGAATTATAGGCAACGAGAGCGGAGATCTGGCAACAATCAACATTCTCCACAGTCTCGCTGCGATCGTGTCACAGGAGAATGGAGAAAGGAGGATCATTTTTGTGTTTTGT
>Ga0310891_10000188_pt1 | contig 9875 bp, 7 predicted proteins | sample T20D4metaG_FD_203915 | JGI IMG/M metagenome (GOLD analysis project Ga0310891, IMG submission 203915) | Lab incubated soil microbial communities from West Virginia University Organic Research Farm, Morgantown, WV, United States - T20D4 | ecosystem: Environmental > Terrestrial > Soil > Agricultural... | reverse complement strand
AGGCGTTCGGCGATGTATCGCGCATGCAATTCAGCGCCGCCGTTGATATCCGCGCCGTAGCGCTGGACCGCAACCGCGAGCTTCACGACTCTGAAGGTTCCCCGTCCGTGTCGCGGTGTACAGGGGTCAGACCCCGGTCGTCGCGGTCGTCGGACTGCTCACCAATCGGCTCCGCCTCTCCGCCTTCCGACATCGGCGTGCCGCCAGCACCCAAGGCACCCTGGGCACCCTGGGCACCCTGGGCACCCTGACCACTCCTGCCACCCGTTCGCTCCTCAGGCCTCCGGCGTCCGCGCCGGCGTCTGCGCCGGTTCCTGCGCTCCGACTGCTCGGCGGACTCCGGCGCACGGGAATCCCCTCCGCCGCTTGGTGGCTGAAGTGGCGGAACGGCGCCTGGACGATACTGGACGACCCCTTCGAGGGCGCGTGCTCGGCGCTCATCGAAATCCAGGCGGCTCGACATCGACTCGACCCGCATCTTCAAGTTCTTGACGTCGATGCCGAGTCGTGTAGTCTCCAACACGAGATTGTGGATGACTTCGTAGTACAGCGGCTCCAGCGCCGCCTGTTGTGCATTCAGTTTTGATTGAATGTGCAGTGCGTCAATCAATGGATTGGGATTGAAGAACAGCTTCAGCACGGGTCTCAGCAGCCGGCGGATGAACGCCAGCAATCCCCGATGCGTTTCGAAGAGCGTCGTGTCCTCGAACTTGAAATTCGGCGGCAGTGACGCCTCTCGCTTGCGGCGGAACTGCTCGAGCAGATCGGATCGAACACCACGCGGATCGAGGAACTTCTCGAGCTTGACGTTGGCCAGCTCTCGGATTTCCTCCTCGGTATAGTCGACGCCCCGCTTCTCGCGAATGCGCGCCCTGATCTGGCGCATGATCTGCTCGACGTCGACGTTGTCGGAGCGGATGGAGAAATCAGTCATTAGTCGCGCGCTCCCGCGCCTTTCTTGTGAACGAATTCCGGTGCCTGGACGATGCAGGTGCCGAGAATGCCGAGTGATCGCGCGAGCGCTCGGCCGCCGGTCAACGTGATCTCGCCGCCGCCAGCTCCAACATCGGGGTAGCCATCGGCATTTGCTGCCGCGGTCTCCCAGTTGCGGAACAACCGTCCCCACGGGGCGTCCAGCACGTCGCGCATCATGCGTTTGGCGTTATACGGGTACCAGAAGCTGTCGTGATAGATGACGCTCGCGATATACGCCCACGGCGCAAGCACCGTCTTCAGCGACCATTCGATCGGCTTTTTCATCGGTCCCCAGTAGATCTTGTGCTGCATCCGGGACGCAAACGTCATCTTCTTGAACGGTCCGACGAAATGCCAGTCTTCTGCCGCGGCTGACGTGTCCCCGACAATCTCGATCTCCCGTGGATCGCCGCAGCCGAGGCCGAGATCGTGCGCCATCCGGATGAACTTGATCGACATGGGATCGAAGCCCATCAACTTTGCCGCCACCGCGTCGATGGCGGTCTGATCGGCGCTCGCAAGAATCACGTTCTTCGCATACGGCATCATGCAGCGCGGCCCAGGGCCGTCGCCGGCGAACGTGCCATCCATCACGGCAAACACACCGCGGTGGATCTTCTTCTGGATCATCAACAGATCCACGAGCGTCTCGTGAATCACCGGGTGGGTCCAGTGGCGATGCTCGTTCAGGAGTCCCCCGAACGCGTTCTTCATCGCCCCGGTCGTCGTGGTGAAGACGTGCGTCTTCACCGTGGGAAGGTGAATGATGTTCTCCCCGATGAACCGCTTCGGGATCATGAAGCCCTTCGGGTAGACCTCGTTCAGGCACGTGAACTTCTTCGTCAGGTCGCCAACAGCCTCGCGGATGTTGATCCACTCTTCGGTTTCATAGATGTGGATGTTGCGCAGCCCATGCGCCTGGACGACATTGATCTGCTTGTTTTCACGCTCACCGAGGTGGGCGTCGATGACGACGGTGCGGTTGTGGCAGGCATGAATGAGCGACGGATCGTAACCGTCCTGTTTCATCGCCCGGATCACGCCTTCGAGCTGCCATGGCGTTGTCGAGCTGCCGGGAAAGAAGAAGTGCCACGAAATATTGACCTTGAGCGCAGTATCGGCATCGCGGGCAATGACGTCCTGATAACCCGCAAGATTCAACAGAGTGTGATAGTCGCGCAGCACCGTGCCGGGCGACGTTCGGAGAATGGCAACTTTAGCTTTGGGCATCACTTCACTTTATCGGTCCGTAAATGATCAACGCGACTGCGAGCGCCCACAGCGCGACGCAGACGAGCAGGGGGCGATCGTTGAGCAGCATCGCCGCCGGGCTGCCGCCACCTTCTTTCTGGTGAACCAGATACAGGTAGCGGAAGATTCCGTAGAGCAGGAACGGCAGCGTCAGTGCGAGCCGCGTCGTGTGAAACTTTTCAACCGTTTCCGGATTCACCGTGTAAAACGCGTAGGCGACGAGCGTCGAGGCAGTGACCACGGAAATCATCTGATCCAGCAGATACGGCGTATATTCCTGCAGGATGGGCCGATGGCTCGTCGCATCGTCTGCCAGCAGCACGAGTTCATGACGACGTTTGCTCAGCGCCAGAAACAGGGCGCCGAGGATCGTGATGAAGAGCAGCCAGTTGCTGATTGGTACGTCGATCACGGCGGCCCCCGCCGCGGCACGTAGCACAAAGCCGATGGCAATGGTCAGCACGTCGACAATGACGACGTGCTTGAGTGGCCCCGAATAGAACGCCAGCAACGCGACATAGGCCGTCGCGAGGAATCCGAATTCCGTGTGCAGTGCGAACGAAACGGCCAGGGCGGCAATGCCGATGATCCCGGCGGCGACGAGCGCGGTTGAGGTTGCGAGCTCGCCAGATGCAATCGGCCGGCGCCGTTTCAGTGGATGACGGCGATCGGCGTCGCGATCCGCGACGTCGTTCAACAGGTAGACGACCCCCGACAGCGCGCAGAACACCGCGAAGCCGGCGGTTGCGAGCACGACGGAACGGAAATCGAATAGCCGCTGACCGAACAGCAGACCGCCGAAGATGATGAGATTCTTCGTCCACTGCTCGGGGCGCAGCGAGCGGATCACGTTCCAGGCGACCGGCCGCGCGTCGGTACGGACTTCTCCCTGGCGCGGCTCGGCCTGATCGATGATGTCCGGAATACTGTGTCGCGCCATCTACAGCGCGGCGGGTATGTACGCGGCCTGGCTAACTGCCGAAACTTTTGACGGCATCCGGCTCGGACTCATAGGTCTCGAACACGGTCAACAGCTTCGTAATGGCGAGCAGATCCTGAATGCGCTTGGTGAGGTTCAGCAGCTTCAGCTTCCCCCCTTGACGGCTCACCGTAGTATACGTGCGGACGATTTCACCCAGGCCCGCGCTATCGATGTAGGGCACGCCTTCGAGGTTGAGCAGCAGCTTCTTTTGGTCCTTCTGGATGAGCGAATCGATCTCTTTCTTCAGAAGCTCGTCGCCCTCTCCGAGCGTAATCTTCCCCTTGAGATCCAGAATCGTCACCCCACTGACGACCCGTTGGTCGATCTGCAGCATCGCCGCTCCTCCAAGTCCGACTGCGCCGGCGGGTCCGTCTGAGCCCCCGCCGTTGGCCTGACGTTCAACCGCCCGAAGCGCCTGCCAGGCCCTACGGTTTACAAGAAATAGACCGGGCAGCGTACTACGCGCATTGTAAGAGTGTCAAGAAATGCACGGGTTTTTGCCGCCTGACACGCACCTTCTTCGACACCCGATTCGCCGAAACGGCCGCCGAGTTGGCAGGTTTCGGCCGATGGCCGCAGACCATTACCGCCTACCGACCGGGTCTGGCCTCGGAGGCCGGGACCAACGTGATGGCACACGCGGGGTTACAGACCACCGTTCCCCGGCGGAGCACCTTGAGCGGCTGGCTGGCGGAACTAATGTTTTGAAACTGGACGGTTTTCAACGTCGCCGACAACGGCTTGAGGGTCTCGTCCCCGCTGGTGAATTCGGCATCTTCGACTTTGCCGTCACCACCCACGAGCAGGAAAAAATCTGCCTTCCCCGAAATCGCCGGGGTTCCTTTGATGCCGATCGACCGAGTGCGCGACAGCTCTGCCCTGTACTTCCGGACGAGCTCGTCGATGTTCACGTTCTTTCCAGCCGCGGCCCCCAGGCGATCCCGTGTCGCAGCTTCAGGGCGGTCTCCGTTGAGGGCAAACGCATACCAGCGCGTTGCCTCGTCCCTGTTGCCGCGACGATCGGCGATCTGACCGAGATGATCCCCGACTTCGGCGTGTTCGGTGATCCACCACGCCGCCGAAATCAGCGTCTCGGCAGACGCGAAATCGTTTTTCGCGAATGCCACCCAACCCAGCGTATCGAGATACGAACCGATTGATTCGGTAATCGCCAGCTCGCGCGCCGTCACATGGCCGATGCTGAAATTCCGCGAATCGGCGGCGACGGCCGAGAGTGCCGACTCGGCGTATTGCTGCGCGCGATCGAGGTAGGCCCCTTTCAGCGCCAGCTGGTACGCGACGTTGTTCCACGTCAGCGGTGTGGGAGCCAGCTCCGCGGCTCGCGCGAATGCGACCATCGCACGTTCCGAGTTCCCCAGGTTCAGGTGGGCGGTGCCGAGATCGATATGCAGCGAGGCCTGGTCAGGTGTCAGCGAGATCGCTTTCTCTAGTTGCGGAACCGCTTCAGCGTATCGCTTCGCCTCGATATAGAGGTTCCCGAGTGCGCCGGCAGCGTACTTGTCGAGCGGGTTTAGCTCGATCTGTTTGCGGAACGCCGATTCCGCTTCATCGTAACGGCGCTGAAGTGTATAGACGCGGCCCAGATGGTTATGTGCGTACTCATCGTACGGATTGACTTCGAGTTGTTTGTTGAATGCGGCGATCGCTGGATCGTACTGACGCAGAGCGACGTAAGCGGAGCCCAGATTGATCCACGCGGTCTTGCTCTTGGGTTCGAGCTCGACGACCCGCTTCAAGAGCGTGACCGCCTGGTCGTAATTACCGGCGCGAAGCGCCTCGTAGCCGCTTTGGTACAAATCCGATGCTTTCAGATCAGTGACTGCTGCATTCCCCGCGGAGGCCGGCAGGGTCAGGGCGAGCGCCTGCGCATCATCAGCGACGACGACACGGCGAAACGCATTGTAGTCACCGCCGCGATCCGCGGGGATCGTACGAAGTCGCGACGCAAACGTGCGTTCAGCCGTGAAGACACGTTCCTTCAGCCCGTACACGGCCTCGTAATCCGCATAGTCGCGCTTGATCGAAACGGCGAGCGGCGAGCGGGCCTCGTACCCAGCATCCATTTCCAGCCGCAGCCGGTACTGAACTCGCATCGGAGAACCGAGCTCAACGTCTTTTTTGTCGTCGGTCGCAATCGGAAGCTCGAAGTCCGACAATGGCAGCTTGAGCTGAACTTCCTTCTTGGTCCAATCGATGAAGTTGGCCTTGGCGACGTGATACTCGATCACGAACGGTTCCCTGGTCGCCGCCGGGTCGGTGATTTTCCAGTCACTGAGCTCGCCGCCAACCCCGGCGGAATCGTTGATGCCTTGAAGCACATCCTGCCAACGGGCCGCCGGCGTTCGCCGGAAAATGGTTCGTAGCAACAGCTCGACATCGCCTCGTGCGGTGAGTTTCACTCGGCCGGTCAGCTTTCCCAGGTCACCCAACTTGCCGTCAACCTCCTGAATCTGCTGGTTGAGAAAAGGGGGATCAGCAGGTGTGTCGGCGAGATGTGCCGGCTCCCGTGTGCTGACCACCAACGCCTGTTTCTTTCGCAGTCCCGGCATGAGCAGCCGGAACGGTGCGATCTCTGCGGTCGTATCGAGCCACACCGCGTCCTGTCCCGCCCACGCGAGCGTAATCGCATGATCGAATTGCGACGGCGAGGGGAAATCGGGATCGATCTTCCGCGAGGAGTTGATCAGGACCGTTGCGACCGGTAATCCGACACTCTCGATCAGCGAGGCGAGGAGCGTGTGCTTGTCTTTGCAGTCTCCGTACTGATCGCGCAGGACGTCTGCGGCACGGCGCGGCTGGTATCGGCCGGCGCCAAGCGAGATGCTGACGTACCGGAAGTTGGGGGCGACGAAATCGTACAGCGCTTCCAATTTCTCGAGCGCCGTGGTTTTTCCGGCGGTCAGTTCTGTCGCCTTCTTTTGAATCTCCGGTGTTGGCGTGCGTGCACCGCCTTCGATTGACGAGTACCAGCGGCCAAGTTCGTCCCAGCTCCGGAAGGTCGTGAGCCGAACGGCGGCGACGCGATCGCCGTCTTCCGCGTCGCCCGTGGCTTCGTCTTTCTCCTTCTTGGGTGACTCTGTGTGCGAACTCTTCCAACGATAGACTCGTCGTCGGTCTGCGTCCGAGAGCGCGGGCTTCCGGTTGTCGGCCGTCTTTAAGGTAATGGCGCGTGCCGACGGGACGTTAACCTCGAGCTGTTCGTCGAGATTGATGCCGCGCTCCTGAAAGTTGTATTCCAGCCAGAAGTGGCCGGCTGCCAGCGGCGTATGAATCGTGGTGATCGTGTTGAATTCAAGCGTCTCGCCGGGACGAAGCGATGGCACGGTGACATGCTTCTGTCGGAAATCCGTGTACATCGGTGCTTCGCGCTGAACCGGCGCGCTGAGATCCTGGACCGAGTCGGCTGACGTCGTGACAACACTACCGTCCGCCTTGTGAACACGGACGAACAGAATGTCGAGTTTTTCCGTCGCCGCGTTGTAGCCGAGTAACAGTTGCCCCCAGAACTGCACGCCGGCCTCGCTTTGAACCTTGACCCTCAGATAGGTGTCATGCCGGCCGGTCCCGTCTTCCTCGAATCGATATGCGTTGCGCGACTGCTCGATGACGAACGCTTCCTGCGAGAAATCCGGGACGGCAGGTGTTGCAGGGCTTTGCGGCGCTGGCGTCTGAGCCGTCAGCAACAATCCAAGCAAGGGTGCGAGAACGCGAATCAACACGGTGGCCTCTCTCGCTCACGCTGGGGCGCCACCGGATTATATCTTCGTCGCCGGCCCTAATTATCGATATCGCCCGGCAACTCGAGCCGGGCGATCGCGCCGCCAGCCGCGGAGCGACCCAGTGAGATTGCGCCGTGGTACAGATCGGCAAGATCCCGGACGATTGCGAGCCCCAGGCCCGATCCCGGCACTCGTTCGTCGCGGCGTACCCCACGTTGGAGAACGAGTTGACTCGCCTCCGCATCCAGGCCGGGGCCGTCATCGTCGATCTCGATCATCAGCCTGGTATCCCGTACCGATGACGTGATCGACACGCGACTCCGTGCCCATTTACACGCGTTGTCGAGCAAGTTTCCGATCATTTCGACGAGATCTTCGCGTCGGCCTTTGAACACGTGGCGGGAATCGATGTCGATATCAATGGCAATCTGTCGATCGGCATAAAGCTGATGCATCGTGCGCACGAGGCCGTCGATCGGGTGGCGCACGCTCGTCCGCGCGTGCAGAGCCGTACCGGATGCCGCGGCACGCGCGTGCGCGAGGTGATAGTCGACATAGCGGCGCATGATCCCGACCTGTTCGGCAAGCGTCGCGGCGAGCTGGGGATCGCCGTGCACGGCAAGTCGATCCGCTTCATTCGACAACACGGCGAGGGGCGTCTTGAGTCCGTGCGCGAGATCGCCCGCCTTCGTCCCGGCACGAGCCACCACGTTCTCGAGATGCGCGAGCAGGGCGTTGAGATCGTCGACGAGCGGTTGTACTTCGAGCGGATAGTTGCCGCCGACACGCAATTCCGATCCATTGCGCACCGCGGACAGATTTCGACGGATGTCCTTCAGTGGTGCGAGCGCGCGGCGCACGACGGCAGCTCCGGCCGCCATGCCGGCGATCGCCAGCAGCCCCATGAACGGCGCATGGGCGTGGACGATCCGCAAGGCATCGAATACCGGATGGTGATAGGTGAGGACGACACTGAAGGCCGCGAGCATGCCAAAGGTCCACAAGAGCGCGCCATAGAGCACCTTGCGGCGAACCGAACTCACCGTCCGTCCTCGATGCGATACCCGAAACCGCGCACCGTATTGATGACACCGGCGCCGAGCTTGCGCCGCAGCCGTGCGATGAACACCTCAATCGTGTTCGAGTCGCGCTCTGCGTCAATCGGATAGATGTGCTCGGCGAGTTCTCCTTGCGGGACCGCGCGACCGCGATGATGCATCAAGTACAACAGCACGCGGAACTCGAGGGCGGTCAGCCGGACTGGCTGACCGTCGACCGTCACTCGACCTGTTCGCGAATCAACGGCCAGCGAACCCGAGCGCATTTCTGACGAGCCCATGTGTCGCGACCGGCGAATCAGTCCACGCAGGCGCGCGAGCAGCTCCTCCATGCGAAACGGCTTGGAGAGGTAATCGTCGGCTCCGGCGTCGATGCCCTGCACCTTTTCGTACCAGCTGCCGCGGGCGGTGAGAACCAGGACCGGGACCGTCACCCCGGCTTCCCGCCAGCGCCTGAGCACGGTCAAGCCGTCGAGCCTGGGCAAACCGAGATCAAGAACGACGACGTCGTACGATTCCGTCTGGCCGAGAAATTCGGCGCGCTCGCCGTCGACCGCGCAGTCGACGGCATACCCGGCGTCGGTCAGGGCGGCACCCAGTTGTTCCGACAGATGCGCTTCGTCTTCCGCGATCAATGCACGCAGTGCGATCTCCTGCCGCCGTTATAGCGCATCTCCGGCTGAACGACCGATGAACCAGCAGTTCAGCCTCCGTTCAGGGCTGGCGAGGTATTGTGATGTGAATCGCTAATCACTGATCACTCATCGTGAATCCGTGAATCCCCAATCCTAGAATCCTTGGATCGTTGAATCGCTGAATCATCGAATCGCTCTCGGGGGATTCAAGGATTCAAGGACTAGTGATTCGAGGATTCACGATTGGGATTCACGGATTGAGCGAACGGCGACCGTGGTAACAAAACTGTCCGGCGACCTAGGTAACAGATTTCTATTCTCTACCATGTCACCGACCTTGCGTGTGGGAGCTGTGGAAAACGCGGGCTGTGCGTTTTCCAAGGAGGTTGTGCACGCGTTCGTGGCGTGCATACCTCCGGCAGCTTCCACGCGCGCGCGCTCATCGCTGCCGCCGCGCGGCCGGTTGAATGCGCCGCGTGCGTTCATCGAACCGTCCGAGGCGAATCGGTCCGAAATGAATATCCCATTCGCCGTCGCCGATCGGTTCCAGGCCAATCGATTCGCCAATCAGCACCGTACTGATGGAGACCCGACGCGAGTGCCACCACATCACCCCGGGCGCGGCGACGCGGCGAATTTCATAGTGGCCGGGATAGACGAGCGGTTCGACGATCTTCGGCCAGCGGCGCGGCGACGGCGTGTAGAGACGCGCCGGCGGCTGCTGGCCCAAGGCTTCATGCGGGCGGACGCGATTGTAGCGACGTCGAAAGGCGGCAAAGCGGAGATGCTGGCCGCGCAAGCTGGTGGCGGGCGGCCGGGTCGTGTCCGCTTTCAGCGTGCGATGCATCCGCTCGTGCGCCCCGTTCTGCTGCGGCGCGCCCGGCGCGATCAGCTCCGGGTAAATGCCCAGCCGAATCCAGTCCACCGAGAGCCGCGACAAGCGGCCGAGCGAGGCAGCGGCAAACGGCTCGCCATTGTCGGTGCGGATCCGCTCGGGCAAGCCGTATTCGCGGAACGCGCGCCGGAACATCTCTTTGGTCGCCGTCGTGCTCGGGGTCGGCAGCGCGTGGCACATCAACAGAAAGCGGCTCCACCGATCACAGATGGTCAAGGGATAACACAGCTGGCCGTTCCCCGTCCGAAATTGCCCCTTGAAGTCGGCGGTCCACACTTGATTTGGCGACGACACCGCCGGCGCGGTATAGACGGCGGGTGGCACCGGGCGCGCGCGGCG
>Ga0310891_10000177_pt1 | contig 10108 bp, 7 predicted proteins | sample T20D4metaG_FD_203915 | JGI IMG/M metagenome (GOLD analysis project Ga0310891, IMG submission 203915) | Lab incubated soil microbial communities from West Virginia University Organic Research Farm, Morgantown, WV, United States - T20D4 | ecosystem: Environmental > Terrestrial > Soil >... | reverse complement strand
GTCACGGATGACGGCCCAGCCAGCGGTCTTGATCACCTCGACATTGAGGCCATGCTTGGCATAGAAGCCCATCGGTTGCGCCATGATGATTGGCGTGCCGCAGGTGATAGGGATAAAGCCGACCTTGAGGTCCTTCTTTTCGATGGCACCGCCACTGGCAAAAACCTCCGTCGCGGTCTTCAGCGGAAAGAATTGCGATAGCGCGGCGAGTGCCGTGGAAGCACCGAGCGACTGTAGAAAAGCGCGGCGGCCGAGATCCTGCGGGAAAAGCGCGCGCATGACCGCCGAAGCGATCACGTTCTCGTAACGCTTTTCGTCGCTTTCAACCGGGAGGCATCGCAGCTGCGCGCCGTCCCGTTCATGCTCGGCCTGACTGGTATGGCGGCCGCACGAGCAGCCGCTGCTGTTCAATGAACGTGACGGGTTGAATGGATTGTCAAATGTGGACATGACTACGCCCCTGTTGGGCCGGCCCCGGACCGGCGATTTATCGTTAGAATTGCAATCGACGTGCCAAAATCGATGCCGAATTGTGCGGCAACTTATGCCGCAGATACCGCTGAAATTTCGGGCTTAGCCGCGCCAATACAAACGGAAGCTGCCCTAATCTTGGGCAAACGCTCTAAACTTCGGCACGCTTGTCAAAAATTGCATCACATGCGACGGGAAACTATGAGTGCTGAGGTCTCGATCGGCAACGGCAAGGGCGCGCGGCTCACTCCGCATCCTCTGCGCGCGGCAATTCTCGGCGAGGTACATGCGCGGCCCTTCACGCCGATCGACACGCCGCGCCGTATCCTGCATTTCGCATTCGACACCGCCGGCGATGCCGCCAAACGCGACCGCGCCGCCCTTGCCGATTTCTGCGCCCGCCGCGATCTTGATCCACTAAAGCCTTCAGCCAAGCAGCATCGCGTGGTTTTTGGCGGCGTTTTGCTGCGCTGGGAGCAGCATTCGGAATTCACTACTTATACTTGGGAGTTGCCATCGCCGGGTGCGACCCCGTTTCATCCCGACGCAGCGTCGTTAGCGGCGCCCATGACCGGCCTGCCACAACCGGGGCCGGTGCTGGTGGCGCTGGACCTGCACCTCCTGGCGCAGAAAAAGAAAAAGCTGCCGATCGCAAAGCTGTTCGATCGCGCCAGCCTGGCGGTCGCGGAAAATTCCGACGGCCTTGCCTTGTTTGCAACGGACTTTCAGCCCGACGCCGCAGGTTTCGTGCGTATCCTCGTGCTTGATCGAGGGTTGGGCAGCGAGCGCGCCGGGGCAGTGGTCCAGCGTATCATCGAGCTGGAGACCTACAGAACGTTGGCGCTGCTTGGCCTGCCGGAGGCGCAACGCCTGCTGCCTTCGATCAACCGGATCGAAAAGCGACTCGGTGAAGTGACCGAGGAAATGCGCAGCACCGACAAGCTTGTCGATAACCACCGTCTGCTCGGCGAATTGACTGCGCTCGCCTCCGAACTCGAGGCTGGCGCGACCGCCAGCCTGTTCCGTTTCGGTGCCAGCCGCGCCTACAACGAGATCGTCCAGCTGCGCCTGCAAACCATCGGCGAACGCAAGGTCGAGGGCCTGCCGACGTGGTCTTCCTTCCTGGCGCGGCGCATGGCACCGGCAATGCGCACCTGCATCACCACCGAGGAGCGGCAGGCGAATTTGTCCGAGAAGCTCGCGCGCGCCGCCAATCTGCTACGCACCCGGGTCGATGTGGAGCTCGAGCAACAAAACCGCGATCTGCTGCGCTCGATGAACGAGCGCACGCGACTGCAGCTGCGGCTGCAGACGACTGTCGAAGGTCTCTCGGTTGCGGCGATCAGCTACTACGTCGTCGGGCTGTTCGGATATCTCGTCAAAGGCGCGCATGACGAAGGCGTGCCGGTCAACGTTTCGTTCGCCACCGCGTTATTCGTGCCGGCTGCCGTTCTCGCCATCTGGTGGGTCGTCCGCCGTGTCAGGCGCAGAGATATTGCGGGGGCAGAATAACGGCCGGAGAAAAGGTCATGCGTACCGAGCGGCTGGAATTTACCAATCCCAAGGGAGAGAACCTCGCGGCACTGATGGACTTGCCGCTCGGGAAGCCGAATGCCTTCGCTCTGTTCGCGCACTGCTTCACTTGCGGCAAAGATAATCTTGCGGCCAAACGGATCTCCGAACGGCTGGCGATGTCGGGAATCGGCGTTCTACGCTTCGACTTTACCGGCCTCGGTACAAGCGAAGGGGAATTCGCCGATACCCATTTCTCGTCGAATGTTGACGACCTTGTCGCTGCTGCCGATTGTCTGCGGAAGTCCCGCGGCACACCTGCCATCCTGATCGGGCACAGTCTCGGCGGTGCTGCCGTACTTGCGGCGGCGCATCGCATTCCTGACGCGGTTGCCGTGGTGACAATTGCCGCGCCCTGCGACCCTGCTCATGTGACAGGACTGTTCAAGGAGCATATCGACAAGATCCGCAATCAAGGCGAAGTCCAGGTCTCGCTCGCGGGGCGATCGTTCCGCATCAAACGCGAATTTCTCGATGATGTCGCCGAGCAGAAGATCACGGGCCATCTTGCGAGCTTGCGCAAGGCATTGCTGGTGTTTCATTCGCCGACGGACGACATTGTTGGCATCGAAAACGCCTCACGAATCTTTACGTCTGCCAAACACCCCAAGAGTTTTGTGTCGCTCGCTGGCGCCGATCACCTTCTGAGCAAGAAAAGTGATGCGACCTATGTAGCCGACGTGATCGCGGCCTGGGCCGAAAGGTACTTCGAACAATCCGCTGAACGCAGAGATGAGCAGCCTGAAATCGGCACGGTTCTCGTTCGGGAAACCGGCGGCGGCAAGTTCCAGCAGGAAATCCTGAGCGGCTCGCATCGTTTTCTTGCCGACGAGCCGGTCAAGGTCGGCGGGCTCGATTCAGGACCGGGCCCTTACGATCTCCTGCTGGCGGGGCTTGGCGCATGCACGTCGATGACATTGCGGCTTTATGCCGATCACAAGAAGTTGCCGCTTGAACGCGTCTCTGTGCGGCTCGTGCACAACCGGATCCACGTGGAGGATTGCCTCAATTGTGAAACCAAAGAAGGCATTGTCGACCGCATCGACCGCAACATCACGATGGAAGGGCCACTCGACGCGGAGCAACGCAAGCGGTTGCTGGAAATTGCCGACAAGTGTCCGGTACACCGGACCCTTGAATCAGAGATCGAGATCCGGACGTTCGAGCGGCCGGCCTGACTTTTGCCGGCGTCGGCCATATATTCAATTTATGTCGGATGCCGCACACGCATTGACGCAGCAGTTTCTTGCCTGGGTGGCGGAGGCGCCGCGCAGCTATGCCGAAGCCGATGCCTGGCGCCGGAGTTGCCCGCATCTGTCGATCTGGGAAGACGCGATCTCCGACGGACTGGTCCAGTTCGAGAACGGTAGCAGCATGAAGGAATCGCGGATCGTGCTGACCGCTCGCGGACGCAGGCATCTCGGCGGCAGCTGAGCGGCTTCTAGGCGTGGGTTTGTTGACCCCGCAACACCCTTTCTCTTGCGGCTTGACCTCCTCTGATCGTTGGAGGACACTAGAACAAACCAAGAACATAAAAGCCCGACGGGCCGGCGCGCTGGTCCGAATGTATCCGCGTCTTCAAAGGCTTAGGGATGATCGACCAACTCCGCCAACGCCTGCAGGCCTTGCAGAAGGCGCCGGGGATCGAGGGCCGCCCCAACGCCCTGCCCTTCGGCATTCCTGCCATCGACACGATGCTCGGCGGAGGCCTCGCCCGCGGCGCGCTCCATGAAATCGCGGCAACTGGCGAGGCGCATCTTCCCGTAGCGGCCGGGTTTGCTTTGGCAGTGGCGAGGCGTGCTGCTCCCTCGCCTCGTTTGTTCTGGGTCTCGGAGGATATGGCGTTCGCCGAAAGCGGCATGCCGTACGGCGCCGGCTTCGATGCCTTTGGCCTCGCTTCGGAGCAACTGGTGATGGTGTCCGCCGCGCATCGCCGCGACCTGCTGTGGGCGATGGAAGAAGCGTTGCGCTGCGGCGCGATCACCGCGGTAATCGGCGAAATGCGCGCCGGCGCAATCGACGGCGTTGCGATACGGCGGCTCTCACTCGCGGCAGCGGAAAGCGGCACGCTAGCTTTGCTGCTGCGGACAGAACCTCCGGGTGACGCTTCGACCGCTGCCACGCGCTGGGTCGTCGGTGCAGCACCTTCGATCGTCCCCGGCACACCGCGCGTTGCCGCACAGCTTGTCCGCAACCGCCGCGGCCCGACCGGAACGTGGATTCTCGAATGGAGTGACAGCGATGGGCAATTCATCCTCGCAACGCATGCTCAGCCTTTGGCTGCGCCGGCTCTCGACCGACCGCATCGTCAGGTCGCGTAAGGCGCCGCATGAAACATGCGCCCCGCTGATCGTCACCGGCAAACGCGGCAATGTCGAAGTTCTTACGGCTGCGGATGACGCGGCAAGACGGCTAGGCCTCACGCCTGGTCTCGCTCTGGCGCAAGCGCGCGCCATGCATCCCGGCATTGACGTCGTCGCTGAAGACGTTGAAGCCGATGCAGCCCTGCTCGACTCCATTGCCGACTGGTGCTTGCGCTACACGCCGCTGGTTGCCTGCGATATGCCCGATGGCCTGCTGCTCGACATCAGCGGCTGCGCCCATCTTTACGGCGGCGAGCGCGAACTGATCGCCGATCTCAGCGGCCGCCTGGAAAAATCCGGCTTCGCCTATTCGTTCGCCATTGCCGGTACCATCGGCGCTGCCTGGGCTGCCGCACGTTATGGCGAACCGGCAAGCTATGCCTACGGTGAGGAACGCAGCGCTCTCGCGCCATTGCCGCTCTCCGCGCTGCGGCTTCCGCCGGCGACGGTCGCAAGCCTTGCCCGCGTCGGCTTGAAGCGCATCGGCGATATCGCCGATCTGCCGCGTGCGCCGCTGACCGCGCGCTTCGGGCCTGACGTGCTGCGGCAGCTCGATCGTGCTCTTGGCCACGACCATGAGCCGCTGACGCCGCGCCTGCCGGTCGCACCCTATGTCGCCGAGCAACGTTTTCCCGAACCGATTGGCCGCGAGGAGGACGTACTCGCGATCACCGTGCGGCTGGCGCGCCGGCTGCAATCCGCATTGGAGCGTGGCGGCGACGGCGTGCGCCGCATCGAATTGAGCCTGTTCCGCACCGACGGCGTGGTGCGCCGCATCGCCGCCGGCACCTCACGGCCGTTGCGCGACCCGGAGGAAATCCGGGCGCTGTTCGTCGAGCGGCTCGCCGCGCTCGCCGACGCGCTCGATCCCGGTTTTGGCTTCGATATGGCGCGGCTGTCGGTGCTCGTCGCCGAGCCTTGTCCGCCCGAACAGATCGGCATCGCCGGCGGGGAAGATGCGGCCGAACTCTGCCGGTTGATCGACCGGCTGAGCGCACGGCTGGGCCCGCGCCGAGTACGCCGTTTGGTCGCGCAGGACAGCCATATTCCGGAACTGGCCGAGACCGCTTTACCGGCACAGGCCGTCAATGGCGACACCGGCTGGAGCACGTTCCGCCGTTATCGCAACGAGGTTGACCTGCCGCCACGCCCGCTGCGGCTGCTGGCCCGGCCGGAGCCGATCGAAGCGGTAGCGGAGGTGCCGGACGGCCCACCGTTGCGCTTCCGGTGGCGGCGCGCGCTGCACGAGGTGGTTGCCGCCGAAGGGCCGGAACGTATCGAAGGCGCCTGGTGGAGCGAGCACGGCGGGCCTGCGCGCGATTATTTCCGCGTCGAGGACAAAAGTGGACTTCGATTCTGGCTCTTCCGCGCCGGGCTCTACCGCGACCTCGCGCATGGCGCTGGTGCGCCGGCGTGGTTCCTGCACGGGACGTTTGCCTGAGGCCGAAGCGTAATGCGTTATCTCGAATTTGCCGCCGCCTCGAACTTCTCCTTCCTGCGCGGAGCCTCGCATCCGGAAGAATTGATGGTGCAGGCCGCCAGTATCGGCCTTGCCGGGCTTGGCCTGTGCGACCGCAATTCGGTCGCCGGCGTGGTGCGCGCGCATCTGGCCAAACACGAGCAGAATTTGACGCTGCGTTATCACCCGGGCGCGCGGCTCGTATTTGCCGACGATACGCCAGACATTCTGGTCTATCCGCGCAACCGCGCCGGCTGGGGAAGGCTTACCCGCCTGCTGACGCTCGGAAATCTTCGCGCCGAAAAGGGCGAATGCATTCTGCGTCTCGACGATCTGCTCTCGCATGCCTTCGGACTCGAATTGATCGCCATGGGCGGTCATGCACGGTTCCTGGCGCGCCTGCGCGAAGCTGCGCCGCATCGTGTCCGCCTCGCCGCTTCCATGCTCTATCGCGGGCATGACCGCGTCAGGCTGGCGCGCGCAAAAACAACCGCACGCGATGTGCAGGTGCCCCTGATCGCCGCTAACGATGTGCTCTACCACCATCCCGACCGGCGGCCGCTTGCCGACGTGCTCACCTGCATCCGTGAAAAAATCACCATTGACCGCGCCGGGCGCAAGCTCGCCATCAATGCCGAGCGATATCTGAAGCCGCCGCAGGAAGTGTCGCGGCTGTTTCGCGATGCGCCGGAAGCGATCGAGGAAACGGTGACGCTCAGCGATGAGCTTTCTTTCTCGCTCGACGAATTGCGCTACGAGTATCCGGATGAGGAGGTCAAAGGCTTCGACAATGCCCAGGACGCGCTGACGCATCTCACTTACGAAGGCGCGGCCCGCCGCTATCCGGCAGGTATCCCCGACAAAGTGCGCGACAATCTCGAGCACGAGCTCAAGCTGATCGCGCATTTGCAATATGCGCCTTATTTTCTCACCGTCCATGACATCGTGCGCTTTGCGCGCTCGCAGGGCATCCTCTGCCAGGGGCGCGGCTCGGCCGCCAATTCCGCGGTCTGTTTCTGCCTCGGTGTGACGGAGGTCGATCCCGATCGCGCCGATTTGCTGTTCGAGCGGTTTATCTCGCCCGAGCGGCGCGAGCCGCCCGATATCGACGTCGATTTCGAGCACGAGCGGCGCGAAGAGGTCATCCAGTACATCTACGGGAAATACGGACGCGACCGCGCCGGCATCGCCGCCACCGTGATTTCGTATCGCGGGCGCTCGGCGATCCGCGAGGTCGGCAAGGCCTTCGGCCTCTCCGAGGATGCCATCGGCGCGTTGTCATCTTCGATCTGGGGCGGCGGTGGCGGCGCGGTGTCGAAAGATGCCGTCACCCGCACCGGCCTCGATCCGCACAACCGCCGCATGCGCCAGATCCTTGCACTGGCGCGTGAAATCAACGGCTTTCCGCGTCATCTTTCCCAGCATGTCGGCGGCTTCGTCATCACGCGCAGCCGGCTCGACGAGGTGATGCCGATCGGCAATGCGGCGATGGACGACCGCACCTTCGTCGAGTGGGACAAGGACGATCTCGACGCGCTGGGTATTCTCAAGATCGACGTGCTCGGGCTCGGCATGCTGTCGTGCCTGCGCAAAGCGCTCGATCTGGTCGACGGGCATTACGGCGAGCGATGGACGCCTGCTTCCATCCCGCCCGAAGATCCCGCCGTCTACAACATGCTCGGCCGGGCGGATTCGCTCGGCGTGTTCCAGGTGGAAAGCCGCGCGCAGATGACCATGCTGCCGCGCCTGAAGCCGAAGAATTTCTACGACCTGGTGATCGAGGTGGCGATCGTGCGGCCGGGCCCGATCCAGGGCGACATGGTGCATCCCTATCTGCGCCGGCGCCGCGGGCAGGAACAGGTGACTTATCCGTCGAAAGCGCTCGAAGCAGTGCTGGCGAAGACCCTGGGCGTGCCGTTGTTCCAGGAGCAGGCGATGAAGATCGCGATCGTCGCCGCCGGTTTCACGCCTTCCGAAGCCGACAGGCTTCGCCGCGCCATGGCAACCTTCAAGCGCGTCGGCACCATCGGCACGTTTCAACGCAAGATGATCGACGGCATGCTGGCCAACGGCTACGAGCGCGATTTTGCCGAGCGCTGTTTCCAGCAGATCGAAGGCTTCGGCGAATACGGCTTTCCCGAAAGCCACGCGGCGAGCTTTGCGCTGCTGGTCTATGCCTCGGCCTGGCTGAAATGCCGCTATCCGGATGCCTTCGGCGCGGCACTTCTGAACGCCCAGCCGATGGGTTTTTACGCGCCGGCCCAGATCGTGCGCGACATGCGCGAGCACGGCGTCGAGGTGCGCCCGCCCGACATCAATCATTCGCACTGGGATTCAACGCTCGAACCGGGCCCCCGCGCGGCCGAGCGCATGCATGACCTTCACCGTGAGATGCGGAACGATGTCCGGACAGCGCATGCCGTGCGTCTCGGCCTGCGCGAGATCAAGGGGCTGCGTGAAGAAGACGCCAGGCTCATTATAGAAAGGCGTGGCGGCGCCTACGATTCCATGCGCGATGTCTGGCTGCGTACCGGGCTTTCGCCGCGCGTGCTGGAGCGGCTGGCCGATGCCGACGCCTTCGGCTCGCTCGGCCTCACTCGCCGCGAAGCGTTATGGTCGGCCAAGGCGCTCGGACGCGTCGGGGACCGCGATGATGATCTGCCGCTGTTTGCAACTGGCGGCGCCCCGCAGGCACGCATTGTCTCACGGGAACCCGACGTGCGTCTGCCGCCAATGCCGGTCGGCGAGGAAGTCATCAACGACTATCGCTTCCTGCATCTCTCGCTGCGCGCGCATCCGTCGCAATTCCTGCGCGCCGATCTCGATGCGCGCGGCATCAAGAAAAACGAGACGCTGCGCCAGACGGCCTCAGGCATGCGCACGCGCATCTCCGGCCTGGTCACCTGCCGTCAGCGGCCGGGTTCGGCAAATGGCGTGGTGTTCATGACCATCGAGGATGAAAGCGCGGTCGCCAATGTGATCGTGTGGCCGAAAGTATTCGAGCGTCTGCGGCCGATCGTTTTAGGCGCGCGTTATGTGGCGGTCATCGGCCGCGTGCAGGAAGAATCGGGCGTCATCCACGTTGTCGCCGAGCAATTGGAAGATCTCACTTATTTGCTTGCGCAACTCTCCGAGCATGACGCCGAGATCGACGGCCTCGCTCGCTGCGACGAGGTCCGCCGGCCGATCGAGGAGCAACGCGAGGCACGCAATACCGGCAACAGGCGCAACCGCCTCGTCAGTCTGATGCGCGAGATGCCCGAGCTTGCGGGCGACATGGATGTTTCCGCTCGCGGCTCGGCGCACGCGCCGAGCCGCCGCGCCGTTTGATCACATGGCCGGAGCCACGCTGCGGCCCACATACATAGTCTTGGCCAGTATCGATCCATCCGGCTGCTTGTCCCAACCGAAAATAATGATCTGCACCCCGGCTTTGAGCTCATCTTTCTTGCCCGGCGCAGCGGCGGCGATCATGGTCTGGGGCGTGACGACAACCTTCTTCTCGCCGTCCTTGTATTTCACCGTCAGCGTTTCGCCATCCTTCTCCTTCACGATGCTCGTCACATAGGCATTGGTCATCGTGCTGCCGGGACGCGCATCCCAGGGGCCATGCCGGTCGGGCACCACGCCGCGCTGCGCCGGCAGAAAAATATGAATCGAGAACGCCTCGATGCTGTCGTCCGGCTTGGGCATTCCGGCGATGCCGATGAAGCTGTCGTTCTTGATGTCAGCAAGTGAAGCTTTCTCCAGCGCCGACACCCGTGCATCATCGGCCAGCTTCACATTGAGCATGGCGCCGTCACGCGTCTTCACCACATGAACGTCCCCGTCGATCTTCTCGATCTGACCGCGGATCCGGCCAGGTTGTTGTGCCTGGGCAGCAGCCGCAAAAAACAGGACGGCGGCGGCAGCGCCGACTACCCGACGTGTCATATTCAAGTTGTACATTTAAATTCCTCCCGATACCGGCACGTAGCCGGCTTCAATCAGGCGGATAACCCCGTCTTGTCGCGCTTATTCCGTGCCGGAAGCCCTCACTTCTTCTTGAGCAAATCGGCTTCGACCATTGCGCGCAGTTCTGGCGTCACTTCAGGGCGGACGCCGAACCAAAGCTGGAACCCCCGGACGGCCTGATGCAGCAACATGCCGAGGCCGTCCGCCGTCCGCAGGCCGCGCGCGCGGGCCGACGCCAACAATCCCGTCTCCAGCGGCGCGTAAACAAGGTCGGCAACGACAAGTGAGG
>Ga0310891_10000164_pt1 | contig 10414 bp, 9 predicted proteins | sample T20D4metaG_FD_203915 | JGI IMG/M metagenome (GOLD analysis project Ga0310891, IMG submission 203915) | Lab incubated soil microbial communities from West Virginia University Organic Research Farm, Morgantown, WV, United States - T20D4 | ecosystem: Environmental > Terrestrial > Soil >... | reverse complement strand
GGCGCTGATCGAATCGGGCACGGTCACCCGGGAACACGCCGACTCGCTCGTGCAGGAACGGATGCAGGAGCTCGAGAAGGCGTATGCGTCGGTGAAGCCGGAGCAGGATTACATCCCGCCCGTTCCCGAAGTGCCGCCGAGCGGCGCCGCGAAGAAAGCCCGGACCGCGGTGGCGCTCGACACGCTGAAAGCCATCAACGCGGATTTATTGAAAGTGCCCGAGGGCTTCACCGTGCATCGCAAGCTCGAGCGCGGCCGCGAGCGCCGCAAGGCGATGTTCGCGTCACCAGTGGAGCGATCGATCGACTGGGCCGCCGCCGAAGAGCTCGCGATGGCGACGATCCTCGCCGACGCCGTGCCGATCCGGTTCACGGGTGAAGACGTCGAGCGCGGCACCTTCAGCCATCGCCACGGCGTCTATCACGATGCGATCAGCGGCGAAGAGCACGTCCCTCTCCAGGCGCTGCCGCAGGCGAAGGCGTCGTTCGAGATTTGCAACAGTCCGCTGTCGGAGTACGCGTGCGTCGGCTTCGAGCTGGGCTACAACCTGCAGGAGGCCGATCGGCTGGTGCTGTGGGAAGCGCAGTACGGCGACTTCATCAACGGCGCGCAGATCATCCTCGACGAATACATGACGTCGGGCCGCGCCAAGTGGGGCATGGCGCCGTCGCTGGTGCTGCTCCTCCCCCACGGCTACGAAGGCCAGGGACCCGACCATTCGAGCGCGCGCCTCGAGCGCTTCCTGAACGCGGCCGCCGACACCAACATGCGCATCGCCAACTGCACGACGGCGGCGCAGTATTTCCACCTGCTGCGCCGGCAGGCGATGTTGTTGAAGACGGATCCGCTCCCGCTCGTCGTCATGACGCCGAAGAGCCTGCTGCGCCATCCGTTCACGGCGTCGGCGCCGGCGGAGCTCGCCGAAGGATCGTTCCAACCGGTCATCGACGACGAGACCGTTTCGAAACAGGCGGCAAAGGTGCGGCGCCTGGCCTTTTGCAGCGGCAAGGTCGCCGTCGATTTGCTGACCAGCGAGCCGCGCAAGGACAACCCGAACGTCGCGATCGTCCGCGTTGAGCAGCTCTATCCATTCCCGGAGGATGCGATTCGCACGATCATCGATCGCTATTCCAACGTGCGTGAGGTGTGCTGGGTGCAGGAAGAGCCTGAGAACATGGGCGCGTGGGAGTTCGCGCGGCCGCTGCTCGAGTCGATCGTCGACGGCCGGCATCCGCTCCGCTACATCGGCCGCTCGCGGAACTCGAGTCCATCCGAAGGATCGTCGAGCTGGCACGCCGCCAACCAGCGCGCGATCGTCGATCAGGTATTCGAAGCGAAGACGGAAACGCGTGAAATGGATCGCGTGCTGTCGAAGCAAGTGTAGAGGCTTATGTCGACCAATATCGTTGTCCCCGAACTCGGTGAATCCGTCGTCGAAGCCCGCGTCGCCAAGTGGCTGAAGAAGCAGGGCGACACGGTCAATGCCGGCGAGCCGCTCGTCGAGCTCGAAACGGAGAAGATCGATCTCGAAGTCAGCGCCGATCGCGCCGGCGTTCTCGCCAGCATCAAGCACCAGGAGGGCGCCGACGTGAAAGTCGGCGAGGTGCTCGCCGTTCTCGAAGAATCGACCAACGGCGCGGGCAAGGTGCCGCCTACGGTGCCTGTGGTGGCTAAGGTGCCTGTGGTGCCTGAGGTGCCTAAGGTGCCTGAGGTGCAAGGTGCCAAGGGTGCAGACAAGAAGGCGACGCCGACAGCGAAGAATGTTGCGAAGGCGCACGATGTCAAACTCGCAGCTGTTGAGTCACCCGGCGGACGCGTGACGAAACAGGACGTATTGAAGGCAGCTGCACCAGCTCAAGAAACTAAAGCACCTGCACCCCAGGCACCTCAGGCACCCCAGGCACCTCAGGCACCTAGAGGCGTAAGCGAGCGAACCGAACGCCGCGAGCGCATGACCAAGCGGCGAGCGACGATCGCGAGACGCCTGGTCGAAGCGCAGCACACGGCTGCGATGCTCACCACGTTCAACGAAGTCGACATGACCGCGGTGATGCAGCTGCGCGAGCGGCGCAAGGAAGCCTTCACCAAGAAGTACGGCGTCGGCGTCGGCATTGCCTCGTTCTTCGTCAAGGCGTCGATCGGCGCGCTGAAGGCGTTCCCGCAGATCAACGCGGAGATCCAGGGCGACGAGATCGTCTTCAAGAACTACTACGACATCGGCATGGCCGTCGGCGCCGAAGGCGGCCTGGTCGTGCCGGTGATTCGCGATGCCGATCGCAAGGGCTTCGTGGACATCGAGCTTGCCATTCGCGACTTCGCCAAGCGCGCCCAGGACGGCTCGCTGACGCTCGAGGATCTCAAGGGCGGCACCTTCACAATCACTAACGGCGGCGTATTCGGATCACTGATGAGCACGCCGATCCTGAACCCGCCGCAAGTCGGCATCCTCGGCCTCCACAAGATCGCCGATCGCGCCGTGGCGGTGAGCGGACAGGTCGTCATCCGGCCGATGATGTACCTCGCCCTCAGCTACGACCACCGCCTCGTCGACGGACGAGAGGCCGTGCAGTTCCTCGTCAAGATCAAGGAATACGTCGAAGACCCGGCCTGGATGCTCCTCGAATCCTGAGACATGCCGCGTCCCCCCAACGCGCGACGGCTCAGGAAGCTCATCGCCGAGCGCGACAAGTCACGCGGCCTCCTCATTGCCTTTGAAGGCCCGGATGGCTCCGGCAAGACGACGCAGCGGAAGCTGCTGAAGCGCTGGCTGGAGAGCCAGAACCACCAGGTCGTGTCGACACGATGGGCGTCCTCCGCGCTCGTCAAGCCAATGCTCAAGGTGCGGAAGAAGATCCGCACGCTCTCGATCGAAGAGTATTCGCTCCTGCACGCGGTCGATTTCCGGCATCGCGTCGAAACGTCGATCCTGCCGGCGTTGTGGGCCGGCAGGACCGTGCTCGCCGATCGGTATCTCTTCACCGCCCTCGCGCGTGACGCCGCGCGCGGTCTCGATCTCGACTGGCTGCTGCACGCCTACTCGCCGCTGCTGTGGCCCGACCTCGTCATCTACTTTTCGATGACGCCCGAGGATTCGCGGCGCCGCGTCGCATCGACGCGGGCGCCGCATTTCTACGAGGCCGGCCAGGACGTCACCGGCATCGAGGATCCGCTGGCCAGCTACGGGCGATTCATCGATCGCGTCGTCAAGGAATACAACAACCTGTCGGTCGTCTTTCAGTTCGTGACCGTCGATGCCGGCGATGCGGTCTACCGCCAGCACACGCGCGTGCGCGAGCTCGTCGAAAAGGCCGGCAAGCGCCCGTGGCCCACGTTCAGCAAGGAAGCGCTCGAGGAATGGCTGACCAAGTCAAATACCCGGGACGCCTGATCTCGGTCGACGGCACGCGAGGCAAGGACGTCACGCTCGCGGCCAATGACATCGTCGCCCGGCTCAAGCACGACGGCATCGAGTGCGCCGTGAGCCGCTGGGACGCATCGGGCCTGTTCACCGACATGACGGCAGGCATCGGCGGCGATCGGAACGTGTCGATCAGGACGCTGTCGCTGATCTACGCGGCGGATCTCGCGTTTCGATTGCGATGGGAAATCCGGCCGGTGCTGGAAGCCGGCGGCGTCGTGATCGCGGCGCCGTACATCGACACCGCGGTGGCGTTCGGCGCGATCTGCGGGCTCGATGAGGAGTGGCTGCGCCGGCTGATGCGATTCGCGCCGGCCGCGGGCTACCGCGGGCTGGTCGATGAACGGAAGATCGATCGGCCGTGGAAACGCCGCACCAATCGCGGCTATGCGGAGTATGGCGCGTTACTGCTGGAAACCGCGGCGCCGAAGCGCGTCTCGAAGCCGGCCCGGCGCCGCATGATGACGATGCTCGATCGGGCGCGCGGCCGCAAGGTCTACCACCTCACCAACAAGGGCATTGGCGCGCTTGCGAAGGCGTTTACTGACAGCCGGACGGACGCGTCGCGCCGGTCTGCTTCGCGACCTCGCAGCGGACGTAAGTGATCCTCGCCTCCGGAAACGCCAGCAGCGTTTCGCGATCGGCCGCGTACTCGGCGTTGGTGTACGGCTTCACCGTGTCTTCGAGCATCGCCGCGTTGATCATGTCGAACTGGCGCTGCATCTCCTGGCGCAACCAACCCGTGGCCGAGTCCGCCGATTCGAGCATCACGTTGAAGTACTGCGTCCGGTACGAGCCGAGCGACAGCAGCTTGTTCGTGAGCACGTTCTCGTCGATGCGCATCAGGATCGGGTAATCGGCCTGGAGGAAGGCGTTGTCCTCGTCCCAGGCGATCAGGACGTGCTGCGAGCTCTCTTCCTTGCGGTACATGTAGAAGTTGTTCATGCCGTCGTAGCCGGTGAAGCCGTCGAAGTCGGCCACGAAGTTCTGCGCGGAGATGTAGCGGACGAACGCTGGCAGATCCAGCCGGTCTGCGATCGCCTGCTCGATGCCGCCGGAGCTCGTTTCGTTGACCCGCCGCACCAGCTCCTCGATCGGTCCCCAGATCGTGGACTCGGCGTGGCTCTCGTTGGTCTTGATGTCGAAGCGTGCCTTATAGGGAGGGAGCGCCGAGCCCTCGTAAGTGAAGCGCCACGGACTGCCGAGCACGTAGTTGTACTCGAACAGGTAGCCGTCGTTCTGCACATCGTCACCAATGCTGCCGAACACGCGACCCATCATGGTCTTGTCAACGGACTCGACCAGCCCGTACAGGCCCGAGTACCTGCCGTTGATATACAGGCGCGTGTGTGTCTCGCGCGGCGCGGGAATACCCAGGCGCGTGTAGAACCGCATCGTCGCCGTTTCCTTGATGCCGGTCTTGTCCTGCGTCAGGTTGTCCAGCACGAACGACTTCAGTCCGAGAAACTGCTGGCCGCTGTTGTAGCGATCGAAATCAACGCGCAGGCCGGGCTTCGTGCTGCTGCGCGAGCCGAGGCCGCGGGACCGGATGCCGACGTTGTAGACCGTGGTCCCGTTCCACGTCACGTCGGCCGGATAATAGGTGTTCTCCTGGAAGGCCGCCTTGAGCTTCGACCAGTCGGTCTCGTTCAGCCAGATATCGACGCGCTGCAGGACTTCAGGATTGAAGAAGTCGTCCGAGGTCTGAGCAAAGATCGGACTGCTCAGCCCGAGGGCGAAGAGGACAAGGAGCACGCCGCCGCGGATGAGATGCCTCACGTTCATTCCTTAATCAAAACACAATATTGAGTCGAACCAGGCCCGACCAGAACGAGGAGGTGCCAGGCACAGGCGTGCGCGTCGCATCTTCGAAGTCTTCGTGAATTGCGTTGACGATCACGCGCGTCCAGCGGCTCGTGATCCAGTTCACCCCGAACGTGACGACGCTGTCGCTGTTGGGCAGGAGGTAATCCGCGCGCGGGTTCGTAAAAGGTGTGCCTTGCGTGCTCGCGCTTTCGAAACCCAGCCGCTCGTATCGAACCGCCAGCTCGATCGCGCCGGGACCGCCCTTCAACAACGGACGCCTGGCATTGACGTCGTCGTCCTTGTCCTCACCGGTGACGAGCCACGTGCCCGCGACGTACCACGCGTTGGCGATGAAATCCGACAGATCCTCGTTACGGTTGCTCTGCTCGTTGCGCTCCTCGCGCGATTGCATCCACTCGGCCCTGAGCGACGTCGGCCCCGGCGACCAGTCGAACTGCGCGCCGTACCGCTGCCGGCGGCCCTTGACGTAGACGCGCTCGAAGAAATCTTCCGTGCCCCAGAAGCTTTCGCCGCGGAGGCTGTTCAACCCTTCCGGCACATCCGAGTTGGTGTAGGCGATGCCGACGTTGGCGCTGCGCAGCCGGCCGGTGAACGGCAGCGCGCGGAACAGATCGCCGGTGACGCGCACGGCAAATGACGGTCCGACGTTTTCGAGATCCTGGCCTTCCTGGACAAACTGGATCTCACTCGACACGGCGTTGTCGCCGTCGTCGTCAAAGACGCCGGCTTCGTAACCGAACCTGCCGAGCTCTCCGCTCACCATCACGCCGGTGTCGCGTCCGGGCGCGATGGTCCGCGATCCGAGCGCGCGATACGCGAAGTCGAGCTCGCTGACGCCGGTGTTCTGCTCCAGCCCAAACGGAATCTTGAAGCGGCCGGCCTTGACGCGCGCCGCGTCGAAGGTTCTCCAGCGCACGAAAACGTCCTTCCATTCGCCGAACTCGATGCGGCTGTCGTCCTCTTCTTCGAGGTCGCCGACGCCGATCTCGCGCTCGATTTCCCAGTCGAGGTGCCGCGTCAGATCGCCCTTGAGGCCAAGACGGGCGGCACGCAGCGCGAACAACTCCTCGCCGATGTCGGGATCGAACCAGCGCCACTCGACCAGCGCCCGTCCGGTGACCGCGATATTGACGTCCTCGCCGAACACGATCGTCGGGCGATCGTCCCAGACGAAACCGCGTTTGCCTTTGTTCTGCGCGGCAGCGGGCACGGCGGCGATCGCGATCAGGATCGCCACGATTAAGGGTCGCTTCATGCGATTCGGTCTCCCGGCAAGTGCGTGGCCGCGGCGCCGGCCTTCGCGCTCAACTGTTGATACGACATATTCAGCTGTTTGACCAGTGCCGGCTCATGGATCACCACCGATACCTCGCGCCGGAAGTCGAGGCTCAACGTCGATAGCGCGGTGCTGCCCAGAACTGCACGGGCCTCGTCGATGATCATCATCTTGCCATGCGGGAGGACGCCGCCCATGGGCTGCTTGCCGAGCACCGAAACGGTGATGCCTTCGGCCCTGCGTTCGCGCAGCAACCCGACGACGTCCGGATCCGACAGCTTGTGATCGAGGATCCGGATGCTGTGCTTCGCGCTCGCGATCAGCGCGCGAATTTCCGGGCGCGATCGCTCCGGCCCGACGATCAGCCGCCGCCCCAGCGGACGGCGGGACGGCAACGGCACGCCCGCCGCATCCGCCTTGTAGAGCGTCAGCAAGCCTTTCACGACCGACGAATCCTGCGTGATCAACACGACATCCCACGTGCGCGTGAAACACTTGCGCGTCGGATTGAGCGTCGTGATGATCGCGGTCGAGTCGTCTGCCACCAAATACTTCGCGTGGTACTTGACGACGGGATCGGCGTAGCGCGTGACGACCGCGCCCATTTCCTCGAGCGCGCCCCACAGTTTCTTCAGGCGTTTCTTGCCGCCCTTGGCGCGCTTGGTGAGCACGGCTTCGACTTCGCAGCCGCGCTCGAGCGCCGCCGCCAGCGCATCGAGGATTGAAAAATCGTCGCACCGGAAGAGCGAGAGGATCAGCCGCCGCTTGGCCGCTCCGATGACGCCAAGCAGCGCCGCTTTGCGTTCGGCCGGATCGAGAACGAGGCGCTCTATTGCTTTTGCCGAGCTCTGTCGGCTTGTCTTCTTAACCACGCTTGGGCGGCGACCAGGAGACATTCTTGATGCCCTTCTTGCCGTCGCCCATCAATTGCAAGCTCAGATCCTCGAGCGAGTCGGTGGGCTTGAGCGTCGTCAGATACTTGGCGGTGGCTTCATCGCCCTGCGAAACTTCGCGCGGCTCGAAGAGGATGGCGTTGACCGCGAACACGTGATGGACGTGCGCCATCGGGAACTCGCGCTCTTCGGCGATGATCTCGACCATCATCTGCCGCGGCCGCTCGGAGCTGAACACGTTGAGGATCGGGATCATCGCGCAGAGGAACAGCGTGCCGAGGCCGGCGACGGCCAGCGCGCCCAGGCCGGCAGCCATGCCGAGGCCCATCAGGATGAACAGGATCGTGATGTCACGCGCGTCTTCGACCGGTGTGCGGAAGCGGATGATGCTGGCGGCGCCGGCGATGCCGAAGGCGCGCGCCACCGAGTTGCCGATGATGATCATCATGATCGCGCCGGAGATGCAGAGCAGCACCTGCGCCTGATCGAGCGCGGGATTGGCGCTGCGTTCGTGACGGTACTGGCGATGGACGACCGTCACGAGCATGCCGATCACCGCCGAGGCGATGAGCTTCGCGAGCTCGAACAACGGATTCGACAGCACGAGGCCGGTCGATGTGGAATCGGTGACGCCGGGAATCGCGTTGGACGCGCTTTCCGTCAGCCCGAGTCCCGGCCATTTGACGCCGACGCCGACGAGCCCGGCGCCGACGATCGCGACGGCGATGCCCGCCCATACGCGATCCCACGCAATCGTTTTGGTCTTCGCCTCGACCAGCGTGTCGACCACTTCGAGCACGCGCGTCAGCAACGACAGCTCGAGCAGCTCCATCACCCTCGGATTCGGTGAGACGAGCGTGAAGCGGCGATTCAACCGCTGCGCCGAGGTGTGCCCCCGCACCAGCGCGCGGATGCCGGCGCTGTCGGCGGTCGGCACCCCGCGCAGATCGATCACGACGTGCTCGTAGCCGGCCTTGAAGACATCCTGGATGCGCCGCTCGAGCTCTTCGGCCGGACCTCCGGCGATGAGTGCTTCCTGCGGCGACAGGAGCAAACGATCGGCCTTGCTGCCTTTGACGGTCGCGGTCGGCATCGAAGAGTGGCGAAACGGTACCACGTATAGTTAAGCTGGGCAAAGGCTGATGCGAATCACTCGAGCGGGTCACGCCGCCGCGGCTCTGTCCATTATTCTGTCCGGCATCGCGGCGTGTTCGAGCTCGCCCTCCGGTCCCAGCGGCGGTGGGGGGGGCGGTGGTGGGGGCGGCGGTGGTGGATCGACCGGGCTGACGGTCACCATGCTCGGCGCCGGTGACATCGGCATGTGCGGACGCCCCGAAGTCGCCCAGACCGCGCGGCTGGTCGCGGGCCTCGAGGGCGACGTCATCCTTGCCGGCGACCTCGCGTATCTGCAGGGATCGGCCGCGAACTTCCGCGACTGCTTCAATCCTTTCTGGGGCCAGTTTCGATCGCGATGGCACCCGGTCCCAGGCAACCACGAGTACGAAAGCGCTGGCGCCGCGCCGTACTTCGCGTACTTCGAAGACGCAGCGGGACCGGCGGGACGCGGCTACTACTCGTTCAGGTCGGGCGACTGGTTGATCCTGATGCTGAACTCGAACATCGCCGCCACGCGTGGATCTCCACAGTGGGAATTCGCGCGCGCCGAATTGGAACGGCAGCGCACGCCGTGCACGATGGCGGTGTGGCATCACCCGCTGTTCACGTCAGGGCCGAACGGCAATAACACATTCATGCGCGACATGTGGGCGTTGCTCGAGGCGAGCCGTGTCGAGGTGATCCTGAACGGTCACGATCACCTGTATGAGCGCTTCGCGCGGCAGACCGCCGACGGCGCCGTCGATCCGGTCAACGGCATTCGCCAGTTCACCGCGGGCACCGGCGGCGCCGAGCTCTACAACTTCGTGCGCGCCGCGCCGAATTCCGAAGAGCGGATCATGAAGTTCGGCGTGGTGCGCTTCACCCTCAGGCCCGCGCAAGTCGACTGGGAGTTCCTCGCGATCGACGGCTCGGTCGCCGACCGCGGCCTCGACACCTGCCGCTAGCCGCTGCGCTAGCGCCGAGCGGAGCGAGGCAAGGATAATAGGCAGATGATGAAATCCGTCTCTGCTCTGGTCCTGATGCTCGTGCTTGGCGCCGCCACCTACGCACAACAGAAACCGCCGGCCTTCACTCCGATCCCACCGCCGGAGAATGTCGCGAAGCCGCCCGCCGACGCGGCGAAGACCGCGTCTGGGCTCGCGTCGATCGTGTTGCAGCCAGGCACCGGCAAGGTCAAGCCCGGCCCCACCGACCTCGTCACCGTCAACTACACCGGCTGGACCACGGACGGAAAAATGTTCGACAGCTCGTTCTCGCGGCCTTTTCCGAGCTCGTTCCCGGTCGATCGCGTGATCAAAGGCTGGGGCGAAGGCGTGCAGATGATGGTCGTGGGCGAAAAGCGCCGTTTCTGGATTCCGCAGGAGATTGCCTATAACGGCACGGCCAATCGCCCGGCTGGGATGCTGGTGTTCGATATCGAGTTGCTCGACGCCAACCCGCCGCCGAGCACGCCGCCCGCGGATGTGGCCGCGCCGCCGAAGGACGCCAAGCGCACTGCTTCGGGCCTGGCCTACAAATCGCTGCGCGAGGGTAAAGGCACCGCGCACCCGACCGAGCGAAGTGCCGTGACAGTGCACTACACCGGCTGGACGACCGACGGAAAGATGTTCGACACCTCAGTCGACAAGGGCCAGCCGATTAGTTTCCCCCTGGACGGTGTGATCGCCGGATGGACCGAAGGCGTGCAGCTGATGACCGTCGGCGAGAAAATGCGGTTCTGGATCCCGGAAAGACTCGCCTACAAAGGCGAGCGCCCGCCGCGTGGAATGCTCGTTTTTGACATTGAACTCATCGCTTTCAAGTAGTTGAACGGTGTTCAAACTGTTCCGTTTCTCATGATCAAGAATCAAAACGGAACAGTTTGACGCTAACTACTGAATC
>Ga0310891_10000157_pt1 | contig 10515 bp, 8 predicted proteins | sample T20D4metaG_FD_203915 | JGI IMG/M metagenome (GOLD analysis project Ga0310891, IMG submission 203915) | Lab incubated soil microbial communities from West Virginia University Organic Research Farm, Morgantown, WV, United States - T20D4 | ecosystem: Environmental > Terrestrial > Soil >... | reverse complement strand
ACTGGCGGCACGGGAACCGTCTCGATAACGGTGGAACGCGATTGCACCTGGAATGTGACGACACAGTCGCCGTGGATTGGGTTCACGTCGTCTGCGAACGGACAGGGGGACGGATCAGTCGGGTATCGCGTCTCCGCCAACGCGGAACCGGTCACGCGGACGGCCACCATCGATGTTGCCGATCGACATCTCTCCATCGCGCAGGAAGCGGCTCCCTGTCGCTACGAGGTGGCGTCGAGCAGCGCTGCCGTCCACCAGCTGGGAGGAGAACTGACGGTCACGGTTCACACCAATTCCGCGTGTGCGTGGTCTGCGAGCAGTGCAGTGGCATGGGCCTCCGTCACGCCGGCGTCCGGCCGCGGCGATGCGGCGGTGCGTGTGATCGTGACGGCGAATTCAGGAGCTGCGCGACCCGTGTCCGTGACCGTCGCCGGAACCGCCGTGAATGCGACTCAGGCGGCGGGCACGCCGTCACCAACACCGGCACCAACCCCAGCGCCTGGACCCGCACCCGCGCCGACACCGAGTCCGACGCCGGCGCCAACCCCGACTCCCACACCGGTTCCCGTGCGCGATATCCAACTGTCGGGAAAAGCGAATCAAGTCGTGGGCGCGTGTCCGGTTATCGCATTCGTCATCAAAGAGCGACTTATCTACACGACTCCGCTCACGGTGTTCGAGCGAACGTCATGCGATCGCATCGACAAGGGCACGGACCTCGAGATCAAAGGCATGGAGATGTCGGACGGTCGAATCCGCGCCGACGAGGTCAAACGAAAATGATCCGATCTCTCACAATTCGAACCGTCAAATTCGCAGCGCTCATTCTCGCGGGCGTGCTGACAGCCTGTGGGCCGGTTGCGGCGCAGGGCACTGTCAACGACGTCATTGGCTTCCTCGTCACGAACCAGGCCGTGCCGACCGGCGATTTTCAAAAAGATCGCGCGGCGGCTGAGGCCGCCCGCGACGCGATTGCCAAGTCGCTTCTGCTCGATCTCACGTCTGTGCCTCTGGCGACTGCATCGAGTGGCTTCCTGTATCGCCTGAACCCCGAGCTCGGCACCGTCGAGCGGGCAACGGAGAGCTTTGGCGGATTCTTCGTCGAGCGCGCGCTCACACCGGGAAACGGTCACGCCTCGTTTGGTGTGTCGACCTCCACCGCGTCTTTCGATCACTTCGACGGTCGAAGTCTGCGTGACGGCGCGCTCGTCACCATCGCGAATCAATTTCGCGACGAAGCGGCGCCGTTCGACACCGAGTCGCTGATCCTGCACCTCCGCAGCAGCATGATGACGGTCTTTGGCAGCGTCGGAATTGGCAACCGCGTCGAGGTCGGCGCGGCCGTGCCATTCGTGCAGCTGACGCTCGACGGTCAACGCATCAACAACTACCGAGGGTCAACGCTGATTCAGGCGTCCGGTAATGCGACCGCGAGCGGAATAGCGGACATGGCGCTGCGCGGGAAAGTCAATCTGGTGGCGGTACGCGCGGGAGGCGTGGCGGTCGCCGGCGAGGTTCGACTGCCTACAGGCGATGCCACGAACCTGCTCGGTGCCGGGAAGTCGTCGCTTCGCCTCATGGGGATCGGTTCGCTGGAGCGCGGGGCCGTTGCGCTTCATGGCAACGCGGCCCTCGTCAGGGGAGGAATCTCCTCCGAGTACGACTTCAGCGGCGCACTCTCAATCGCTGTCGATCCAAGAGTGACAATCTCAGGCGAGACGCTGATCCGGAAGGTGACCGAGTTGCACAGCCTCGAGCTCGTGTCGGCGCCACACCCGGCGTTGCTTGGCGTCGATACGTTCCGACTCGCTCCGTCGCTCGGTGCCGAAACGCTCGCCTCAATTGTGACCGGGGTAAAGTGGAACGTAACCCACACACTCGTGATCGGTGGGCACCTGAACTTTCCATTGTCTCGCGGCGGACTGACGGCGCCGCTGACGCCGACCGTTGCGCTCGAGTATGCGTTCTGAGGCTTAGGGCTTTAGGGCCTGAGCCTCGAGCCCTATCGTGCCTGCACGTGGACGATCCGCCAGGCACCGTTCGACTCTCTCAAATCGAACGTCCAGCTGCGGCTGGCGCTGCGCTCCCCGCCACCAACCTTCGGCGTCCACGAAGCGTTGCCTGAACAACTGGCGCGGGCGCTGGCTCCACTGACATCGACGTTGCAGTTTTGCAGCGCCACGCGTTGCGAGGTGAGGTTGTCGAATGCGCGGGCCAGTGCCCGCTGATCGAGCGAGGGCCAGATCGAACGAACCGCATCGACATCGAGCCGGTTGTAGGCCGATTCATAACGGTTGAGTGCGGCGCGCACCGCAACACGGTCGTCGCGTGCAGGGGATAGTGACGCGGGCACCGCGGCGGGCGGCGTCGCAGATGGCGACAGTGCAGGTGCCGTCGTGTCAGACGGTGTCGGTGTCGCATCGGCCGCTGCGCTCGTCGCTGCCGCAGATGTCGTCGCATTTATCGAACGCGATGGTTCTGCCGCCGGCCCCACAACCGACGGAATAAAGTTGGGCGGCGGCGCCGGTGTAGACGGCATCGGCAGGGACACGGCCGGCTTCGATTCGACAGGTGGCGACGCAGGTGGCGGTAGTGCCTCACGTTGCGTACGGGAAGTCAGGTCCGACGCATTCGCTGTAAGCAGAGTTCTGGCCGCATCGACTTTCGGCTCATTTCGCGGCGTCATGCCGGCCGTCGCGATTGCGGTCGGTTCGTTCGACGGTGGTGATTGCGGGGACGTCGCCGGCGTTTCAATGACATGGTCCGGATGCACCAGCGTGGTCTGCACAATCGTATCGGCCGAGGATGCTGGCGCGTCGCTCGCCGGCGCGGCTGCGAGATTCACATCTGTGGCAGCAGCGTTCCCAGGTGTGGGATTGGCCAGCCCCGTACTCGTGTCCATGTCCGGGTGCGCTTTAGGAACGAGCAGCGCAATCTGATCTCTGTGAACCCACCCCTGCCAGCTCGCCGCACCGAAAACCACGAGACCCGCGAAAATCGCGGCACTCGTCCACACATACCCGTGGGCGGACGCCGCCACCGCCGAAGGCGCCGGCTGCGTTAACGCGTCCAGTCTTGCTGAGAGTTCCTCGAGTCGAGGATGGAGAGGCGCAAGCTGCCGCGCTTCTTCCAGCGCCGCACCCGCCTCAGCAATCGAACCATCGGCTAGCGCCGCGGCGGCGCGCTGCAAGCAGCGGTCAGCCTTTCGAGCGCGCATCCGGATTTCAAAGCTCTGCCATTGCGGCGTCGCAAGATGCGCGACAGGTGCGTCGCCGGTTGGCACTCCCGTATCAGGCACGATCTCTTTTCATGCAAGAGATGTGCTTCTGACGAGGTTTACGCTGGCGGTGCAGCAACGGGCAGATTATTGAAGAGGCGTTCAGTTTCCTGGTTCAGCAATACCCAAAGGCCGTAAGCGCCCACCACGGTGCCGATAGGAATATTGATCAGGCTGATCGCGGAGAGCACGATTCCCACAACCCGCGCCCACGGCTTGTAGTTGAGAAGGCCGTAACCGGTGATCAGGCTGGGCAGTGAGAATAGCGTGAAAAATGCTGCGAGGGCCGTGCCGGCGAATCCGAGAACTGGAATCGCAATCGCCGCATCCTGTGGCTCGGCGGTCGCTCCCACGATTCCGGCAACTCCACCCAGGGTGAGGAAGAGAAATAGCGCGGCGAGAAGCATGCAGCCACCGACCGCCAGGTAAACGACGCCAAGCACCTTCACGTGCGTCTGCATGTTGTTTCACTCGTCGTCTTTGGGCTCGTCGTCGTGCGGCGCGCTCTTGGCGATATCGTCGATGCCGAGATCGTCGTCAGCTTCGTTGCGCCAGTCCTCGTCGTTCTCATAGAGGCGACTCACGGGACGCTCTTTAATCGGACCTCGGGGACCGCGATCCGAATCCTTCCGCATCTGCTTGCGCTTGTTTTTCGGCGGCGCGTCGGGTCCGAAATTGCGATTGCGCGGTCCGCCGCCAGGGGCGCCCCCGCCTTCGGGACGCGGCGCCCATCCGCTCGGTCGCGGTGCGAATCCGCCACCACCGGGGGCGCCACCGGCAGGACGAGGCCCGCCATATCCTCCAGGGCGAGGGGCGCCGGGGCCCCGTTCTTCGCGCGGACGTGCCTCACTGACCGCGAGAGGACGTCCTTTGAATGGCTGTTGATCGAACCGGCTGATGGCGGCTTCGGCTACCGCGCGATCGGCATAATCCACGAAGGCGAAGCCGCGAGGCCGCCCTGTTTCACGGTCGACTGGGAGAACAATCTGGGTGGGTTCACCGACACCGGATAGATGCTCGCGTAACTCTGCCTCGGATGCCGCGTACGGCAGGTTGCCTATAAACAGACGAACTGGCACAGCCCCCTCTTGGTTCCGTGCCGCGTAGAGACGGACAGGACTACCCCGTGATCCCCACCGGCAAAGCCCAAACAAAATAGCACAAATGGTTGCCGTCGAGGTTGAGGGATTCCTCGGCCCTGCTGTACCATGGACTGTTCGGGATTTCTAAAAAGAGACAGCAGGCAGAACGCTCTCGGGCGGGGCCCGGCAGGCCGGGGACTACGGCGGACCCCCAATTTCCGAGCGCTCAGCCATTGAGAAAATGGATACTACCGGCAAGACTCAGCCGCGCGGCCAGATCATCATTCGTGGCGCGCGTACCCATAACCTGAAAAACGTCGATCTTACGCTGCCGCCGCGCTCACTGGTCGTGATGACCGGAGTCAGCGGATCGGGAAAGTCGTCGCTCGCGTTCGATACGATTTACGCCGAAGGGCAGCGTCGCTACGTCGAGTCGCTTTCGGCCTACGCACGGCAGTTCCTCGAACGGATGGAAAAGCCGGACGTCGATGCGATTGAAGGCATTTGTCCCGCGATTGCGATTCGGCAAAAAAACAGCATCAGGAACCCGCGATCGACCGTCGGCACCACAACCGAGATTCATGATTACCTGCGGCTGCTCTATGCGCGCGTCGGACGGACCTACTGCCGCAATTGCGGACGCGAGGTCATTCGCGAGACCGCGGAAGTCGTCGCTCGGCGGTTCACGGAATTGCCGGAAGGTACACGGCTGCTGATCGGGTTCGACATGCCGGTCGTGACCGCTCCCGCGATCAGTCCTCCCCCCGAACCGGAAGACGAGGATGCGACGGCCGCAGAGCAGGGCAGCGACGATTTGCCGCAGCCCGATCTTCCGGGCCTGGTCGATCCCGTCGCGGAGACTATTGCGGCGCTCCGACGGAAGGGTTTCGGCCGGCTGTACCTCGACCGACGCGCGATCTCACTCGAGGACGTCGAGCCATCGTCGCTCAAGGACCGGACCACGCTGCAGGTGATCGTCGATCGCGTCAAGGTCGAAGGGGACCTGCGCGCGCGTTTGACCGACTCGATCGAGACCGCCTATACGGAAGGTGGCGGTGCAGCGTTCGCGATCCAGATTCCCGCCGGAGAGCCTGAGGCAGCGGCGGTCACGGTTCGTTTCAGCGAACGATTCGAGTGCCGTGAGTGTGGCATCCCGTACGAGTTGCCGCAGCCCCGCCTCTTTTCCTTCAACAACCCGTTCGGCGCCTGCCCGCTCTGCCACGGCTTCGGCAACATCATCGAACTCGACATGGATCTGGTGGTTCCCGATCCCTCGAAGTCGATTGCGCAGAATGCGATCGAGCCGTGGAGCAAACCGCACTATCGCGCGCAGCTTGCCGAACTGAAACGCGCCGCCAAGACCCGCGGGTTGCGACTCGATTTGCCATGGTCAGAGTTGAGCGACGACGAGAAGCGGTTCGTGATCGAGGGCGACGGCGCCAGCTATGAAGGCGTGAAAGGGTTTTTCCGTTGGCTCGAGCGGAAAAAGTACAAGGTTCACGTTCGCGTCTTTCTCAGCCGCTACCGCGGATACTTGACCTGCCCGGACTGTGCCGGTGCACGCCTGCGCCGTGAAGCACGCGACGTCCGGGTTGGCGGCCGCACGATCGATGTGATCTGCGGCCTGACGGTTCATGAAGCGGACGCGTTCTTTGCCGGATTGTCGCTCTCGGAAAAAGAGGCGGCGATCGCGGACAAGGTCCTTCGTGAGATCAGGAAGCGGTTGGGCTTTCTTCGCGATGTCGGTCTCGATTATCTGACGCTCGATCGATTGTCGTCGACGCTCTCGGGTGGTGAGTCGCAGCGCATCAATCTGGCGACCTCGCTCGGGTCCGCCTTGGTCGATACGCTCTACGTCCTCGACGAGCCGTCCATCGGCCTGCATTCGCGCGACAACGAACGGCTGATTGCGATCCTCCGGCAGCTCCGCGATCAGGGGAACACGGTGCTGGTGGTTGAACACGACGCCGACATGATCCGTGTCGCCGACACCGTCGTCGACATGGGACTCGGTGCGGGTGAACAGGGCGGCCGCGTCATCTTCAGCGGGACGCTCCAGTCGCTGCTCACCGAGCCGCGCTCGCTCACGGCGAAGTATCTCCGCGACGAGCTCGCGATCCCGGTGCCGGCGGCCCGGCGCAAGCCGACCAATCAGAAACTGCGGATTCTGGGTGCGTCCGAACACAATCTCAAGGAGATTGAGGTCGAGATCCCCCTCGGCGTGCTCACGTGCGTCACCGGCGTGAGCGGCTCCGGCAAGAGCACACTCGTCCATGACGTCATTTACGCGGCGCTGAAGAAGGCGAAAGGCGACTGGGACCGCCGCGTCGGCGTGCATCGGAAGCTTGAAGGGGCCGAGTTTGTCACCGACGTGGTGCTCGTCGATCAGGCGCCCATCGGACGAACCCCGCGCTCCAATCCGGTGACCTACCTGAAAGCGTTCGATCCGATTCGGGAACTGTTCGCCGCCACCAAGGATGCGCGATCACGGGGTCTGACCGCGAGTCACTTCTCCTTCAACGTGCCGGGCGGCCGCTGCGAGGCGTGCGAAGGGGAGGGTGAAGTCAAGGTTGAAATGCAGTTCCTCGCCGACGTCTTCGTGCCGTGCGAACAGTGCGAGGGCAAGCGCTTCAAGCCGCAGGTGCTCGAGGTCAAGTACCGCGGGCGCAGTGTCGACCAGGTGCTCGACATGACCGTTCGCGAGGCGCTGACCTTTTTCAGCAGCTCGCCGAAGGTGCTGCGTCGGTTGCAGGTGCTGGATGAAATCGGCCTCGGTTATCTCCGCCTTGGACAGCCTGCGACGACGCTGTCGGGCGGCGAGGCGCAGCGGATCAAGATTGCTGCTCACCTCTCGTCGCACACCGGCGATCGCGTGCTGTATATCCTCGACGAACCGACGACCGGGCTTCACTTCGACGACATCGCCAAGCTGCTGGCGGCGTTTCGCAAGCTGCTTCAAGCGGGCCACAGTCTGCTCGTCATCGAGCACAACCTCGATGTGATCAAGACCGCCGACTGGATCATCGACCTTGGACCCGAAGGGGGAGAGGAAGGAGGCCGTCTGGTTGCTGCTGGGACACCCGAGCAGATCATCAAGATCGAGGGATCGCACACGGGTCGATACTTGCGTGATGTCCTCGCCGTAGGTCGTGTCAACGCATACGGTACGGCGAGAAACTAGCATGGTCCTTTCCTCTTTTCGCTCGGCGGTGGACCGCATCGTCGGCACGACTGTGGTCCTGTGCGTGGCGGCGACGTCGCTGGCGCAACAGGTGCGGTTCGACGACGTGATTCGGAACCTGCGCAATCCAGATCCGAAGGTGCGGCTGGCGTCGGTGCAGCTGCTGCGGGAGTCGAAATACCCCGAAGCCATCGGACCGCTTGCGCCGCTGGTGAACGATCCAGTCGATCAGATTCAGCTCGAAGCGATTGCTACCGAGTTGTCGTTTTTCCTGACGCAGGACGTGCCCTCGAAGAAGCGGCTGGGATACGTCGTCGAAGTGCGAAATCCTGCCCATGCGCAGGCGGCCTTCGACATGGGAACGCTGGCACTCGAGTCTCGCCTGGCGCCGCCTGACCTGGTCGATGCGCTTCTGAAGGCGATCGACGACGACAACGCGAAGGTGCGAAGCGAAGCGATCTACACGGTCGGGACGGTCGCTCGCTCGCCGTTGAGCGAGAGCCAGGCCGCCGTGCTGATCAAGTCGCTGGATCACTACGACCCGGCGATCCGTGCCGCGGCGGCGCGTGTCACCGGCCGGCTCAGCGTATCGAGTGCCGCCGATGCGCTGATCCACGCAATCAACGACTCGCAAGCACCGGTGCGCTATGCGGCTATGCGATCACTGGGTCTGCTCGGCGAGCGTCGCGCGATTCAGGCGCTCACCGAACAGTTGAACTTCTACGGCAAGGGCGAAGGCGCATGGTCGGCCCTGGATGCGCTCGCGCACATCGCCGATCCTTCGAGCGTACCGCTCTTCAAGGTGCGGCTCACCGACAAGGATCCGTTTCTTCGGCGCGCGGCGGCGGAAGGACTTGGGCGCGCTCAAGACAACTCGGAGCAGTCGGCGCTTCAGGTCGCAGCTGGCAACGACTCATCAGAGATGGTGCGGGCGGCAATGGCCTTCGCGCTCCAGAAACTCGGACGCAACTACATTCCCCGCCTGGTCGAATCGCTGGATTCGGAGAAGATGGCGTCTCAGATCGCGGACTACCTGCTCGAACTCGGTCCTTCAATTGCGCCGACGCTCGTGTCCCACCTGCAGGACCCGAGTCCGGCAATCCGCGGCAACGTCGCAACGGTGCTCGGTGCACTGGGTGACGCGACGACGGTCACAGCGCTACAGCCGTTGACCGGGGACAAGGATCGCACGGTCGCGCAATCGGCCACGCGCGCCATCGACCGGATCAAATATCGCGCCCAACTCCCCAGGTCCCCTTCGTCTCTCTGAGCATGCCGGTACTCTCGCGTGAGTTCTATGAGCGTCCGACGCTCGATGTCGCCCGCGCGCTGATCGGGAAAGTGCTCGTCCACGAAACAGCAGCCGGTCTTGCCTCCGGCGTCATTGTCGAAGCCGAGGCATATATCGGCGAATCCGATCCGGCGTGTCATGCGGCTCCTGGTCCGACAGCACGGAACGCACCGCTTTACGGTCCGCCAGGCATGGCCTACGTCTACCTCAATTACGGGGTTCACTACTTAGTGAACGCCGTCACTGAATCGGAAGGCTCGCCTGCGGCGGTCCTGATCCGCGCGCTCGAGCCGCTGGACGGCGAAGCGCTCATGCGTCGGCGCCGCGCGCGTGGCACCGGCCGCACAGCGCGCGACTTCACCGCCGCAGAGTTGTGCCGCGGGCCAGGCAACCTGACCCGCGCGCTCGGGATCACACTCCGCCACAACTTGAGCGATCTCATCGCCAGTGCTCTACGAATCGAAGATCGGGGGCTTGGTGTGCGTGATGTGGCGTGGACGCCGCGGATTGGGATCAACGTCGGTGTTGAGTCTGAGTGGCGATGCGTCGCTGTCGGTAGCGACGCATTGTCGGGAATGAAGCGCTATATCCGGTAGTCAACTGAGCCTCGCAGGGCCACGGACGAACACGGACTTACCCGGAAGGGATCGGCCACGGACGAACACGGATTTCCACGGAAGGATCGGCCACGGACGAACACGGATTTCCACGGAAGGGATCGGCCACGGACGAACACCACGGATTTACACGGAAAGGCTCAGCCACGGACGAACACGGATTTCCACGGAAGGGATTGGCCACGGACGAACACGGATTCCACGGAAGGGATCGGCTACGGCCGAAAACGCCCTAACTCTGCGAACGGAGACCCGGGAGGCTTTCTGCCAGATTGTCACCCATCGCGAATCGTTTGTAGATCGCTTCGCGTCCAAAATTCAGCAGCAAGCCCACTCCTCCTCCGGCTGCCTTCAGATAGTTGAGGATCTGCGCCTCGGCGTACTTCTCGATTGTGCTTGAACTCTTGACCTCCACCAGGATTACTCCACCGACGATCAGATCCGCATAGAAGGTTCCGATCGTGAAGCCTCGGAACGTTACGGAGATCATCTGCTCCTCGGCGACCTCGAGGCCATGTTGCCGAAGCGCAATGGCGAGTGCTCGTCGATAGACGAGTTCCGAAAACCCGTACCCAAGTTCTCGATAGACATCGTAAAAAGCGCCGATGATTGGAGCAGTGATTTCAGCGTGAGGAAGATCTACTTCGTGCTGGTGCATCCCGAAGGAAGAGCAACAAACAGGCCACTACGTAAGTCTTTGTGACTATGTAGAACTGTGCGGCAGGCAGCGCATTTTTTGCAGTCCTAACTCCGCATTCAGTGCGCAAATCCTGAGAATACAGTTCGATCAAGGCCGCGTTTCGACCACGCATATCCGTGTTCATCGGTGGCTGGAATGTCCGTGTTCATCCGTGTTCTTCCGTGGCTTGGTTTATCCGTGTTTATCCGTGTTCGTCCGTGGCTTGGTTTATCCGTGTTCATCCGTGTTCTTCCGTGGCTTGGTTTATCCGTGTTGATCCGTGTTCGTCCGTGGCTGGTATATCCGTGTTCATCCGTGTTCTTCCGTGGCTTGGTTTATCCGTGTTCATCCGTGTTTCGTCCGTGGCTGGTATATCCGTGTTTATCCG
>Ga0310891_10000140_pt1 | contig 10724 bp, 7 predicted proteins | sample T20D4metaG_FD_203915 | JGI IMG/M metagenome (GOLD analysis project Ga0310891, IMG submission 203915) | Lab incubated soil microbial communities from West Virginia University Organic Research Farm, Morgantown, WV, United States - T20D4 | ecosystem: Environmental > Terrestrial > Soil >... | reverse complement strand
AACGCTGCCGACGAACGACGAGATCGCGCGGCTGCGGCAGGCGGTGGGCCTGGGCCGAGTGGAGCTCAATTCGACGGCCATGACCGTGCGAAAGACGAGGCCGGACGTGCAGTGCGACCTCTCGTCGGTGGTTCCCGGTTACGCCGCGGACCGAATCTCGGGAGAACTGAGGGATCGAGGGTTTACGGATTTCCTGGTGGACGTCGGCGGCGAAGTGCTCGCACGTGGCCGCAACGAGGCCGGCGCGCCCTGGCAGGTCGCTATCGAACGTCCGGAGCTGCACGGCGATTCGATCCAGCGCGTCGTGGCGCTCTCAGATCTGGCGATCACCACCGCAGGAGACTACCGGAAGTATCGGGAAGTCGATGGTCAGCGAGTCGCACACATCCTGGATCCGCGAACCGGCCGTCCGTTGACGCACCGGCTGGCGTCCGTCACCGTCATCGACCCGCTCGCGGTGCGTGCCGACGCTTTCGACACGGCGCTGATGGTACTCGGAACGAACGAGGGAATAGCGTTGGCGTCGAAGCTCAATCTCGCCGCACTCTTCATCGAACGCACGAACGACGGCTTCGTTGAACGCACGACACCACGCTTCGAGGAAATCACCGCGAAACGATAACGCGCCTCCATGCTGAGGTCGATGGAGTTTGCGCGTCATTTGCCCTCCCACCCGCCGTCCACGAAAATCGACTGCCCGGTCAGATAACTGGCCTCGTCGGATGCGAGAAAGGCCGCCACCGTACCGATTTCGCGCGGTTCGCCGGCACGTCCGAGCGAGATTTGTGCGAGGACCTGCGGCAGCACGACTGCATCCTTCATCACCCATGACGTCATGGGTGTATCGATCAGGCCCGGGTGGATGCAGTTAACCCGGATCCCCTGCGGCGTCACCTCGGCGGACATATTGCGGGTCAGCGCTTCGAGCCCGAGCTTGGTCGGCGCGTAATGCGTGCGCCCCGGCAGGACCTTCGCCGCCTGGATCGAGCCGATGTTGACGATGCTGCCCTTGCGGCGACCCCCGTTGGCAGAAGACTTGTGAGCAGAGCCACGCGCCGCGCAGGTTCACGTCGACGAGGCGTGTCCACTGCTCGTCGGTCAGCTCCAAGAAGGGCACGATCGTTTCGATGCCGGCGTTGTTCACGAGGATGTCGATTGGTCCGAGCTCCTGCCAGACTCGGTCGATCATCGGCTGAACGTCCGCACGTCTGGCCACATCCCCTTTGACCGCGATCGCCCTGCGGCCAGTAGCGCGGAGTGCCTGGACGACATCTTCAGCCTCGGTGAGGTCGTTCACCGCGACATCGGCGCCCTCCGCCGCGAATACTTCGGCGATGCCGCGGCCGATCCCCCGACCCGCTCCTGTGACCAACGCGACCTTGCCTTTGAGTTTCACGCCGCTATGAGTTTCCGAGCATGTAACCAAGCCTCTGTAGATACCATTTGCTGATTTCCGCGGTCTGACGCGGTGTGTAGGGCATGTTTCGCGAAGGGTCCAGCTCGTGCATGATGTTGGCCTTCGGGTTGGCCTGTTCCATGGTTTCCAGGATCGACTTCAGATCGACCATGCCGATCCCGAGCGGGGAATAGCCGCCCATGTGCGGACCGTTGACGAAATCCTTCAGGTGCATGTGGACGGTGATCGATGCGAAGTCCTTGATGACCTTTGCGGCATCCGCGCCGCCTTTTTGCAGCTGACCGACGTCGGGCGCGAATTTGAAGACTCGCGTGTCGACGCTTTCCATAACGGCATAGACCTCGTCGCGCGTTTCGATCGCTGTACCGGTATGCTGGTGCAAACCACAGCCCACGCCGATATCCGCCAAAGCCTTGCCGTATTCGTTGAGTGTCCCGACGATGTTGGCGCGGTGCGCGGCGAAGTCGTAGCCCGTACGTTTGGCGCCACCCGCCTCGATCACGATGAAGCTGGCGCCGTACTTCTTCAGAATGTTGCCCCAGCGCACGATCGTAGCAATTTCGTCCTTCCGAACAGACGGATCGATGACGTTTAGAGGAGCGTACGCAGAAATGAGTGGAGTCTTGTACTGGGAGATCAGCTTTTCCAGCGTGCCTTTCTTGTCCCAGTCCTCCACCACGTGGCCAAATGTTTCGAAGCCCTTGTAACCGAGCTCCGACATGTCACGCACGGCGGTCTCGAGCGGCTCTGGTGCTTTTGGAAAGACACTCCACACCAAAGCGGTGCACCCGATCCGGAGCTGCTTGGCCGGCGCCGCCTGGCCCGAGGGCGGCGCCTGGGGCGCCGCGCTGGCCGCGACATGCGGCAGCGCCGTCGCGCCGATTCCGGCGAGCACTGCCTTGGTGAACGTTCGGCGATTCACTGAGCCTGCCACGGGAACCTCGCTTTTTTCGACGCTCGCTGATGCCGCCGGCCCGGGAGGGAACTGAAAAATCTTTTGCGGAACTCTTGTTTGCGTATTGCGCAAACTCGATAGGCTCTTATACTAACGGCGCCGCTGGGTGTCAAGGAGACGCTCGCGTCCCATGGGAGGAAATCGTGTCGATCATCCCTCCGGCTCCGCCTTCCCAGGTGAATCGTCGTCAATTCCTGCGCGCTGCAACGGTCGCGGCCGTGGCCCCGATGATCGTGCCACGGCACGTGATCGCCGGATCGCAAGTGACGCCGCCGAGCGATCGCATCACGATCGGGCACATTGGCGTCGGGAGGATGGGCGGCGGCCACGTTAGTGGATTCCTGAAGATGCCGGATGCTCGGATCCTCGCGATCTCTGATGTCCGTCTGGAGACCCTCGAACGCGCTCAGGGCGCGGTCAATCAGAAGTATGGCGATTCGAATTGCGCTGCCCATCCCGATTTCCGCGAGCTGCTGGCGCGGCCGGACATCGATGCCGTCGTCATCGCCACCGGGGAGCGCTGGCATCCGCTCGTCGGCATCGAGGCGGCGCGCCGCGGCAAGCACATATATTGCGAAAAGCCGCTGAGCGTGACGCTCGCCGAAGGCCTCGCCCTGCGCGAGGCAGTCAAGAAACACGGGGTCGTCTTCCAGTGGGGCACGCAGCAGCGATCCAGCCAATACTACCGCCACACCGCGGAGCTGGTCAGGAACGGCTACGTCGGCGACGTCCGCAACATCATGATCGGATCGGCGGGGGGCGGACCACCCAAGCCGGAGGCACCCGAGACCCTGAAGGATCCACCGGCAGGCTTGAACTACGACATGTGGCTGGGCCCGTCGCCGTATGTGCCGTACAGCGACGTGCGCGTTTCGCTCACGTGGCTCTTCATCCGCGATTACGGCCTCGGCTGCCTCGGCGGCGCGTGGGGCATTCACGATCTGGACGCAGCGCAGTTCTTCCTCGACACCGACGAGACGGCACCGATCGAGATCGAGGGGCGCGCACGCTATTACGAGGACATCCGTGACGTGCCGTACTCTTGGACCGTCGAACAGAAGTACGCGAGCGGCCCCACCGTCATCCACATGGATCTTGTCACCGCCAAGAAGCGGGCGAAGCAGTTCGAACTGGGCAGCATGGCCAGCCTGGTCACCGGGTCGAAGGGGTGGATCTGGGTGAGCCGTCAGGGGGTGCGCACGGAGCCCGCCTCGCTGGCCGACACGGTCATCGGCGCAAACGAGAAGCGCGTCATCTTCTCGGACGACCACAAGCAGAACTTCCTCGACGCTATCCGGAAAAAGGCGCAGCCCATCTCGCCGATCACGGCGGCCGTGCACGCGGAAACCATGTGCCAGCAGTCCGCCATCGCGATGCAGCTGCAGCGCAAGATGCGCTGGGATCCCAAGGCGGAGCGATTCATCGACGACGAGCAGGCGAACCGCCTGCTCTCGCGCGCCATTCGCGCGCCGTGGAGCTACACAATATGAAGGCGACAGCTATCGTTCTCGTGTGGGCTGGAGCGGTGACGATCGCGGCAGGCAGCGCACGGTTCGAGGCCCAGGCGCCAGCCACCGCCAGTCAGACGCAAGGCACAGCCGCCCAGCCGCAGCCGCCGCGCCGCCGCGAAGTCTCGCCCGAGGACCGGACCAAGATCGAGGCTGCCCTTCCCGCGAAGGCGCTCGCGCGTCCGAAGAAGCCGCGGAAAATTCTCGTCTTCGATCGACAAGGGATTTACAACGGCCGGCAGTACGGGGGGCACGCCTCGATTCCGCACGCCAACCTCGCGGCGCAGTTGATGGGTGAGAAGACCGGGGCGTTCACGGCGACGCTGTCGAGCGAACCCGGCGCCATCTCCACGGCCAACCTGCAGCAATACGACGCGGTGTATCTGAACAACACGGTCGGTGACGTCTTCGACACGCCGGAAATGCGCGCCGCTGTCATCGCCTTCGTCGCCAACGGCGGCGGGGTCGTCGGTAATCACGGCACTAGCGTCGCCTCGCCGCAGTGGACCGAGTTTGGCGAAATTCTCGGCGCAACCGGCGCGTCGCATCGCGAGCCGACGGAGAAGGCGACGATCAACATTGAAGATCCGACAAACCCGCTCATGCGGGCCTTTGACGGCAAGCCCTTCGAGTACGTCGATGAGTTCTACCGTCTCGGGCCGCCGTACTCGCGCGATAAGGTACGGGTGCTCCTCAGCATCGATCCGATCGTCACCGACATGATGCAGGGACGATGTTTCGGCCAGTGCCTGCGCGACGACAACGACTACCCCGTCGCCTGGATTCGTCAGCACGGCAAGGCGCGCGTCTTCTACACCAGCCTGGGACACAACCCTGACGTGTTCTGGGATCCACGGATGCTGACGATGTTCCTGGCCGGCATCCAGTACGCGCTCGGCGATCTCGACGCCGATGCGACCCCGCGCCCGCGCGGCAGCACCCAGTTCGACGCGGCTCTAGCGGCGATGACGAAGTTCGACTTCGGCCAGGATCGCGCCCAAGTGCGCCGCTTCGAGCGCGAGGTCACCATCGTCGCGGCGACGAAAGAAGGGGCGGCCGACGCCGAGCAGAAGATGTTGAAGGTGCTGCAGAGTTCGGCGCCTTTGGGCGCCAAAGATGCGATCTGCCGGCAGCTGGCAATCATCGGCTCTTCGCGCTCGGAGCCCGTCCTCAAGGCGATGCTGAAGAACAAGAATACGGAGGCCATGGCGCGCTACGCGCTCGAAGGGCTACAGGCGAAATGAAACCGACCAAAGAACCCAAGGCCCGCCGCAGCGTTGGCGATGGCGGGAAGCTTCCAAGGGTAAGAAAAGGGGCGCTGGAGACGCCGCCGGTGCAAAGCGTGGAACGGGCGCTGTCGCTCTTGGAATCGGTGGCCCGATCGGCTGACCCGGTGCCTCTAGCGCAGTTGACCGACGTCCTCGGCATCGACCCGAGCAGTGTCTTCCGTCTGGCAAATACGCTGAAGCGCCGTGGCTTCCTCGCCAACCCCAACGGACGGAAGCATTATGTGCTCGGTCCGGCCGTCTGGCGACTGTCGCGCGAATACGACTGGAGCCGGATGCTGATCAGCATCTGCCATGAGGCGGTCAAGGCACTCGCGACCCGGACGGGAGAAACCGCTCATCTCGCCGTTCGTGAAGGACGCGAAGTCTTTTTCATCGATCACTATGCCTCCGGCGACCAGGGCGTCATCGTCGCCGGTCAGACCGGCAAGCTGATGCCGCTGCACTGCACCGCGCACGGCAAGGCGCTGCTCGCCGACTTCGGGCTGGCAGAATTGAAGGCCCTCTATGGCACGACGCCGCTCGAGCGGTACACCGCACGCACGAGCGTATCGCTGCCGGAGCTCGCCAAGGTATGCAGCAGCGTGCGAGCCAAAGGCTTCTCCGCCGACGACGGCGAATACTTGGAAGACGTCCGGTGCGTCGCGGCGCCGGTCCGCGATCGGAGCGGTCTCGTTATCGGATCGATCGGTGTCTCCGCGCCCGCTACGCGGATGGCCGGGGGCCGCGACTCGGTTATGGCCCGCCACGTCTGTGACACCGCCGAACACATCAATGCCCTGCTTGGTGTGTGATGAAAAAGGAGACGTAGCAGTGGCGCTCCCAAGTCGGCACCAGCGTTGTGCGTTGCGAAACTTGCGTATGGCGCAACTTTCTTGTTGACAAGGTCAAACGAAAGCTGAGATAGACATCGCCATCATCGACGGAGTGGAAATCCGTGGAACCTGGCTGAAGTAGTTACGCTGAGGAGGAAACGTGAATCGTGTCATACGTGTCCTGGCTCTTCTAACACTCGGCCTGGCGGGCGGCACGCCGGGTCTCGTCCACGCCCAGGGACTGAGCGGCCAGATTGGCGGCTCAGTGACCGACGGCAGTAAGGGCGCCATTCCTGGCGCCACTGTTACGGTGCGCAACACCGCGACCGCGGTGACACGCGAGACCGTCACGGACGCTCAAGGGTTGTTCGTGTTCACCAACCTCTTTGCCGGCACGTACGACCTGAAGGTCACGATGTCCGGATTCAGAACCTACGAGCAGAAAAACGTCGTGCTGACCGCGACCGAACGCCTCGCAGTGCCGCCGATCGTTCTCGAGGTCGGCGTCCTGGAGGAGGTCGTCACCGTCGAGGCATCGGCGCTACACGCGCAGGCGCAGAGCGGCGAACGCGCAGGCACGATCAGAGCCGACGAGATCAAGGACACGCAGCTGCGCGGCCGCGACTTTCTGGGCCTGCTGCAGGGCATGCCGGGCGTGGTCGATACCAACGTGCGCAACGCGCCGGGCTGGAATTCTTTCCTCGGCACGCAGATCAACGGGCTTAGCGATCAGATGATGGGCATGTCGTACGACGGCGTGTCGAGCAAAGACACGGGGTTCGGCGCGGCCAACTACGTGACGCCCTCGCTCGACTCGATTGCGGAAGTGAGAGTGCAGACGTCGAACTACCAGGCCGAATACGGCCGTGCCGGTGGCGCCAACATCGTCATCGTCACCAAGAGCGGTAGTTCGCAGTTCCACGGGTCGGCGGCCTACTTCAAGCGGCACGAAGCCCTGACCGAGAACACCTGGGACCGCCGGCGCACCTGCGACGCGACCGGAGGCACCTCACCGCTGTGCGCGAAGCCGCGCTACCGGTACGATAACTCGGCATTCACGCTGGGCGGGCCGGTGCTGCTGCCGGGCACGGCTTACAACGAGAAACGCGACAAGCTGTTCTTCTTCTACTCGCTGGACCTGTTGCCGCGCACCGATCCGTTTCTGGTGAACAGCACGATGCCCTCCGCGCTGGAACGCAATGGCGATTTCTCGCAGACGCGAAACAACGCCGGACAGCTGCGCTTCATCCGCAATCCGTTGAGTGGGCTGGCGTGCAACGTCAACACCGGCGGTCCGGGCTGCTTTCCGGGGAACGTCATCCCGCAGAGCATGATCCACTCGATGGGCCGGCAGATGCTGAACCTGTTCCCGTTGCCGGATCCCGCGCTCGTCGGCAACCCCGTGACGCAGGGCAACTACAACTATCAGTTCGCCGGCGATACCGAGAAGCTGCGCCGCGACAACGTCGTGCGAGTGGACTGGAACATTAAACAGAGAACGACCTTCTACACCCGGGTGCAGATGGGAAAGGAAGTGTTCGGCCGCGGCCAGTACAACGAGACCGCACCGGCGCTGATCGCAGGCGCCGGCATGGGGTTTCCGTGGTCGAATGGCAGCTACGACATCAACACGTCCGGCTACGTGGCGAACCTCACCCACACGTTCTCCAATTCGACCGTGCTCGAGATCATCGGCGGAAGCAACTGGGCGGAACAGGACGTCTACCCACTCGAGCAGAGCGACTGGGACGCGCTCGATTATCGGATCCATCTGCCCGGCCACCGGCAGTACTTCACGGAAAACAACCCGAACCACATCCTGCCGGACATGACCTTCGCGGGTACGAACGCCTTGCCCGCGACGCGGGCGATCAACATCGGCCAGGGCCAGGCCTTCCCGTGGCTGGCCACCAACGACACGCACAACATCTCGGTGAACCTGACGCAACTGCGCGGGAAACACAACCTCAAGGTCGGATTCTTCTATGAGCGCACCGGACGGCCGAATGCGGTGTCGAGCAACGCCGGCACCTATAACTTCAACTCAGACGCCGCGAATCCTCTCGATACGAACCTTGGGTGGGCGAACGCGATCCTCGGCCATCTGAACTCCTATACCGAAAACAACAACAACCAGCGCTCGATGCCGGCGTTCAACCAGCCCGAATTCTTCTTCCAGGACAACTGGCGGGTCCGTCGTAATTTCACGCTCGACCTCGGCGTCCGGTTCTCGCACATCGGCGTTGTCTACGATCGCGGGCGCGACATCGGCTGGTTCGATCCCTCGGCCTGGAATGCCGCGAACGCGGTGAAGCTGTGGCAGCCGCACTGCGCCAACGGCGTGTTTCCCTGCACCGGCGCGAATCGCGTGGCTCTGAATCCCGCCACTGGCGAAATGCGTCCGAGTCCGTGGATCGGCGCGATCATCGCCGGCTCGGGCGACATCAACAACGGTACGGTCTTCGGCAAGGAGGTCCCCGATACCTTCCCCAAGGCCGGCATCAAGACCGCCCCGCGCCTCGGGTTCGGTTGGGACGTGTTCGGCGATGGCAAAACCGCCGTCCGCGGCGGGTTCGGCACCAGTTATAACCGCCTGGGAGACGGGCAGTACGGCGGCTTCACCGGTGTAATCAGCCGCACCGTGAATCTGCAGTGGACGACCATCGACGATCGCTTCAACGCGCCGTCGCTCGAGAACCCGCTGGGCGGGACGATGGTGCAGGACGAGACGCGGCCGATCACGGTGCACTCCTGGAGCATCGGCGTGCAGCGCGAACTGCCGTGGCGCATGCTGGCGGATGTGGCCTACGTTGGCAATACCACCCGGAACGCATTCGCGGTCAATGCTGGCCAGTCCTACACCAATCAGCTCAACGACCCCGATCCGCGACTGGTCGCCAACCCAACGCCGAATATGATCGATCGGACGACCGGCAACGTCCTGCCGACCAACTTCATCCGGCCGAACTACCCGGGCCGCGGCGCGATCACCCAGCGCGTCTTCTTGGACGATCTGTACCGCAACTACAACGCGGTCCAAGTCGAGGTCCGCCGACGGCTGGCCAATGGGCTGGCGTGGGCTGTCAACTACACCGGATCGGTCACGAAACAATATGCGGCGTACGACTGGTATCGAACCCCCGAAGACAACAGATCACGAAACACGCACAAGAACGCGGGCAATCTAGGAAGTCGGCCGCACAATCTGAAGATCAGCTACAACTGGATGGTGCCGGGAGCGAGCCGGTTCATGGGCGACAACGTGATCGCCAAAGGCGTGTTCGACGGCTGGCAGTTGTCGGGGATCTCTACTTTCCTGAGCGGCAGCAGGTCGAACTTTACGTACAACTTCAGCGGCGCGGCACCGAACGCCACAACATTGACCGGAGGTCTCGGCGGTTCGCGCGTGATCATCGTGTGCGACCCGAACCTGCCGCGCAGCGAGCGGACGTTCGACCGCCAGTACAAGACCGAGTGCGTCAAGCCGCCGGGACCGCTGACCGATCCGAAGGACACCCTATATCAGGGCACCGGAGTTGGCGCCGGGCAGGAAGATGCGCGCATGGGCCTGGGCTACATCAACCACGACATGACCCTGCTGAAAAACTTCAGTCTGGGACACGGACGCATCCTGCAAATACGCGCTGAGGCGTACAACGTCTTCAACACTACGCAATATCAAGGTGTGAACACGGTTGCGACCTTCGACTTCGTCACAGGGGCGCAAACGAATCCCGCCTTTGGCTCGATCAGCGGCGTGCGCGCCAACTCGAATCGGGTGATTCAGCTCGGCGCTCGCGTGACGTTCTGAGCGGGAGCCTACAGGTCGAACCGGGACGTCAGTGTGTCACTGACGTCCCGGTCGGGCATCGCCGCGCGTTTGACAGTCCCGGTCGAACAGCCATGTTCATACGTTTTCTGACGACGCGAGTTTGCATGCCGGTGGTGTGCTGGTGTGCACTCGTCCCGCTTCGACAATGTGTAGCGCTGGCCGTGATCGGGTCATGGATCCCCCTCATGGCGTCCGACTATCTGACGGAAGGCAACGATCCCGGGCGTACGGCCTGGATGAAAGACGAAAACGTCTTCACGCCGGCCAACGTCAAGGACATCAAGCTGCTCTGGAAGGTCAAACTCGACAGCCAGCCGCGCGAGATGCACAACATCTTCTCTCCGCTGATTGCCGAGCGCGTGACGACGGCGCGCGGTCCACGCGAGATCGCAATCGTCGCCGGGATCTCCGATGACCTGTTCGGCATCGACGTCGCCAGCGGCGAGCTGCTCTGGAAAAAGCGATATGAGAGCACGTTCGCGCCCACTGACAAGACCGTCTACCACACGCTCTGCCTCGGCGGCCAGACCGCAGTGCCAGCGATGGCGCAGGTCGCACCAGGCAAGTACACGATCTATGCGATCGCATGGGACGGGCGGCTTCACCAGATCAACGCAGCCGACGGGTCCGACGTCGCCCCTCCCGACAAGTTCCTGCCCCCCAACGGCAAGCCCTACGCGCTGAACGTCGTGAACGGCGTCGTCTATACGGCTACGGCACAGGGCTGCGGCGGCGTTCCGAACGCGCTCTACTCGTACCACCTGGCGACCCGCAAGGCGAGCACGTTCCAGCCGGCAGGCGGTGGCATGTGGGGCCGGCGAGGCGCGGCGGTCTCGCCTGAGGGCGTCGTCTACATGGTGACCGGCGACGCGATCTTCAGCCCACTGACCAAGAGCCTGGGCAACGCCATC
>Ga0310891_10000136_pt1 | contig 10832 bp, 10 predicted proteins | sample T20D4metaG_FD_203915 | JGI IMG/M metagenome (GOLD analysis project Ga0310891, IMG submission 203915) | Lab incubated soil microbial communities from West Virginia University Organic Research Farm, Morgantown, WV, United States - T20D4 | ecosystem: Environmental > Terrestrial > Soil >... | reverse complement strand
ATTCAAGCCACTGGCCGACAAGCGTGGACTTTACGTTCCGACCAGCGGGACGAAGCAACCGGCGCAAGGTGCCGACAATGTCATCCGCCTTGCCGCGGTAAAGGCTTAGATCCATCCGCCAAACGCGGCGCAGCAAAGATTAAATTGCCAGCCGTCGTGCGCCGGGGACTCGAATCGTGTAGATTACAGGCGTCGGGCCGGCGCGCCGCTCTTGTCGGTGCGCGTGGGGGTTGCTGCTCGCGATCACGGGCAGTGTGGCCCGAGGGGGATGGTTGATCTTGGTCGACGACGTCGATCCGGTGCTGGTCGTTGACGACCTGAACACGATGACGCGCATCGTGGACGGCATGCTGCGCAAGTGCGGCTTCACCAATGTCGAGCAGTGCCATGACGGGCCGACCGCGCTGCAAAAGCTGCGCGAGAAGCCATTTCTGTTCATGATGACGGATCGTGAAATGCCCGGCATGAACGGGCTCGAACTCGTGCGTGAGATCCGTGCTGACCCGAAAATCCGTAACGTTCCGATCGTCATTATGTCGGCCAGTTCCGAAGCGCAGCACGCCGAGGCGGCGATCGCCGCCGGCGCGAATTTTTTCATGACCAAGCCATTCAATTTGACGACACTGAAGGACGTGATCACGCAGCTCATGCGGCCGCCGCAGGGCTGACCGGTCCGACGCTTTCTCTCCCCTCATTAATTGTGTTCGGACGTCGCCCGTTCGGGTCGCTTTCCCCCCGCTTGTGCCGGATGCTATGTTGGGCATTGAAAACGGTTGCGTTCCCCGGGGGGATAAATGCTCCAACAAAATCAAATGACGCGCCCGATGTGGCGCTGGCGTGGCGGGCGGGCGCAAATGATCGCAAGCCGGGCCCTTTTTCCGCTGATGGTCATTGCGCCTCTTGCGGGGCTGGCGGCGGCCGCCGCAATCGAGGCACCAAAGCCGCAAAATGCGCAGAAGTATCTTGGCGCGAAGGTGAGTGGGCCGAACTATACGGTCAAGCCGACCGTGCGCAGCGACGGCGTGATGCGCATCTTCGAAGTCGATACCTCGTATGGAAAGTTCAGTTTTGACGGCGTCGAGTTTACGAAACTGCGGCTGCACGAGCTGGAGGCCGCCGCTGCTATCGAAAAGATGTCGCAGTCGGAGGCTTTTGGCCAGGCGTTCGGTCGTGCTGCGCTCGGCCCGCTTAAGTTCGGCGCAGACCTTCTGACGAAGCCGGCCGATACCGTCGAGCGCTCGTTCAGCGGCATCGGCAACATGCTCGATCGTGTCGGCGCGGGGCTGTCGAACACGCGCGCCGACCGTGACAACGTGATGGAAAGCCTGCTCGGTGTCAGCGATACGCAGCGCCAGCTTGCGGTCGATCTCGACGTCGACCCCTACACCGATTTTCCGCCGCTGGCAGAAAGGCTCAAGCAGATGGCTGGCGCGATGGCGGGTGGCGGTCTGCCCGTACGCGCCGGGCTGGCGCTCGTCCCCGGCGGGGTCGGGATCGCCGTTTCCTCGGTCGCGAGCGTGGACACTGCGAAGGATAGCTTGCGCAACAAGACCGCCGCGCAGGTCATCGCCGAAGCCAAGTCGACCCTGGCGTCGCTTGCAATACCACCAGAGACGATTGATCGCCTGGTAGAGAACCGGAACTACACGCCCGCGGATCTGCTCATCATGGCGCGCGCGCTCAAGCGGCTTGGCGCCGAGAATACTGTAATTTTCGTCGACAAGGCCGCGGGCGCCGGCTCGCGCAATGTAGCTTTCTATCACCGCCGCCGTGCACAGATCCTTGCGGCGCGCAGCAACGAACTCGGTGGCCTCGTGGCATTCATCTCCGTGGGCGGTCAGCCGGTCAATACTACGCGAAACGGGACGATCGTTGCGGCCTTCACGTTCGACGACATTGTCTGGACCGACATCCAGCAAAAGACGTTTGCGGCGGCGACCGCACAAATTCGTCAAATCCGCCCCGGCTCGACGCCGGTGCTTGCGGCAACCGGCACGATCACGCCGCTGGCTGACACCGAGATCAGAAAGCTCGGCTGGAAAATCGTTCAGCTCAAGCCCGACCGGTAGGTAAGGAAGGGCGCACCACCGCGCAAAAAAACCCCGGCTAGTGGCCGGGGTTGAAGTTTGGATGGGAGAGAGCCAGAAGGCTCAAACCACGCAAACGCAACGCGGGGGGAATATCGAACTTCGGCTACGCCGGAATTCTCTCGTCTGCCTCGGTCGGCTCGCGCAGCACGTAGCCGCGTCCCCAGACCGTCTCAATGTAATTCTTGCCGCTCGATGCATTGGCGAGCTTCTTGCGAAGCTTGCAGATGAACACGTCGATGATTTTGAGTTCCGGCTCGTCCATGCCACCGTAAAGATGATTGAGGAACATCTCCTTGGTGAGTGTCGTGCCTTTGCGCAAGGAGAGCAACTCGAGCATCTGATATTCCTTGCCGGTCAGATGCACGCGCTGGCCGCCGACCTCAACCGTTTTGGTGTCGAGATTGACGACAAGATCGCCGGTGTTGATGACCGATTGGGCGTGGCCCTTCGAGCGGCGAACGATCGCGTGGATGCGCGCGATCAGCTCGTCCTTGTGGAACGGCTTGGTCATGTAATCGTCGGCCCCGAAGCCGAGACCCTTGACCTTGTCCTCGATGCCGGCAAGGCCGGAGAGGATAAGAATCGGCGTTTTAACCTTCGACACCCGCAGCGAGCGCAGAACCTCAAATCCCGACATGTCGGGCAGGTTCAGATCGAGCAGGATGATGTCGTAGTCGTAAAGTTTGCCGAGATCGACACCCTCTTCGCCGAGATCCGTCGTGTAGACGTTGAAACTCTCGGACTTGAGCATCAATTCGATTGATTGTGCGGTCGCGCTGTCATCTTCAATGAGTAAAACGCGCATTTAAGTCCCCTTCTCGCCGCAACCGGGCCATGAGGTCACGCCGCAATCCCGCGGCGAGGCTGAAAAAAACGCGGTGGGACAAACCGAATCGACACTATCGAGGCATGGTTAACAAAACCTGATTCTTCCACGCAAGCGTGCCGTAGGCAGAGACGCCCGAATCGGCGTAAGATCTTGCTGGAGAGTGGTTTTTTGGCCACGTCCTGTCTAATGCCCTAGTTTAAGAATCGGGTCTAACCGACTCTAACGACTCGCCCCTTCCGTCCTGGCTGGGCGACTCACAAGCCTTAAGTCCCGTGGACGCATGACCCAATGATTAACGACCCGGGTAAACACCAAGTTAATGGAACTGCTTTGGCAGTAAGCCTAAGGGGTGGTTTATGGGGCTACGGGATTCGCGGGTCGGTCCGCGATGACGGCCCCCACCCATGAAAGCTCTCGCTGAGCAGATCGGCGATATCGACGGCGTCGAAATATTCGGCCGAGTTGTTGCCGTGCGCGGGCTGATGGTCGAGGTCGCCGGGCCGATCCATGCGATGTCCGTCGGCGCGCGGTTGACCATCGAGACGGGCGGCAAGCCGATACCGTGCGAGGTCGTCGGCTTCTCCGGCGGCCATGCTCTTGCGATGCCATTCGCGGCGCTTGACGGCGTGCGCCGTGGCTGCAGAGCCGTCGTCTCGAGCGCGGCAGGCGCCGTTCGTCCGTCCGAGCGCTGGCTCGGGCGCGTTGTCAATGCGCGCGCCGAGCCGATTGATGGGCTGGGGCCGCTGCCGGCCGGACCAGCGCCGTATCCTTATCGTGCCTCGCCGCCGCCTGCGCATGCGCGCCGCCGCGTGGGCGAGCCGCTCGATCTTGGGGTGCGCGCGCTCAACACGTTCGTCACGGTGTGCCGCGGGCAGCGGATGGGCATCTTCTCCGGTTCCGGCGTCGGCAAGTCGGTGCTCCTGTCGATGCTGGCCCGCAACGTGTCGGCGGACATCTCGGTGATCGGTCTCGTCGGCGAGCGCGGACGTGAAGTGCAGGAATTCTTGCAGGACGATCTCGGCGCCGCCGGTCTCGCACGCTCTGTGGTCGTCGTGTCCACCTCCGATGAGCCGGCGCTGATGCGCCGCCAGGCCGCCTACCTGACGCTTGCCATCGCCGAATATTTCCGCGATCTCGGCAAGGACGTGCTGGTGCTGATGGATTCGGTGACCCGCTTTGCGATGGCTCAGCGCGAGATCGGGCTTTCGGCCGGCGAACCGCCGACCGCAAAAGGATATACGCCAACGGTCTTTGTGGAGTTGCCGCGGCTGCTCGAACGCGCTGGCCCCGGAACGGAGCAGGGCACCATCACCGGTATTTTCAGCGTGCTTGTGGATGGCGACGATCACAATGAGCCTGTCGCCGATGCGGTCCGCGGTATCCTCGATGGTCACATCGTCATGGAGCGCGCGATCGCCGAGCGCGGTCGCTATCCAGCGATCAACATTCTGAAGTCGATTTCACGCACCATGCCACGGGCAGCGGACTCGGCCTTTCTGCCGGCGATCAATCGTGCGCGCCAGGTGATGGCGACCTACTCCGATATGGAAGAGCTAATCCGGCTAGGCGCCTACCGGCCCGGCTCCAGCCCGGAGGTGGACGAGGCGATTGCCTTGCATAAGCCGCTGGAGGTCTTCCTGGCCCAGCTTAAGGAAGAATCAACTCCTATGGCGGAGGGCTACCAGCGGTTGGAGCAAATTCTAAGAGGCGAAGAAACACAAAACTAACGTTATTGGGGGACACTCGGCCCCTGAATGGTCCGGAATATAGGCGTGCGGCCCTGGCGGGATCGCCAAGCCGCCCCCCACGTATTCGGGGCTTCGGGGAGTACCTAGTCGATGAAGTCACGCGAAACCCTTATCCGTCTTAAAAAATTTCAGGTCGACGAGAAGCGGCGCAAGGTCGCTCAGATCGAGGCGATGATCGCCGAGTTCGACCGTATTGCCGGCGATCTCGAGCGCGAGATCAAGATCGAGCAGGACCGTGCGGGTATCCACGATCCCGCTCATTTTGCCTATCCGACCTATGCGAAGGCGGCGACGTCGCGTCGCGAAAATCTCAAGCACTCGACCGATGAACTGCGCGTGCAGCTTGACGATGCCAAGGCCGCCCTCGGTGAGGCATTCGAGGAGCTCAAGAAGGTCGAAATGCTGGATGAGCGCGACCAACAGCGCGAGAAGGCGGAGGAAAATGCGCGCGAGCAAACCGAGCTCGATCGGATTGCCGCGCTTCGCTTTAATGCAGGTGGCGCGCCGGCCTAGCCACCAAGCGTCGCGAAAATGCGAGCCGCCGCCGGTCGCTCCCGACGGCGGCTATTTCATTCGGGGCGCATAACCCGCAACTATGGGCAAATCGACGCACCGTTGAGCTGCGGTGCCGAGCAATAATTTTTTTACGCGCGTAGTCGCTAGGCGACGCAATTACACCCTCGAATTTCATCCACAGTACACGATCATGTTAGATGCTTGTATTAATACATTCACATGCATTTCCTTGCATCCCAATTTCAAGTGCCCTCTAATTAAATGGCTTCGCGCTGCAAATTTTGCGGCCGATCGCCTTGGGGGCAATTTCAGACGATGGCAAAAAAATCTCCAAACCCTACGGACAAGTACGTCGGGTCTCGCGTGCGTATGCGCCGGCTGATGTTGAGCATGAGTCAGGAAAAGCTCGGCGAAAAACTCGGACTGACGTTTCAGCAGGTCCAGAAATACGAGAAAGGAACGAACAGGATCGGAGCCAGCCGGCTGCAGCATATCGCCCAGATTCTAAAAGTGCCGGTGTCGTTCTTTTTCGAAGGTGTGAGCGGCAAGCAATCCGAAGATGGGTCGTCCAAGGCGCCAGTTGCGGATTATGTTTCCGATTTCCTGTCGAGTTCCGACGGGCTTGCGTTGACCAAGGCCTTCACCAATATCAAAGACTCCAAGCTGCGCCGCCGCGTTGTTGACCTGGTCGAGGAAATCGCGGGCGAGCAACGCTAACAACGGTATTCCTAGAAAGCATTTGCCAGATCGCGCGCCCCTTGCGCCTGCGCGCCGCGTTGCATCTTGCCTTCAATGTCGGCGACGAGATTGGCCACGACGGCGGTTCGTCGTGCCACCGGGTTCCGCTCATAACCCTGCTGCTGGAAGAAGTTTGACGTCGGCACGCGCGCCCGCATTTCGTGCGGCATCGTCACAATATCAAAGCCGTTGCCATCGCCGGTCAAATTCATCACTTCCAGCTCAGCGGCGGTAAGCGGCGCCGTATATCCTTTCGCGCGCGCAAAACGCAATGAATCGACAAGTTTCTGCACCTGCAGCAGTGGCCCGATATCGATGTCGAGCACGGCGGCGTGAATTCCAAAGCCGCCCGCGGTCGTCTTTGCCAGCCGGTCGTGCTCGCCCCAGCGATTGGGCACCGAGCGGCTGAACGCGATCATGCGCTTGAAGGCTTCAATCTTGCGTTCCATGGCGATCTTTGCGCTGCCGCTAAGCATATTGGCCTTTTGCCGCAGGATGGCATTGAGCCGGCCGCCATGCTCGGCCAGAAGCGACACCGAATTCGTGCTGAGCAACTGGTTGTATCCGACCGCAGGGGAGATCGCGCGCGCGCCGGGCCGGTAGGGCACCAGCCCTGCTTGAGAGTCGTAGCTGCCATTGCCTCCTGTCTCGAAGACGTAGACGCCGACAATCTGATCGCGCGTCAGGCCCGAGGCGAGCGCCGCCTTTGCATAAGCACGCTTGAAGTCGAGTTCGCTCGCCGGGCGTTGCGGCACAAAGCCGAATTGCTCGGAGGCGTTCTGGAGAAAGTCGGCGACGACCGGAATATCGGGCCGCTCCGGCGGCGGTTGTGTCGGAGCTCGCGGATCGACCGGACGCGGTGGCCCTGAATAAACCGGGGGCTGCGTCAGTACATAGTCGTTGAGTTCGACCGGCCTGTGCTCACGACGTTTCGCATTACGAACGCGGCGCTTGGCTGCGACTGCATCCCAATAGGTATCGGCTTCGGCGTCATAAGCGCCCCGTGCCGCCTGATATTGCGCGAGCTTTGCCTGATAGTCGGCGAGCGCAGTAGGCGAAACGGCTTGCGCCCAGGCCTGCGGCACGAGAGCAGCCAAGCTCAACACGACCACGAATGCCCAAGCACGTGGACCGCTCTTCATGGGTGATGTTGTCGGCCATTTTTTTTGATTCGGCCACATCACGACAAAACGCGCCGCATTTGCGGCGCGTCGAACTGCAGACGGGATCAAAGAAGCGTTAACGGACCGTCGGTCCGTTGCGGTCGGTGAATACAACCGGCCCACCAGCCTTGATGACCGATGGATTCTGCGCAGTCATAATATCCACGCCAAGATTCAACTCGCGTGCCGAGATGCCGATCACGGCAATCAGTAGCGCGGCAGCAAGCCCGACCACCACGATCTTGAGATGGGTGCCGCGGTCTGCGGTGTACATGGACCAGTTCATAACGTCCTCCGGGGCTCCTGCTCCTCTGTCTCCCCGTCCTGACAAAAGGTTCACTGGATCGAGCATTTAACGTAAGTACGCCGCCACAGTTCCCAAGGACGCATCACGGAACGTTGAATCCCTGTGATTTTTGGGCAATTTGCCTGCAGCCACGGCACCTTAGGCGCTGCCAGCGGCGTTTCGACGCTAAGCCGTGGTGGCGTGGGCTAGCTAAATGCTGGCGACGGTCTTCAGGCGCGAGCGCGGGTGAATCTCGCTTTGCGAGAGAACCGGCGTCTGCGCCCGGAACCGCTCGACGATCCCGCGCACATACGGACGGATGTTCCCCGATGTGACCAGCACGGGCGCTTCGCCTTCGCGCGCCGCTTCCTCGAAGCGCTCGCGGACAAGAGTAATGAACTCGGACAGGCGCGAGGGCTGCATGGCGAGCTGCCGGTCGTCGCCCTGGCCGACCATCGATTCAGCGAAAGCCTGTTCCCATTTTGCCGACAGCGCCACCAGCGGCAGATAGCCGCCGGGACTGGTGTGCTGGGCGCAAAGCTGGCGCGACAGCCGCGCGCGCACATGTTCGGCAAGCATGACCGGATTGCGCGAACCCGCGATGCCGTCGGCGATCCCTTCCAGGATCGTTGCAAGGTCGCGAATTGATACGCGTTCGGCGAGCAGAATTTGCAGAATCCGCTGAATGCCTGAAATCGTGATCAGATTGGGCACAAGATCCTTGACCAGATCGGACTGTTCCTTCGGCAGCTCCTTGAGCAGCTTCTGCACCTCGCCGTAGGAGAGCAGCTCCGCCATGTTGCTCTTGAGCAGTTCGGTCAGATGCGTCGACAACACGGTGGCGGCATCGACCACCGTGTAGCCCTTCATTGAAGCATCTTCCTTGTGCGAGCCGTCGATCCACGTTGCCGGCAGCCCGAACGTCGGTTCGGTCGTGTGCGTTCCAGGCAATTTCACCTGTCCGCCGGCCGGATCCATGACCATGTACTGGCCAGTCCAGACCTTGCCGCTGCCTGCCTCGACTTCCTTGATCTTGATGACATAGGTGTTCGCATCGAGCTGCACATTGTCGAGCAGACGCACCGCCGGCATGACAAAGCCCATTTCGACCGCAAGCGAGCGCCGCAGAGCCTTGATCTGCTCGGTCAGGCGATCGGAGCCATCTGGCGCGTTGACCAGAGGCAGCAGCGCGTAGCCGAGCTCCACTTTCAAGTCGTCGATTTTGAGCGCGGCCGCAATAGGTTCGTCCGCGGCTTCGCTCTTGGCTGCGGCTTCGGTCTTCTGCGTTTCCGCTGCAAGCGTGACCTTCATACGCCTATCGACGATGAAGGCCAGCGCCGCCGCACCGCTGCCGAGCGCCATGAATGGGAGGATCGGGATGCCGGGAAGAAGCGCCATTACCAGCATCACCGCGCCCGACATGCCAAGCGCCTTCGGATAACCGGAGAGCTGGCTGAGCAGCGCCTTGTCGGCGGCGCCAACGACGCCTGCCTTGGAGACCAGCAAGCCTGCGGCGGTCGAAACGATGAGCGCAGGTACCTGCGTCACCAGACCGTCGCCGACGGTAAGGATCGTGTAGGAGTGCGCTGCGTCGGCAAAGCTGAGGCCCTGCTGCGCAATACCGATGATCATGCCGCCGATGATATTGATGAACACCACCAGCAAACCGGCGATGGCGTCGCCGCGCACGAATTTTGAGGCACCATCCATGGCGCCGAAGAAGCCGCCTTCATCTTCCAGTTTCTGCCGGCGGCGGCGCGCTTCCTTCTCGTCAATGAGACCGGCGGAAAGGTCGGCATCAATCGCCATCTGCTTGCCCGGCATGGCGTCCAGGTGGAAGCGGGCGGCGACTTCGGCAATGCGGCCGGAGCCTTTGGTGATCACGACGAAGTTCACGATGACGAGGATCGCGAAGACGATAATGCCGATCACGAAGTTACCGCTCATCACGAAATTGCCGAAGGCCTCGATCACGTGGCCGGCGGCATCGGTGCCTTCATGACCGCGCGAGAGGATGAGGCGCGTGGAAGCGAGGTTGAGCGCCAGCCGCAACATCGTCGCGATCAGCAGCACGGTCGGGAAAGCTGAAAATTCCAGCGGCGTGTGAATGAACAACGCTGTCATCAGGATCAGCACCGAGAAAATGATCGAGATTGCCAGCGAGAAATCGAGCAGCAACGGCGGCAGCGGCAGGATAAGCACCACGAGAATGGTGAGCACGCCCACCGCGAGCGCCAGATCCCCGCGCTTGAAGAAAGCGCCGACGTCGCCGAGGCCGGGCAGCTTGATGCCGCCGATCGTGCTTGTCGTCGTCGCGGCGGTAATATCGCTCATGCTCAACGTCGTGTTTGGCGCGAGACCGGTTGCAGATTTTCGGGAGCACGCAGGAACAATACGAATTTGATCAGACCGGAAGGGGACACCATTGCCGGTGCCCGAGTAGAGAGCCGCGGTGGGCCTTTACCCCTTCCCCCGGCAATATTTGCCCATTTTATGGTTAGCGCGGGGTTAACGGTACGGTGTTGCCACCCCCAAACCGGACGGTCCTCTCCCCGGGGACAAGGAGAGGACCGCCGGGCGGCTTTGGAAAACCGCTTTGCCGGACGTCAGAGGACCAATCAGCCCGGCAACAGCACGGTGTCGATGACGTGGATGACGCCGTTCGACTGCTTGACGTTCGCAATGGTGACGGTGGCTTCGTGACCCTTGGCGTCGACCAGCACGATGCTGTCGCCCCTAAGCTTGGCGGTCCATGTGCAGCCGCCGACCGTCTTCACTGGATGCATACCGGCATCGTCCTTGATCATCTTCTTGATCGCGGACGACATCGCATTCGCTGATACGACGTGACAGGTCAGGATCTTGGTGAGCTGCGCCTTGTTCTCGGGTTTCAGCAGGCTATCGACGGTGCCTGCCGGCAGCTTGCCGAAGGCGGCGTTGGTCGGCGCGAACACCGTGAAGGGGCCGTCGCCGGACAGTGTCTCGACCAGGCCCGCGGCCTTCACGGCCGCCACCAGCGTGGTGTGGTCCTTCGAATTGACCGCGTTCTGGATGATGTTCTTCGACGGATACATCGCCGCGCCGCCGACCGTCACAGTCTTTTCGGCCGCGAAGCTCGGCGCGGTCGCGTTCATTCCAAGGCTGAGCGCGAACACGGCGGCTCCAGCCAAAGCGAGTGCAGAAATACGTTTCATGGCTCTCTCCGTTGCTCTGTTTGCTGTCCCCTAGTGGAGACATCGAGAGCTACGGAGGGCCCGAAATTACGGATGCACGCGTGAGGTCACAGGTTCGTGAGCTTGCCGGTACCAATCACCGGGCCGGTCGGCAGACCGGTGGTCGAGCCGCCCGGCGGCTCAAGCGAAACCGCCAATACCGCATTGTTTTTTGCCAGACCGGCGAGATCGCCGGAGAGAGTCAGCGTAACCGGCGCATCGTCGCGCAGCAGGCCCACTGGCCTTGGTT
>Ga0310891_10000133_pt1 | contig 10897 bp, 9 predicted proteins | sample T20D4metaG_FD_203915 | JGI IMG/M metagenome (GOLD analysis project Ga0310891, IMG submission 203915) | Lab incubated soil microbial communities from West Virginia University Organic Research Farm, Morgantown, WV, United States - T20D4 | ecosystem: Environmental > Terrestrial > Soil >... | reverse complement strand
ACCTACAACTTTCCGCAGAGCCGCGTCACCGATCACCGCATCAATTTCACGACCCACCAGTTGCACAACGTCCTCGACGGCAACCTCGACGAGTTAATTAGTGCCTTGACGACGTACTACACAGCGGAGAAACTGCGTGACGTCACGGATCCAGATCGCGACGACGATCAGGATCCGCCACCGAGAAAACAGTGAACATACGCGAGAAAATCAACGCAGCGCGGGCCCGGCTGGCGGCGGCCGGGATTGAACACGGTGAGGCCGGCCGCGATGCGAACCTGCTGGCCCGTCACGTCCTGGGCTGGGATCGCGCGATGGTCTATGCCCACGAGACCGACGAGGCGACCGCGGAGTTCTGCGGAAAACTGGACGCGCTCATCGAGCGCCGCGCCCGCCGAGAGCCGGCCGCCTACATCCGCGGCGTGCAGGAATTCTGGAGCCGCGACTTCCACGTCACGCCCGCGGTGCTGATCCCGCGGCCTGAAACGGAGTTGATCGTCGAAGAGCTTCTCGCGCGCCTGCCGGAAGACTTACCCAACCGTCGTCAACGGGTCGCCGACATCGGCACCGGCAGCGGCTGCATCGCCGTCACGGTTGCCGCGGAGCGTGATTACGTCGAGGTGGTCGCGACCGACATCTCGGAGGACGCGCTGAAAATCGCCCACGAGAATGCCGGGCGCTACGGCGTTTCCGATCGCATCGCGTTCCGCGAAGCGGCGTATCTCACGGGCTCGATGGAAAAGTTCGATTTCATCCTCGCGAATCCGCCGTATGTGACCGAGCGCGAGTATCAGAACCTCGCGCCGGAAGTGCGCGAGTACGAGCCGGCGCTGGCGCTGGTCGCCGGCGAAGACGGCTTCCGCGACATCCGGCAGATCGTCGATCTGTCGACCGCCTACCTCGTGCCCGGTGGAATGCTGTTCCTGGAGATCGGCCACGAGCATGCCGATGCGGTCGTTGACCTGGTGGCGAGTTTTCCGGCACTGCGGCTGGAGGGCATCAGCAACGACCTGCAGAACATCCCGCGCGTCGCCATCATCGAGCGGAAGATCGTCGCGCCATGAGCTGCTTGTTCTGCAAGATCATCGCGGGCGAGATTCCCGCGTCGAAGGTCTACGAGGACGATCGGATGATCGCCTTCAACGACATCAACCCGCAGGCGCCGATGCACGTCCTGGTCGTGCCGAAGAAGCACGTCGCGACGCTGAACGATCTAACGGCCGCTGAGGATGATCTCGTCGGTGCGATGGTGCGGACGGCCGCGAAGGTGGCGAAAGAGCGCGGGCACGATGGGCCCGGGTATCGAACGGTCTTCAACTGCAACGCGCAGGCGGGCCAGACGGTGTTTCACATCCACCTGCACGTGCTCGGTGGGCGTGTGATGTCCTGGCCCCCAGGCTGATTAATCCTTCGCCAACAGATAACGACCGAATCCCGCTTCTCGCTGCAACACGAAATCAACCGCGCGATATCCCTTCGCCAAGTACTCGTCGAACATCTGGCGCACGTCCATCCGCCACGCCAGCGCGCGATCGGGCGCCCGCTGCTGCATCTCGGTGAAGCCCGTCGGGATCTCGATCCACAACCGGCGTTCCTGGATCGTCAGATCGATCTTCGTCGTCTTGCGCCACTCACCTTCCATCACGGTGGTATTGACGATCGGCGCCTCGGCCACCTCGTGTGTCTTCACGCGCAACTCGGGCGACTGCTGCTCGAGCCGCCGCACGACGTGAGGCTCGGCGATCTTCCAGCTGAGGACAACGCGATCGGTCGGCGTGCCGCGATGCAGCACGCTCGTCGATTCGCCGTAGAAGTTCGGCGCGTACTCTTCGACGACGCCGCCGAGCTTCGCGAAGTTGAAGTGGGCGTTCATCGCCTGCATCGGATCGAATGTCCACTCGATGAGGTCGTAGCCCTGCGCCAGCGCGCGGTCGCGCTGCGCCAGCTTGAGCCGGTAGCCGAGGCCGCCGCGGAACTCGGGCAGCACGCCGGCCATGTGCGACCACAGCATCGGTTTGCCGTTCTTCATGCCGACGACGGCGTAGGCGAACCCGACCATTTGCCCGACACCGCCGGCTCCGAGCGTCAGCTCGGAGCCTTGGCCGGAAGAAAGATACGCGCCGACGAGCGACGCGCCGCGATGCACCGTGAAGATGAACACGGGAACCGTGACGAGATCGCCTTCGTCCGTGTAGCCCCAGATCGCCTTTTCGAGGGCAATGACCTGGCGGAACTCGTCGATCGCGGTGAGATCTCGAATCTGGATGTCGCTCATGCCAGTAACGGAAGAAGATCCGGCAGCGTCCGGATGACCGGCAGGTTGTCCGGCAGTGCGTATGGTACTTCGCCCGAGCGCCGTAGCAGCACCGCGCGCCACCCGGCGTTCAACGCGCCCTCGATGTCGTGCTTGAAGCTGTCGCCGACCATCATCGCCTCATCGGCCTTCACCTTGGCGCGGTCGAGCGCGGCCTCGAAAATGCTGCGGTGCGGCTTCATGTAGCCGTGCTCGGCGCCCGACACCGACACGGTGATGACGTTGCCGAGCGAGAAATGCTCGCGAAACGCATCGAGGCTGCGGTGTGAGTTCGAGATGACGCCGACGATGGTGCCGCGTTTCTGCAGGGCCTCGAGCACCGGCGCCACATCGTCGTACATCTCGAAGTGATGATTCACCGACCACTGATCGTAGATCTCGCTGGCGACCTCGACGACGTTGGCGCCGCGGCCGCCCATCTTCTCGATGATCGACGCGGTGTAGTGGATGAAGACGTCGTGCTTGTAGATCTGCTCCTCGACCTCGTCCAGGATGAACGACGATGCTGCCGTGGCTTCGTCGAACTTCGCCGGATCGACCTCGATGCCGTGCGCCGCGCATGCGCGCCGGTACCCTTCGGCCTGGAACGTCGGGCCGGGATAGATCAGCGTGAAGTCGACGTCAAAGAAGACTGCTCGGATCAAGTCCTGAAGAGCCTGTCCCACCGGAGCCAGTTTCGCCTGGGCCTGTCTCGCCGGAGCCCGCCGGATTTCCCGCGGGTGGAGACGAAGGCGGATTCCACGGACCGGCGACGGCGATCGTCGCGCGCGACGGATCGAGCAGCTTCTTCGCCGCGGCGTCGGCGGCTTCCTTGGTGATCGCGCCGATCAAGCCGGGCAGCCGCTGGTCGTAGTCCATGCCGAGATTGAAGGCGTCGACGGTGAGCAGGAAGGAGGCGATCGCGGCGTTGGTCTCGAGCTGGCGCGGGATCGCGCCGATCATGTAGCTCTTCGACTCGTCGATCTCCTGCGCGGTGAAGCCCTTCTCGAGGACCGCCTTCAGCTCCGCGTCGATCGACGCGATCGTCTTCTCGACGTTGGCGGCGGAGACGCCGGCGCGAATCGAGAACGGGCCCGGACCGAACGTCGCGTCGAGCGAGCTGAACACGTAGTACGCCATGCCTTGCTTCTCGCGAATGTTGTCGCCGAGCCGCCCGCCGATCGCATACTGGCCGAGCGCGTTGTTCATCACCGAGTACGCGGTGTAGTCAGGATCCGATCGGCGAATGCCGGCGAAACCGTAGACCACGTCCGCCTGCGCCTTGTTCATCATCGGCACCGACACCAGTTTGCGCTCCGCAATCGCGGGCGCGTCCGGCACGGTGACGGGCGACTTGTCCCCCGTAGCCTTGGCGAAGGGGGACCAGTCGCCGTACAGCTTCGTGACCGCGGCGATCGCCGCGTCCTCGTCGATGTCGCCGACGACGATCACGGTGATCGCCGACGGATCGAATTGCTTCTGGTGGAAGCGCACGAGATCCTGGCGGCGGATCGCTTCGATGCCGGCGATTGTGCCGCGCACCTTGCGCGCGTACGGATGCGAGCCGTAGAGCGCCTTCGCGAACGCATCAACGGCCATCGTCGCCGGGTTGTCTTCCTCCTGGCGGATCGAGGTGATCAGGTTGTCGCGCCGGGTCTCGATCTCCTTGTCGGCAAACCGCGGATGGCGCGCGATATCGGCGGCAAGCCCGAGCACCCCCGGAAAATCATCGGACAGGCACGTCGCGGCGACCGCCATCTGGTGACGGCCGGCTGCCACCGACAGCGACGCGCCGCGGCCGTCGAGATCGTCGGCGATCTCGTCCGCCGAATGCGCCACCGTGCCGCGATCCAGCACGCGCGCGCAGAGCGCCGCCGTGCCGTCGCGCTCGGGCGGATCCGAGTAGGCGCCGTTGCGCACGCCGACCAGCGTGCTGACTGCCGGCGTGGTGTGATTGGACTTGGCGATGATCGTGACGCCGTTCTCGAGCGTCACCCGCTTGGGGTTCAGGCCGGGCACACGTACGATCCTATGTCACGCGCGCCCGAACTGACATCGAAGACTTACTTCTTCGGCGCGGCCTTGTAGACGGCGTCCGAGACCGGCTCGAGCCATTTGACGTCGCCTTCGTAGATCGTCAGCTGCACCACGTCCTGATCGGGCGCGGCGCCGTGCCAGTGCTCGACACCCGCCTTCGTGAACCACGGCGCACCTGGGGACATTTCGAGCAGCGGCCCGTTGCGCTCCTGCGTCCGGCCCTTGCCCTCTTCGATCATCAGCAGCTGGCCGCTCGCGTGGCTGTGCCAGTTCGATCGGCTGCCCGCCGGAAACTTCAGCCGCAGCGTGCGAATCGCCTTGGCGTCGAGTTGCGCGGGCGTGCCGCCGACGAAGTTGCTTTGCTGCGCCGCCGCGCTCGCCAGCGTGATGGCGATTCCACTTGCGATCAGCACGGTGAGAATTCTTCCGCGATTCATGTCCCACTCCTTCACAGGCCTTGCCCCGCCTTAGCGGCCGAAGGCCGCGACGGCGGGAGTATACTCCTGCCCTCATGGGCCGTCTCGCTGTCGTCACACTGGCTCTCGCGATCGGGCTCTCACCGCGAGCCGTGATGGGTCAGTCCGCCGCAAGTCAGGGCCGGTCACTCTTCGGCGAGCAGTGCGCAACCTGCCACGGCGGCGACGCGCGCGGGCTCAACGGCCCCAACCTGATCGCGGTGATGGCCGCCGGCGCCACCGACGAGCGTCTCCTTCAAACGATGCGCAACGGCGTGACCGGCACGGCCATGCCGCCGAGCCGCGCCGGCGACGACGAGCTGCGCGCGATCCTCGCCTATATCAAGAGTCTCGCCGCGCCGCCCGCGGCCGCCGCCGGCGTCGAGGCCTCCGCGCGCTACAACCCGTCACGCGTGTCGAACATCGTCACGCTGACCATGAACGATGGCCGGTCGATCACCGGCGAGCGCCGGAATGAAGATGCGTTCTCCATTCAAGTCGCCGACGCGCGCGGCAGGCTGCAAGGGTTCTTCAAGAACGAGATCACAAACATCACGCGCGATGTGCGTGGACCGTTGCCCGCTGCGGATCCGCTTCCTGGAGTTTCGTACGGCGACATTCTCGAGGGTCTGAAAAACCCACAGCGCTGGCTCACCTACTCCGGCGACTACAGCGGACGCCGGCATAGCCCGCTGACCCAGATCACGCAGCAGAACGTGGCGCGACTCAAACCGGAGTGGACGTTCCAGACCGGCACGATGACGCGCGGCCGCGGCTTTGAAGCGACGCCGCTGCTCTGGGACGGCGTGCTCTACGTCACCGGCTCGAACAACCTGGCATGGGCGCTCGACGCGCGCACGGGACGGCCGTTCTGGTCATACCGCCGCGAACTGCCGAACGACCTGACTTACGGCGCCCAGGCGCCGGTCAATCGTGGTTTCGCGATTCTCGACAACCGGCTGTTCATGGTCACGCTCGATGCGCACCTGCTCGCGTTCGATCGCGCGACCGGAAAAATCCTCTGGGACACGATCCTCGCCGACTACAAGATTGGCTATTCGTCGACGCTGGCGCCGCTGGCGATCGACGACAAGCTGATCGTGGGTATTTCAGGCGGCGAGTACCCGACCAGGGGTTTCATTGACGCCTACGATCCGGCGACCGGAAAACGCGTCTGGCGCTTCAACACCATTCCGAATCCAGGTGAGAAAGGCAGCGAGACGTGGCCCGCGACGGCCGGCGTGCTCGAGCGCGGCGGTGGCGCGACGTGGATGACCGGCACTTACGATCCCGAGCTCAACATGTTGTATTGGGGCACGGGTAATCCGAATCCCGATTACTACGGCGCCGATCGCAAGGGTGACAATCTCTACACCAACTCGCTGGTGGCGCTCGACGCCGCGACCGGCGCGCTGAAGTGGCATTACCAGTTCACGCCGCACGATACGCACGACTGGGACGCCAACCAGGTCCCCGTGCTCGCCGACTGGCCCGATCCGCCTTCGCGAAGCTTCGGCGGGACAGGTCGAAAAGTGGTGATGCAGGCGAATCGCAACGGGTTCTTCTATGTGCTCGATCGCCGGACCGGCGAATTGCTCTTCGGCAAGCCGTTCACCGACACGACCTGGGCGCGCGAGATCGGCAAGGACGGCCGTCCAATCGTGTTGAACGAAGGCGACAAGGGGTGCATCCCCGACATGTGGGGCGGCACCAACTTCAATCCGCCGACCTACGATCCGGCGCTCAGGATGTTCTTCCTGAACACGCGCGAAACCTGCGCCACCTACGAGGCGCAGGAGCCGAAGATTGCGCCGGGACGGACGTCGTTCGGCGGCGTGGTGCGAATGGATCGCGACAAGGCCTACGGAGCGCTGCGTGCGCTCGACGCGACGACCGGCGAGCGCAAGTGGGAGTTCAAGTACCCGCAACCCACGATGGCGGGGGTCTTGTCGACCGCGTCGGGACTCGTCTTCGCGGGTGATAACGAAGGCAACCTGATGGCGTTTGACGCGAAGAGCGGCAAGAACCTCTGGCGCTACTCCACCGGTACCCCGATCTGGGGTGCTGCGCCGATGACCTACATGCTGGATGGAAAACAGCACATCGTCGTTGCGTCGGGTACGACTCTGCTCTCTTTTGTACTTCCGTAATTACTTTTTCTGTTTTTCCGTCGCGCGCGCGCCGCTGAGGATGTTCTGGATCGCGTAATTCCCCTCGTGGCACGCGTACTCGAAGATGCGATAGTCCGGATCCGCAGTGAGCGGAAACGAGATCGTCCAGGGCCGCGTGTAGATGTCCGGATCCTCGATGGTCGCCGAGTAAGTGATCACGTCCTTCGACACGCGTTTGAATCGTTCAATCACGCGCAGCTTGTCGCTGTGCGGAATGCCCTTGATGCGGCCGCTCGCGGCGCTGGTCGTGATCCATCCCTTGTTGTGGTAGTTCGTCGTCTCGACGACGAGCGTGTCACCGTCCCAGCGGCCGCGCGGCTCGCCCATCCACGTCCGCATGCGCGCGGAACGCGGACGGTTGTCGAGCGGGATGATCCGCGCGTCGTGAATCATCTCGTAGTGGATGGCGACGTAGCCCGGCGTCTGGATGATCTGATACGCGTTGTTGTAGCCGGCCGGAAACATCGAGCCCGGAATCCCTCGCGTGATGCACCGATCCCACGGACTCATGAACTCGTAGCTGTCGTCGTTGCGCGCCGCGTAATCGTCGCGCCGCGCCTCCGCCGACGCTTTGACGGGGACGCGCCCATCAGGGGGATCGACGACGAGTGAGGTCTGTCTCGTTGCCAGCACCTTGGTCCCGTCGTCGTACCACGCGCGGTTGTAACTTCCGGATGCCAGCGGACCCATCTTGTCCGTCGCGGCGCGATTCTCGGCCGTGCGCTTCTCGATCGCCGCGGCTTCTTCTTCGGTGAGGAACGCCTTGTCCTTCAGCGACGCCGGCCGCTCGAGCGGCGTGAGCGTTGCGTTGGTCCAGATGCCTTGAAGGTCGGGCTGTCCGTCAGGCGTTCGCGGGGCGGCCCACACAGGTTTGACGGGCGCCTTTTGCGCGAATGCCGGTGCGACCGTCGACAGCAACGCGATCATCAGCACGCTCAGTCCGCGCATCCCAGGACTCCTTTTCGCAGCACCATGCTACTCCCGCGCCGGTTCCACTGGTTTACATATAATCCCCTGCGTTTGGCTCTGCTACCCGGACATCGCCTCGGCGTGTATGAAGTCACCGAACCAATCGGCGAGGGCGGCATGGGCCAGGTGTGGCGGGCCACCGACACCACGCTGGGCCGACAGGTGGCGATCAAGATTCTGCCGGACGCGTTCGCGTCGGACCCCGACCGGCTCGCGCGTTTCGAGCGCGAAGCCAAGACGCTCGCGTCGCTCAATCATCCGCACATCGCTGCGATTTACGGTTTCGAAAAGTCCAGCGCCTCCCATGCGCTCGTCATGGAACTGGTCGAAGGCGAAGACCTGTCCCAGCGCATTGCGCGCGGCGCGATCCCACTGGAAGAAGCGCTGCTCATCGCGAAACAGATCGCCGAGGCGCTCGAAGCGGCGCACGAACAGGGCATCGTCCATCGCGATCTGAAGCCGGCCAACATCAAGGTCCGCGACGACGGCACGGTCAAGGTCCTCGACTTCGGCCTTGCCAAAGCGATCGATCCTTCGCCTTCGTCGCCCAATGTGTCTCGCTCGCCCACCATCACGTCGCCGGCTATGACGCTCGCCGGCGTCATCATGGGCACCGCGGCGTACATGAGTCCCGAGCAGGCGCGCGGCAAGGCCGTCGATAAGCGCAGCGACATCTGGGCGTTTGGCTGCGTCCTGTTCGAGATGCTGACGCGAACGCGGGCCTTCGAGGGTGAGGAGATCACCGACGTGATGATGGCCGTCATGCGTGACGAGCCGAACTGGAGCCTGCTGCCTGGCGACACGCCGGCAGCAATTCGACGACTGCTGCGCCGATCGCTGACAAAGGATCGTAAGCGCCGGCTGTCGGACATGACCGACGTGCGTCTTGAACTCGAAGAAGGCGCCACCGAAGGTCCACGAAGTGGTGATCAAACCGCCGCGACACCCGTCCGAGCCCGGCGGCAAGAGCGAGTGTGGGCGATTCTGGCAATCGCGTCGTTACTAGCGCTCGCCGCAATCGGTATCCGCCAGCTTCGCCAACCGACGCTCGAGTCGCCGATCATGCGATTTGAGGTAGGTGCGGCGTCGGGAACTCGGTTCCAGGGCAACGGTCAGCCGCTTTCTCCAGATGGCCGCACCGTGGCGTTCGTAGCCCAGTCGGAAGGCAAGTCGTTGCTCTGGGTCCGTCCGCTCGACTCCACCTCACCGCGATCATTGCCTGGTACCGAAGGCGCGTCACGCTTCTTCTGGTCGCCCGATAGTCGGCAGCTTGCATTTTTCCAGGACGGCAACCTCAAGAAGGTGGCGGTCACTGGCGAACGGCCGGAGCTCGTGGCCAGCGGCCCATTTCGCGACGGCGCGTGGAGCGTGAACGGCACGATCCTGCTCGGCGGGCAGGCCGGCCGGCCGATCTTCCGGGTATCTGATCTGGGAGGCGAGCCCGTTGCCGAAACGGCACTCGACACGTCGCTCAATGAAGTCTCCCACGACTACCCGGAATTCCTCCCTGACGGACGGCACTACATCTACATTTCGCGTCGCGGCGTTCAGAGCAACCAGCTTGAGGCCTACATCGCCACAGTGGGCGCCAACGATCGGCGACATCTGCCCGGGATTAACGCCGGCGTCAAATACTCACCCTCTGGCCATCTGTTGTTTCTCAGGGGCAGTACGCTGCTCGCGCAGGCATTCAACCCCGATCGACTTGAATTATCCGGCGACGCGTTCCCGATCGCGGAGGGCGTTGCGGGTGGAAGAACTGCGCCGTTCTCGGTGTCTGTCGACGGAGCACTGGCGTTTGTTGGCGGGGTGAGTCTCCAATACCAGCTCACGTGGTTCGACCGCGCCGGAACGCGACAACCATCGGTTCCGGCTGCCGCCTACAACAACGTGGCCCTTTCGCCCGACGGTCGCTTCGTCGCTTTCGATCGTGGTTCGCCACCCGACGTCTGGGTACTTGACCTTGACCGGTCGGTACCGACCAAATTGACGTCGGATCCGGCCGGTGATCACTCACCGGTGTGGTCTCCGAACGGGCAAACGATCGTTTTCAGTTCCAATCGCGGCGGGGGTGAGGGTCTTTACGAAAGCAGGGTCGGAGGCGGCTCTGCAGACCGCCTATTGTTGCGCGGCACAAGTCCGATGATCCCGGCGGACTGGTCGCGCGATGGGAAGCATCTCGTCTACTCGGTTGGCGGAGACCTCTGGGCCTTGCCGATGACGGGCGGAAGCAAATCGGTGCAACTGACGTCGTCGCCCTTCTTCCAGGATCTCGAAGCGACGTTCTCACCGGATGGGCGTTGGATTGCCTATCAGTCTAGTCAATCGACCGGAATCACCCGGGCCGGCGAAGTCGACATCTTCGTGGAGTCTTTTCCGCCGGGGACTTACAAAAGCCAGGTTTCAACCGGCGGTGGACTTGTGCCGCACTGGAGCCGTGACGGAAACGAGTTGTTCTATGCATCGAATGAAAACATGACGTCCGTCTCAATTTCCGCGCGCGCGGCGATGCTCGAAATAGGACGGCCGAAGCTGCTGTTTCGAGTCACCCCTGCCGGACGATATGGGATTGCGCGGGACGGGCGCTTTCTCATACGGGAAGGGAGCTCGAACCCTTCGGTGACGGTTATTCTCAACTGGTTCCAGCAACTGAAGGGCAGCCCCCAAACAGCGCGTTGACGATGGGAAGGTTTGGGCGTCGCGTCGCCCAGATGAAAGGCAGGGCGATGCGGGTCGACCCCACGTCGCCCTGCGGCACGATCAGTCACTACTTGCGCGGCGGTTCCGGGCAGAAGCCGGGCTCGAAGCCGCGCGCGCGCTCACGCCGTAACAGTGGATCGGCGACAGGAGCCGGCGCCAGGACGCCGAGCTTGACGAGCTGCGGGCGGAATTCGTAGCGGATGCTCACCACCTGTGAGGGCGATTCCTCGAGGTTGAGCCACACCTGCTCGATCGCGTGATCGGCCCGGCGA
>Ga0310891_10000131_pt1 | contig 10986 bp, 9 predicted proteins | sample T20D4metaG_FD_203915 | JGI IMG/M metagenome (GOLD analysis project Ga0310891, IMG submission 203915) | Lab incubated soil microbial communities from West Virginia University Organic Research Farm, Morgantown, WV, United States - T20D4 | ecosystem: Environmental > Terrestrial > Soil >... | reverse complement strand
GCAGGGCTTTGCCCACGCCGCGTCGGTGGATGTCGGGCGCCACGTAGACGGAATTCTCGACGGTGAACCGGTAAGCCGGCCGCGCGCGGTAGGGCGCCGCATAGGCGTAACCTGCCAGTGCTCCATCAAGCTCGGCCGCGAGATAAGGAAATTTCAGTGCCATGAGCTCGTTCATGCGCCGCGTCATCTCGGCCTCGTCGGGCGGCGTGAGCTCGAAAGAGGCCGTGCCATGATCGACAGCATGCGCATAGATGCGCGTGATGGCGGGGATGTCGGCCAGTGTAGCCGGGCGGATGGCGAGCGTCATGGCGGCTAAAGTCAAAGTTGCGCAAATTTGCCCGGGCATCGCAACAGAAAAACGCCCGGGCTAAAGGCCCGGGCGCTGATTGCAGTCCTTGTGCTGGCGCTTAGCGGCGGTCGCCGAGGAAGCGCAGCAGGAACAGGAACAGGTTGATGAAGTCGAGATAAAGCGCGAGAGCGCCCATCACCGCCTTGCGGCCAGCGACGGTGCCGTCATCGTTCACGCTGTACATCTCCTTGATCTTCTGGGTGTCCCAGGCGGTCAGGCCCGCGAAGATCAACACGCCGATCGCGGAGATCGCGAAATCAAGCCCGCTGCTCTTGAGGAACATGTTGACGATCATCGCCAGAATGAGCCCGAACAGTCCCATTGTCAGGAACGATCCGACTGGCGAGAGATCGCGCTGCGTGGTGTAGCCGTACAGGCTCAACGCGCCGAACGACGCCGCCGAAATGAAGAACGTGCGCGTGATCGACGCGCCGGTGTAGGCGAGAAAGACCGACGACAGCATGAGCCCGAGCAGGCCCGCGTAGACCATGAACAGCATGAGCGCTGTGCCGGGCTGCAGGGTCTGGATTCGGAAGCTCATGAAGAACACCAGGCCGAGCGTGGCAAGGAACAGCACGATGGCCAGGGGTCCGCTGAAGATGGCTTGACCAAACGACGTTAGCCCGGTGACGCGTCCAGCCGCATCGGTGACCACCGCGGCATTGTAGGTAAGCCAGGCGACGACGCCGGTCAGAGCGACGCCGGCGGCCATGTAGTTGTAGACGCGGATCATGTAGGCGCGCAGGCCTGCATCGATCGCGACATCGCGCGCGGTACCGAAGCCGCGAGCAGCTACGTTACGGTCGTAGTCCGACATCGAAGTTTCCTCTCTCATGTCCCGGCTTTGCGCCGGTCACGTCACGCACGCCGGCACAGTGCCGTCGCGCTCGTGTTCCGAATCTAGTGGTTGGCGAGCTTTGGCGCCAGATATGGCCCGATAATGACTCTGCATTATTGCGGAACGTTAACCGTCCGGTACCGCCATTATACCCGAAATGCCCATGGCAGGCCTGGGGCGCCCAGTCCGTGGCGGAATGTCGCAAAACCTATAGATTTCTCAATATTGGCGCGGGTTTCTGGCCAAGAGCAACATAAGTGCCCGCTAATCCAAGAGTTACCGTCACAGCAACCGCCGCGAGTGCAGCCGCCAGCGCTGGCTCGGGCAGCCAGGCGAAAGACAGATGCATGAGCTGGGCGACGATTAGCCACGCCGCGAGCGAACCGCCGATGACGGCGAAAGCGGCGGTGGCGAAGCCGATCAGCAGATACTCGATGGCATAGGCTGTGAGCAGGCGAAGGCGCGTCGCACCGAGCGTCTTCAAGATAACCGCGTCATAGACGCGTGAGCGGTGGCCTGCGGCGAGCGCGCCGCCGAGCACCAGTGCCGCGGCGATGAGTGTGATTGCGCTGGCACCGCGGATCGCCAGTACAAGATTTGCGACGATGCTGCCGACGGCTTCCAGAGCGTCCTTTACCCGCACCGCCGTGACCGTCGGAAAGCTCGCCGCAACCGAGCGGATGATGGCTGCCTCTTCCGCCGGCGAGCTGCCATTGGGATAGGTCAGGGTCGCAAGGTGGGTGTGCGGCGCACCGCGAAATGAATTCGACGAGAACACCATGACGAAATTGATGCCAAGGCTCTCCCAATCCACGGTGCGCATGTTCGCGATTGTCCCCGTGATGTTGCGTCCGAGGACGTTGACGACGACAGGGTCACCCAGCTTGAGGCCGAGGCCATCGGCGATGCGTTTTTCGAACGAAATGAGCGGTGGCCCATCGTAGTCGGCTCCCCACCATTTCCCTTCAACCAATCGCGAGCCGCTGGGGATCTCGTTCGCATAGGTCAGTCCTCGGTCGCTTTGCAGCACCCACGCCGCATCCTCCTTCGGTTTGATATTTTCGGCGGGAATGCCGCCGGCGGAAACGATGCGCCCGCGCAGCATCGGCACTTCCTCCAGTTTGGCCGACGGGGCCTGGGTGCGGAGGAAATTGCCAAACTGCTGAGATTGATCGGCAGGGATATCGAGGAAATAGAACGATGGCGCCTTCGCCGGCAGTTCGTTGGAAAACTGTCGACTAAGGTTCGCGTCGATTTCAATCACGGTGACAAGCAGCGTGATGCCAAGCCCCAACGACAACACGATGGTCGGCGTCAGCGCGCTCGGCCGGTGAATATTGGCCACGGCCATGCGCAGGCCGGTTGCGCGGGCGCGCGGTGCGCGGCTCGCCAGGATCATCATCAGCGCGGCAATGACGCGCAGGAGTAAAAACACGGCGGCAGCCGTGGCGACATAAATCACGGCGACGCGGCGATCATAGGCCAGCAGAACGGCGAACCCGGCCAAAACAAGTACGGCGAGGGCCGTGAACACGACGTAGCGGTTGCGGGGCCGGCGCGGTTGCAGCTCGACCATGTCGCGGAACAGTTCGGCGACCGGCACATCATGCGCGCGTCCGAGCGGCCAGAGCGCGAAGACAAGCGCCGTCAGCAATCCGTACAGAATTGCCAGCAGCAATTCCGGCGGATGCAAAGCCGGATCCAACGGCAGCGGAATGATCGAACCGAATAGCCAGGAAATCGCGAACGGAAGGATTGCGCCGAGCGCGGCGCCGATAACGCCTCCGACCAATGCCATCAGCAGGACCTGCGTCAGGTAGATCGTGAAGATGCGGCGGCCGCTGGCCCCGAGGGCCTTCATCGTCGCGATCGTGTCACGCCGTCGGTCGAGGTGGCTTTTGACCGCGTTGCCGACGCCGACACCGCCGACCAGCAATGCCGTCAATCCGACGATTGTCAGAAACTGCGTAAAGCGTTCGACGTTGCGTTCGAGCTGTGGCGAGGCGTTGCTGCGGCCGCGGATATCCCATCCAGCTTCCGGAAGCTGCGCGCGCGCCTCGACGGTCACCGCCTTGGCGGCGGCGTCGGATGCGTCGTTCGCAGGTAAGCGCAGGCGGTATTGCCATCGCACAAGACTTCCTGGTTGCAGCAACCCGGTTGAGCGCAAGGCGTCCTCGCTCACCAGCAAACGCGGGCCGAAACCGATGCCGGCGGCGAGTTTGTCAGGCTCGCTAATCAACGTGGCGCGAATTTCAAACGTTGTGTTGCCAATCGTTAGCCGCGCGCCGGGAGAAATTTCCAGCCGGGCCATCAGTGTAGGATCGGCGACCGCGCCGAAAGCGCCGTCGCGTTGAGCCAATGCATTGGCGAGCGTAAGCGATGGATCGAGCTTGATTTGACCGAAAAGCGGATATGCGGCGTCAACGGCTTTCATCTCGACAAGTGTGGCTTGGCCATTTGGCACACGGGCCATCGCGCGCAGGGTGGCCGCGCTGGAAAGCTGGCCATGTGCCTGCAGGAACGCGCGTTCGTTCGGCGCGATTTCGCGCTGAATCAGCGTGAACGCCAGATCTCCGCCGAGAATGACGCGGCCCTCGCGCGCAAGACCATCAGTGAGGCTCGCCGCCACCGATCCCACGCCGGCTATCGCCATGCTGCCGAGCGCGATGCAGAGGATAAACACGTAAAAGCCATTCAGGCCGCTGCGCAATTCACGCAGTGCAAAGCGCAGAGGCAGCCAACGGCTCGTCGGACCGATGAATTCGCTTACGCTCATGAGCCGCTCACACCATCGACACGGCCCGAGCGTAGCCGCACGACGCGTGCGCAGCGCGCCGCGAGCGTGGCATCGTGGGTAACAAGCACCAGCGTGCTCTTTCGCCTGGCTTGACCGGCAAAGAGCAATTCAATGATCTGCTTTCCCGTATCTTCGTCGAGGTTACCCGTCGGTTCGTCCGCCACCACGATCGCCGGGTCAGGCGCCAGCGCGCGCGCGACCGCGACACGCTGTTGTTCGCCTCCCGAAAGTTCGGCCGGATAGTGATCAAGCCTTTCGCTCAGTCCGACAGCGGCAAGTTCCTCGCGGGCACGGGCGTGCGCATCCATCTCGCCCGCGAGCTCGAGGGGGACGGCGACATTCTCTAGCGCGGTCATTGTCGGAATAAGGTGGAACGACTGAAAGACAATTCCAATGTGGCGACCGCGGAATCGCGCCAGCGCATCCTCATCAAGGTTGCTGAGGTTTCGGCCCGCAACCGCAACGCTTCCGGTGTCCGCGCGTTCGAGGCCCGCCATCACCATGAGCAACGTCGATTTGCCAGAGCCTGACGGCCCCACGAGGCCAATTGCCTCGCCCGTACCTATATGCAGGTCGATATCTTTAAGGATATGAACACGGGCCGCCCCGTGCCCGAGCGAAAGATTGACCCCGGCAAGCGCAATAGCCGGCACCGCCTGGGAGTTATTGGTCATGGCACCTCATTTTTCACAACCCCGCTCATATGGGAGGAATCCGGCCGTGGTCCAGCGTCTTCTCGCCTCTGTTGTGCTGGCGCTGTACATGTTTGGGCAGTTTGCCGCGGCGAAAGCAACCGAACGGCCGCTCAACATCGTGGTGCTCGGCGACTCGCTCAGCGCCGGCTTCGGTCTCACGCTGGAAGACGCATTTCCTGCAAAGCTTGCGGCCGCGCTGAAGGCCAAAGGCGTCGCCGTGTCGGTCACCAATGCCGGCGTGTCCGGCGACACCGCATCCGGGGGGCTCGGACGCCTCGACTGGTCAGTGCCGAGCGGAACCGACGCGGTCATTGTCGAGCTAGGGGCGAACGACGCGCTGCGCGGCCTTGATCCGGCACTCACCAAGACTGCTCTCGATTCGATTTTGAGCAAACTCGCGGCTCGTCATATCCCTGTCTTACTCGCCGGGATGCGAGCGCCCCCGAATATGGGTGCCGATTATGCACGCGCTTTCGATGGGATTTATCCAGCGCTTGCCTCGACTCACCCTGTCGTCTTTTATCCGTTCTTCCTGGATGGCGTCGCCGCCGACCCGAAGTTGAACCAGGCCGACGGTCTGCATCCGAATGTCGCCGGTGTTGACGCGATTGTGGCGCGCATTCTGCCGGCGGTGGAAGAGCTTACGAGCCGCGCGCGAGCCGGACGCGCATCGTGATTTGAGAGTTTCGCAATGCCGCGTCTTTTTACCGGAGTCGAAATTCCTTCCGATGTCGGCCAGGCGCTTGCGACCTTGCGCGGCGGGTTGCCGGGCGCGCGCTGGATCGATCCGGGGAATTATCATCTGACATTGCGCTTCATCGGCGACGTCGACGACGCGATCGCCCACGAAATCGCCTCGATGCTGTCTCGTGTCAAACGGGGATCGTTCGATTTGCATATGGACGGTTTGACGTCGTTCGGCGGGCGCAAACCGCGTGCGGTGGTTGCGAGCGTCGCGCCCGCCCAAGCTCTCATCGATGTGCAGGCCGAGCACGAACGACTGATGCAGCGCATCGGACTCGAGCCGGAAGGAAGAAAATTCACGCCGCATGTGACGCTGGCGCGCCTGCGCGAGTCATCCAGTCAGCAGGTCGCCGAATATCTTTCAGCACGCGGTTATTTCCGGACCTCGCCGTTTCGGGTTTCGCGTTTCGTGCTGTTTTCTTCCCGCGCGTCCATAGGGGGTGGCCCCTATATTGTCGAGGCGAGCTACCCGCTCAATGCGTGAATGACTCAGGCGGGTCCGAATATCCGTGACTGCACATCCAGAATCGCGTTCGCGACTCCATGCGCATCGACGACGGCCTCACGCATAAGGGACATGGGAGTGTAACGCGGTTGGTCGACTTCACCGACCACGCTCCCGAAATCGAACTTGAGGTCGGCTTCGAACTTGCGGGCAAGCTGCTGCATCCGCTTGTTGTCGGCGAGGCAGTGCATCTGCAGCGACTTGATGCCGCGATTGCGAGCGCTCAAAAGCGTCCGTTCGAGCAGCACAGTACCGACACCGTGACTTTGCCAGGGTTGCTCGATGCTGAACGCCGCTTCGCCCTCGCGAACGAGCATTGATCCGAAGCGGCGCAGTTCAGCAGCGCCCCTCAGGATGCCGTCGACAAAAAAGCCGTGCACCACCACACTTAGTCCGGTTGCCGAACCGGCATGGTTTGCAATGAATTCGTCGGACACTGCGCCCGAAAAACGACGGTGCCTGCTTTCCGCGTCAAGGCGGAGCAGGTGATCGCGATAGGCGTCAGTCTCGCTGATCCACAATTTGCGGATCATGCCGCCATCAGGCAGAGGCTCGTGCATATCGTATCTCCAATCGTAACGTCGCGTTGTTTCAGGGCTTCGTGGCGCGCACGCCGCGAATCGCATCCTCAATATATATGTTGCATTGCAACAATAATTCGACGCCAACCCTCTGAACGAGGCCCCCTCCTGCTAAAAATGCATAGCTGACAAGGTCTTACCGTATTTTTGTCGGCAAAAAGCGCCCTCTTTCGAGCCCGGTTGATTTACTCGTCGGACTGTTCACCTTAGGCCTCGCAGTCCCCGCTCCCTTCATTCCGCTCATGTCCGAAACGTTCAGCACTCGCTACGCAGCGCTTGTCGCCGCCGGAAAAATTGAGGCTGATGCCGGCCAGGAAATATTGGCCCGTCGCCTGGCTGCGCTCGAACATCGACTCGACCAGCATCGACTCGCGCGCAAATCGTCGTCACTCGGTTGGCTGTTCGGGCAACGTGAGCGGACCGGCGCTCCTCTAAAAGGTCTTTACGTCTACGGCGACGTCGGCCGTGGCAAGACGATGCTGATGGATCTCTTCTTTGAGACCAGCGCGATCGTTCGCAAGCGGCGCGTGCACTTTCACGAATTCATGGCCGACGTGCACGAGCGAGTTCATGCCTACCGTCAGGCGACCAAGAACGGCGAAAGCGGTGAGCGCGATCCAATCCAGCTCACTGCGGCGGCAATTGCACAAGAAAGCTGGCTGCTGTGCTTTGACGAATTTCACGTGACCGACATTGCCGACGCCATGATTCTCAGCCGCCTGTTCACGCGCTTGTTCGAACTCGGCGTCGTCGTGGTGGCAACATCCAACCTGGCGCCTGGTGATCTTTACAAAGACGGGCTCAATCGCGCTCTGTTCGTTCCTTTCATCGTCATGCTGGAGCGCCACTGTGAAGTGATACGGCTCGAGGCGCGCACCGATTTCAGACTGGAAAAGCTGACCGGCCTGCCGACTTGGTATGTGCCTGATGACTCAAAAGCCGATGCCGCTCTCGACAATACATGGCGACGACTTGTCGGCGGTCATGCGGGCGCGCCGCAAGAGCTGATCGTCAAAGGCCATACTGTCCGTGTCCCGAAAGCGGCGATGGGAGTTGCGCGATTTTCGTTTGACGATCTTTGCCTGCAGCCGCTGGCGGCAGCGGACTATCTCAGGATCGCGCATGAGTTTCACACCATCATCCTGGATCATATTCCGGTTATGCATCATGCTCAGCGCAACGAGGCCAAGCGCTTCATCATCCTGATCGACACGCTTTACGACCACGCGGTGAAATTGGTCGCCTCCGCACGGGCGCAGCCCGACCGGCTGTACCTTGCTTCCGATGGCTATGAAGCCAACGAATTCAAACGTACGGCGTCACGTCTGATTGAGATGCGTTCGCAATCCTATCTCGGGCTCCCGCACGGTCCGCGGCACGCAGCCGATGTCGATCCAACAAAGATCGTCGAGACCTGAGCAATGGATCGGTCGTGCAGCGGCACCACGACTAGCCTCTGGACAGGGCGTCATCCTGGTATAATGTATACAAGACTTGGACTGTCAGGAACTGACCCATTTCCGCTTATTGTCGGGTCCGACCCGACCGGCTAACCAACCACAATTGGACCGCCAGTCCTGGCGGCCACATAGATCGAGAGCTTTCCCACCATGGCGCGTAACAAGATTGCGTTGATCGGCGCCGGCCAGATTGGCGGCACGCTGGCCCACCTCATTGGATTGAAACAACTCGGTGACGTCGTGATGTTCGACGTCATGGAGGGCATTCCGCAGGGCAAGGCCCTCGACATCGCCGAGTCTTCGCCGGTGAATGATTTCGACGCCAAGTTTACCGGCACCAACACCTACGATTCCATCGAGGGCGCCGATGTTTGCATTGTCACTGCTGGTGTTCCGCGCAAGCCCGGCATGAGCCGCGACGACCTGCTCGACATCAACCTCAAAGTTATGGGTCAGGTCGGATCAGGCATCAAGAAGTATGCGCCAGACTCTTTCGTGATCTGCATTACCAATCCTCTCGACGCCATGGTGTGGGCGCTGCAGAAGAGCTGCGGTCTGCCTCAGCATAAAGTCGTCGGCATGGCCGGCGTGCTCGACTCCGCGCGTTTTCGCTATTTCCTTGCCGACGAATTCCACGTCTCGGTGGAAGACGTAACCGCATTCGTGCTCGGTGGTCACGGCGACACCATGGTGCCGCTCATCCGCTACTCGGCGGTGGCGGGAATTCCCGTGCCGGACCTGGTGAAGATGGGCTGGACCACGCAGGCGCGCGTCGATGAGATCGTGAAGCGGACCGCGAACGGCGGCGCCGAAATCGTCAACCTGCTCAAGACAGGGTCGGCTTTCTACGCGCCGGCGGCGTCCGCAATCGCGATGGCGGAGAGTTATCTCCTCGACAAGAAACGCGTGCTTCCATGTGCCGCCTGGCTCAACGGTGAGTACGGCATAAAGGATCTCTACGTCGGTGTGCCGGTCGTGATCGGCGCCAAGGGCGTCGAACGCATCGTCGAGATTGAACTCAACAGCGGCGAACGATCGATGTTCGAAAAATCGGCCGCTGCCGTGCAGGGCCTGGTCGACGCCTGCAAGAAGATCGCGCCTACTCTCGACAACTAGACAAGCCGACGCCAGGGCCGGGAACAAGGCGACACATGAATATTCACGAGTATCAGGCAAAGGCGGTACTGCGCGAATTCGGAGTGCCGGTACCGCGCGGCGTACCCGCGTTCAGCGTGGAGGAAGCTGTCAAAGGTGCGCAGGATCTGGGCGGTCCGGTATGGGTCGTGAAGGCGCAAATCCATGCTGGCGGCCGCGGCAAGGCCGGCGGCGTCAAGGTGGTCAAGTCCATCGACGATGTGAAGAAAGAGTCTGCTCGGATTCTCGGTTCAACACTGGTCACGCATCAAACCGGTCCACACGGCAAAAAGGTCAACCGCTTATACATCGAAGAAGGTTCGGCGATCGATCGCGAATTCTATCTGTCGGCGCTGATCGACCGCGAGACATCGCGCGTCGCCTTTGTCGTGTCCACCGAAGGTGGCATGGACATCGAGGAAGTCGCGCACAAAACGCCGGAAAAGATCCTGACATTTTCCGTCGATCCGGCGACCGGCATTATGCCGCATCATGGCCGGCGTGTGGCGCAGACGCTCAAGCTTATGGGTGATCTCGTCAAGCAAATCGAAGGAATCCTGCCCAAGCTTTATTCCGCCTTCACGACGAAGGACATGAGTCTGCTCGAGATCAATCCTCTGGTTGTCACCAAAGACAACAAGATCATCTGCCTCGATGCAAAGGTCGGCTTCGACGGGAACGCGCTTTACCGTCACCCGGATATCGTCGAGTTGCGTGATCTGACCGAAGAAGACGAGAAGGAAGTCGAGGCCTCCAGATACGATCTCAATTACATCGCGCTCGACGGCTCGATCGGTTGCATGGTGAATGGCGCCGGTCTGGCGATGGCGACGATGGACATCATCAAGCTCTATGGCATGGCGCCCGCCAACTTCCTCGATGTCGGCGGAAGCGCGACAAAGGAAAAGGTCACGGCGGCCTTCAAGATCATTACGTCCGATCCGAACGTGAAGGGCATTCTCGTCAATATCTTCGGCGGGATCATGAAATGCGATGTGATCGCCGAAGGTGTCGTCGCCGCGGTGAAGGAAGTGGGCCTGAAGGTGCCGCTTGTTGTGCGTCTGGAAGGCACCAACGTCGATCTCGGCAAGAAGATCATCGCCGAGTCGAAACTTAACGTGACATCGGGTGACGATCTTGATGACGCCGCGCAGAAGATCGTGAAAGCCGTAAAGGGCAACTGATGTCAATTCTTATCGACAAGGACACCAAGGTCATCTGCCAGGGCTTCACCGGCAAGAACGGCACCTTTCATTCGCAGGCCGCGATCGCGTACGGCACAAAGATGGTCGGGGGAACGTCGCCCGGCAAAGGCGGGTCGAAACATCTCGACCTTCCTGTGTTCGATACCGTCGCGGAGGCGAAGGAGAAGACAGGGTGTAATGCCAGCGTGATCTATGTTCCTCCTCCGGGTGCCGCTGATGCGATCTGCGAGGCGATCCAGGCCGAGATTCCGTTGATCGTCTGCATCACCGAGGGAATCCCCGTGATGGACATGGTCAAGGTCAAGCGTTCGCTCTCAGGATCGAAGTCGCGGCTGATCGGTCCGAATTGCCCGGGCGTGATGACGGCCGGTGAATGCAAGATCGGCATCATGCCGGGAAATATCTTCAAAGCTGGAACGGTCGGAATCGTTTCGCGCTCCGGCACGTTGACCTATGAGGCTGTTTTCCAGACAAGCCGCGAGAATCTGGGGCAGACCACGGCCGTTGGCATTGGCGGCGATCCCGTCAAGGGCACGGAGTTCATCGCAGTGCTTGAAATGTTTCTCGCCGATCCGAAGACCGAGTCGATCGTGATGATCGGCGAGATCGGCGGATCGGCTGAGGAAGACGCCGCGCAATTCCTGAAGGACGAAGCAAGGCGCGGCCGCAAAAAGCCGA
>Ga0310891_10000128_pt1 | contig 11041 bp, 6 predicted proteins | sample T20D4metaG_FD_203915 | JGI IMG/M metagenome (GOLD analysis project Ga0310891, IMG submission 203915) | Lab incubated soil microbial communities from West Virginia University Organic Research Farm, Morgantown, WV, United States - T20D4 | ecosystem: Environmental > Terrestrial > Soil >... | reverse complement strand
ATCCCGAGCGCATAACCGTTTGGGCCAAACTCGAGAAAATACCTCGGATCCTCTCCCTCACGCTCCCACGCGTCGTCGATATCGGTGTTGTGCGTCATGAAGACCATCAGCCGCCCCGCCTTGTCGTTGATTCCGCGACCGTGGACCTCGATGCTGTCTTCGCCATACTCGGACGTACTGCCGCCAGGCCGCCAGACGCGAATCGAAGGGATCTGCGGCACACCCTTGACCGGATACTGGGTTTGAAAGAGCGGATGATCGGGCTTCAGATCGAAGATCGGGTAATCCTTCGGCGGCAGGACACGCGAAATCTGCTCGACCCAGTAATTCCATTCCGCATGTCCCCAAAAATCGTCGACCCAGAGAAAGCCGCCCTTCATCAAGTAATCGCGAAGGCGGGCGACTTCCTCCTCCGTAAACTCGGCGGCGCCCATGTCCTCCATGTGGAGGTAAGGACAATTGAATAGGTTGTCGTCGGTGAGCCGGACCGTCAGATGATTCGGTTCGCCATCCGGTCGCTTGCTGACGCGTGTTTTTGTGAGTTCAGAAAGGCGTATCGAAAAGTTGATGTCGGCGTCGGGGTAATCGGTCGTCCACCCGGCGCCGCTCGGGTTTCGGCGGACGGCCGTGTACATGCCGCGGCAAAACGTGAACCCGCCGTCAAAACTTTCCGCCGTGGGCTCGCGCAACGGCGCGCGGCTCCGGCGCATGAAATTCTGGGCGCTGAGTACGGCGCTCCCCGCGATGATCAGCGTCATCACTATCAGCGGAAAGCGCCGCCCGGTCATTACTTGTCGTCTTTCTTCGGAGCGTCGTTCTTCGGAGTATCGCTGGATTTCTCCGGTCCCTTCGAGAGCGACTTGTAGTACTGCTCGACGAGCTTCCGGTATTCCTCGGGCACATCATCGGCGCCCGACAGGAACACTTCACTCCCCTTCATCTCCGCCTGACGACGGAGGTTGAATTCGAAGCGCTTCATCCCTTCGGCCACTGCGCCCTGCAGCCGCGCCAGTTCGGCGGCGTCCTTATACACGCGGTCGTCGTCGAGCGCGCGCAGATTGCGAAGGACATCGTCGAGCGCGCGCGGATCGATACCCTGCCCCTGAAGCATTCGGCGAAGCTGCTGTGCGTCGTTGGCGAACTGACGGACTTCACCGCGCCATTGACGGATGTCGCCCGGATCGACCTGCCCGCCCAGCCATTGACCGCGGCGATCGCCATAACCGCCGTTGTCGGTGAAACGTCCGCCGAACGTGTCGCCATTCCCGCCCGCGCCGGCCTGCGTGCGGTCGCCGTTGCCACCATTTCCCTGTTGGCCCTGTTGGCCCTGTTGACCGCCCTGACCCTGCTGGCCACTCTGACCCTGTTGGCCGCTCTGGCCCTGTTGGCCCTGCTGGCCCGACTGTCCTTGTTGCCCCTGCTGGCCAGACTGTCCCTGCTGCCCTTGCTGACCCTGTTGCCCGGACTGACCTTCCTGTCCGCGCTGGCCGTTCTGTGCTTGCTGACCGTTCTGATTCTGCTGCCCCTGGCGGCCCTGCTGTCCCTGCTGCTGACGTTCACGCATCCGCTGATCGAGCGAGTCCACGCCGCGCGCGAGCTGTCGCGCCTTGTCGAGAGCCTGGTTCATGGCGTCGGCCTGCGACGGACGTCCAAGCGCCGAAGCGGCCTGCGACAGCGTGTTCTTCAAGGCGTCAAGGTTCGAACTGATCGAGTTTTCCATCGGGTCCTGGTAGGACCGATCCGCACTCTGCTGCAACATCCTGCCCGAATACCTGATCTTGTCGCGCACCTTGTTGTCGCGAATCCCGTTGGCGGCTTCGCTCAGCTTGCGAGACGCGTCCTTTTCCTGATTGCGGATGTCACCCGCGGTGCGATCGAGTTGCTGCTCGAGTTCGCCGACCTTCTGCTCGAGCGCATTCTTGCGCTCAATCAACTGCTGCGCCTTCTCCTGCCGACGATCGCCAGCCGACTCGAGACCTTTGACGTCGTCGGCGATGCCACGCTGTTCGCGCGCGAGATCCTCAGCCTGCTGGAGCGCATTCTTGACGTCGCGATCCGCGCGACCGGATTGTGACTGCTGCAGCCGCTTCTGCGCTTCCTGCAGCCGCTCGAGCGCCGACGCCGCCTGCGCGGCCGACGCCTGTTGACCGTTGGCTGCGGCCCGGCGCATCGCATCGGCCGCGTCGCGCAGTTGGCGCGCCGCCTGGGCGAGATCGGGACGATTCTCTTCGCGCGACAACTGCTCGAGCCGGCGCGCGGCCTCTTCCGCCTGATCGGCCAGTTCACGCTGCGACTGTCCTGCCCCGTTGCCCGACGCCTGCTGGCCGAGCGCCTGGCGGCGCCGCTGACGCTCCGCTTCCTGTTCCTGCCGGCGCGCCAGGTCCTTCAGCTTTTCCATCAGCTCGTCGAGTTTCTGATCCGACTGCTGCTGCGAGGCCTGCTGGCGCGTTTCGTACTGGTTCGCCATCTTGTCGAGCTCCATCTCGAACAAGTCGGCAAGATCCTGCGCCATCTGTCCACCACCACCGCCGCCACCGCCGCCCTGCTGACGCTGGATTTGCACCTGCGTCTCGTACTCTTCCTCGGCCTTCTGCAGGAACTGAAGCGCCTTCTGCTCGGGAGGCAATGCGCCGTCGGGGCTGACGGCATGGAGCTTCCCCTCGGCGTTCTTCATTTCCGTGACCGCCAGCGGCAGCAGATCCGCGACCTTCTTGAACGCCGGATCCTGTTCGACCAACCGGCTGTTCATGCGGGTCAACAGTCCTTCGACCTGATCGCGCAGCCGCGACTGCGACAACGCGATGACGGTGCTGTTCTCGCGCAGCTTATCGGCGGTCATCTTCTTGCGATCGCGCTGCACGTTGAATGTCGCAGCAATGATCTGACGCTGCTGCTCGGAAAGCGCGCCAACCTGGCCGCCTCCGCCGCCGCCTCCGCCGCCGCCTCCTGCATCAGAGGGTGCGCGACGGAATTCCTTGCTCAGCGGGCGCACGCGCACAAAGTACATGTCGCTCATCGCGGGTTTGGGACCCTGAACCGAATCGTTGTCGGCCGCCTTCGCGTAGTACGACACGAAATCGCCCGGCTTCACGTTGAGCTCTTCGAGGTAGAACGTGTGACCGCCGGACACTTCGGTCATGCGCTTCTTGCCATCGAACAAACGGATCGTCTTCTCCGTCTCGCCGTTGACCGAGTACACGAGATCCAGGCCGCGCACGCCGAAGTCGTCCTCGGCGCGGGCTTCGACAAAGACTTCCTCGATCGGCGACGCCGTCGTGTCGCGCCCGGGTTTCGAGATCGACACGGTCGGCGGTTGATCGTCGAGCGCATCGATCGTGTATTGCGGCGACGCGGTCAGGCGCTCGCCGGACGCCGCATCGAGCTCGATGTGATAGAACCCGTCGGCTTCAACCTTGAACGCGCCGAGCAGCGGCGCCGGTGATCCACCGGCCGGATCGGGTGAGAGACCAGACTTGTTCTTGTCGCCAAGAACGACCTGCCCGCCGGGCGCGGTCATCGTCGGCACCGCGCGGACGTGAACTTCAGTGCCTTTCAGAACGGCGATGTCGCCACCGTCCTCCACCTTCTGCGGCGCCAGTCCGGTATATGCCGGGAAGTGATACTCGAGTTCGAGGCGCTGCACATACGGCAGGTCGACGACTTTCAGGTTGTAGTGCTTGGAATTGACGCCGTTGGCTTCAACGAAATACTCGACCGGCGCTGCGAGATCGAACAGCATTCCTTCGTACGAGCCGTTCTCGTTGCGCAACAGCGGCACCCGCTCGTAGGGCGCGTCCGGCGATTTGCGCATCATGAGCGACGCCTGCTCCGAGTCGAACCCGGATAGCTTCGCTGCGATCGCTTGATCGGCACCGCGCGCCACCGTCGCGTTTCCGGGAGTGACTTCGATGCTGTACGGCGCGGCCGCTTCGACATCGCGCGAGATGATCAGAAGCGCCGACAGCGCATGTCGCAGATATGCGGGACCGAGGAGGAACAACGCGATCGTTGCAAGGCTGATCACCGCCAGGGTCGTGCCATAGCGGCGCATCGGCACCAGTTCGACCCGTCGACCGCCGTCGACGTCGCGTGCCTTCTCGACCGCGGACTCGACGAGGCGACGCACGAGCGTCGCAGAGAATGGTGAACCGGTTCCGCCGTGTTCGGCTTCGACGGCGCTGATGATCGCCGCCTGCAGCGACGGCTCATGCTCCTCGAGATAGAGAGCAACCTGTTCGTCGGTGGCTTGCCGCATCAGCGGCCGAACGAAGAAGTATCCAATCAGGCCGACGAAGGCGAGGCCGAGCACGACACGGAAGGTAATGATCGCGCCGGGCGTGAATCGCCACGATTCCAATCCGTAGGCCGAGGCCAGCAACACCGCCACGCCGAGCCCGACGACCGCGAGCGCGCCGCGCAGCGCCAGTTTCATGCGCCACCGCCGTCGCACCTGATGAATGATGTCGACCAGTTCCGAGGCCGAATCTGTGCGCCGATACTCGTCAGTCATAAGCGCGGTTCTCCTGATAGATCCGGGGGGCTTCGCCGCCGCGGACCCCCCACGCGCCCGTGGCGCGCCTACTCGTCAGCTTAACACCGCCCTCCGCCACACCCCGCTCGACAATTACGACAAATTCGTGGCGTTTCAGGGATTCACACCTGCACCGGTCCCGAACGCGAAATCCGGTTTCCCACCAGAGTTTCAAGCCCGAGAATCACGATCCCCACAAACAGGAGATACCACCACACGCGCTGGTTCTTCTCCTGTTCCTGGTCGGTCGTGGAGACATTCGTCCCGGCCGGTACGGCTCCCCCGGCCCGTCCCAACACACCGGCGACGACTTCCTGAGGATCCATCGGCGTCAGGTCGGATTCGGACAAATCCACGTTGCTCGCCACCGTCATCGGCGGCGCCGCGTCGCGTCCCTGAGCGCGGACTTCATAGAACCCCTGCTCGGTGAGCTCGAGCACATCGGGTCCTTCTCCATCGAGCGTCACGCGTTCGCCCGATGGCGTCAGCACGACGCGCGGCTGCACCTGGCGCGAGGCTCCAGGAACCGGCGCCGCTCGTCCCGCTTCGAGCACATCGCCGACTTTCAACCATGATGGCCGCTCGGTATAGGACGCCAGTGTCGTGACCATCCGGTGAACGAACGGAAGGAATACGGCTTTCAGCGGCAGATCATTCCCCTGCAGATCGAGCGACGACGTCCACAACAGCACTCGGCCATTCCCAACCCGTCTCGCCACCAGCGCAGGTGCGCCGTCGTCGAATCGCGCGAGCACCTGTCCATCCTTGACCGGCTGGACCGAGCGATACGAGTAAAACCGCGCCCCCGAGAAGTCGCCGCTGCGGGGCGCGCGAAACGCCTCGAAGATCGGATCGCCGTACTCGAGGGCACCGAGTCGCGCCGCTTGTCCGGTGCTGCGATCGATCGGTTGGCCGAGAGTTGCACCGAGAATGTCGGTCGATCCGGCGCCGGAGGGCCACGTCGCACGACTGCCCATGGCCACGAGCAGGCCACCGCCGCGCGCGACAAATGCGCCCAGCCGCTCGGCCGTCAGTTGCGCCACCGGCGCATCGTTGAGAATGACGACCGATGCGCGCTGCAGATCTTCGGTCGACAGCGAGTCGACCGACCTGGTCGTGATGTCGAAGGGAGGCGCTTCACCGAGCGCCAGCGCCCGCGACAGATACAGACTGGTATCGCGCAGTGCCCCGGGACGCTCGGCAATGATGATCCGCACGGGCTCCTTCGGCGAGACGACAAAATTGAACGAGTTGTCGAGCGGGAGTTTGTCGGTGGCGATTCGAACCGTGCCCCGCGTGTTGGTCTTTGCCGGCGTGAACGGCGCAAAGGTCACTGAGGCAGAGCTGTTCGGCTCGACAGACACCCGTTCAGTCTGCACGGCGCGGCCGTCGATCTCGAGCGACACCTCGACGTTCGACGCCGGCGACGACGAATGATTGGTGACGCCGCCGGTGACGGTCACCCGATCCTGCTCCGAGAACGTCGATCGTTGCAGCGACACCGGCGTGATGCTCAGATTCGAGATATTGCTGTCGCTGATCGGGCGCGGCCTCAACGTCACACCGTCCGGGAGTCGAACTCCTTCCGCCCCCTGCCAGCCAGTCCGCTGGAAATCGGAGATCATGATCACTTCACGTCGCGGCAGCGTCGACTCGCTCGCCATGCTGCCGGCCAGCTTCAGCGCCGGACCATATCGCGTGGCCCCCGCGCCGGGCTTGCCGGTACCGACGGCGGCAGTCAACCGGCTCCGATCGGGAGTGGACTTGAGCGCAACTTCCGCGGCCGACGAGAAGAAGACAATCGACGCGCGATCCGACGGTCCGATCTGGCCGATCGCGGTGCGTGCCTCCTGCGTCGCCCGGCTCCAGCGATCACCGTAGGCCATGCTGTACGAGTTGTCGATCAGGATGACGACTTCGCGCGCGCCCCCGCTGCCGGCTGCGGCCAGCGCTTGACGGCGGAAGAACGGGCGCGCAAACGCGGCAACGATGAGCGCCAGCGCCGCCAGCCGCAACAGCAGCAGCGGCCAATTGCGTATGCGCCGCCGCTGAACGGACTGATACGGAATCCGCTGAAGGAACATCAGCGACGGAAACTGGACGACGTTCTTCCGTTCCCGCTGGATCAAATGAATGATCACCGGCACGGCCAGGCCGGCCAGGGCGACCAGGAACAACGGGGTTAAAAAGGACATTACCGCACTCTCGTCAACCGTTCGCGCGTTGTGAGATAGGAGAACAACGCGTGATCAAGTGGCGACGACGTGTTCACCACGCTGTAGTCGATCCGGTTGGCGGAAAAACGTTCCTGGAGACCATCGATGTGCGCGCGGACCAGCGACCGATACTGCTCCGCGAGCTTGTCGGGCACAACCGGAATCTGGACGCCGCTTTCGAGGTCCTCGAACGCCGCCGGCGTATCGAACGTGAAGTCGAGTTCCGCCTGATCGAGCAGGTGAAACACGATGAGGTCGTTGCCGCGAAACCGCAGGGGGCCGATGGCCTCGAGGACGGCGTCCGGCTCTTCGTACAGATCCGACACCAGCACGAGCAGACCGCGGCGCCCGAAATGCTCGGCCATCTTGTGCAGGGGTGCGCGCAGGCTGCCGGGTCCTGACGGGGCCAGGCGATCGAGGGTGTGCAGCACGACGTCCATGTGCTTCGCCGACGGTGGCACGTGGGCGACAATGTCGGAATCGAACGCGATCAAGCCGACGCGGTCCCGCTGCTTGTGCACGAGATAGGTCAGGCAACCGGCGAGCATCTTGGCGTATTCGAGTTTGCTAAGGCCGCGACTGCCAAACCCCATCGACTTCGACACATCGAGCAACACCGAGAAGTTCGCGTTGGTGTCGGCCTCGTACTCCTTGATGTAGAACCGATCCGTCCGCGCGTAGAGTCGCCAGTCGACGCGACGGATGTCGTCCCCGGCGACGTAGCCGCGATGCTCGGCGAAGTCGACCGACGCGCCAAAGTACGGCGAACGGTGCATGCCATTGATGAAGCCATCCACGACATGCCGCGCCACGAGCTCGAGATTCCCGATGCGCGACAGCACAACGGGATCAACGAATCGCGCGCCGGGGACGGACGAGGTGGTCAACAAATCCTTTTCCCTTTTCTCTTGTCCGTTTTCACATCCCAGATCGTGGCACCGCCACGGCATCAAGCAATCGATCGATCAAGGTGTCGGTGGTGATCCCTTCCGACTGCGCATGGAAATTCGTCAACACGCGATGCCGGAGGACCGGGTGCGCCATGGCCCGGATGTCGTCGAAGCTCACGTGATAGCGGCCGCTCGTCAACGCTCGCGCCTTGGCACCAAGGACGAGATACTGCGCCGCACGCACGCTGCCGCCAAAGGCGACCCACTTCCTGACGTTCTCCGGGCAGGACGGCGACTTCGGGCGGCTCGTGCGCACGAGATTCAGTGCATACCGCATCACCGGTTCCGCAACCGGCACGCGGCGCACCAGGCGCTGGAACGCGATGAGATCCTCTCCCGTCACCGTCCGTTCGAAATGCGGATCGATGATCGCCGTCGTCGTCCGGACGACCTCGAATTCTTCATCCTCTGGCGGATGATCGATGACGATATGAAACATGAACCGGTCGAGCTGCGCTTCCGGTAACGGGTAGGTGCCTTCGAGCTCGATCGGGTTCTGCGTCGCGAACACGTAGAACGGTTCCTCGAGCTTGTAGGTGCGGCCCTGAATCGTGACCCGGTGCTCCTGCATGGCTTCGAGCAGTGCCGACTGCGTTTTCGGCGGCGTCCGGTTGATTTCGTCGGCGAGGACGATGTTGGCGAAAATCGGTCCCGGCGCAAACACCATCTGCCGCTTTCCGGTCGTCGTATCTTCCTGAATGATGTCGGTGCCGGTGATGTCGGACGGCATCAGGTCGGGCGTGAACTGGATGCGATTGAACTTGAGATCCAGCACGCGCGCGAGCGTGTGAATCAGCAGCGTCTTGGCCAGACCAGGCACGCCGACGATGAGGCTGTTGCCGCCGACAAAGAGCGTCAGCAGCACTTCCGTCACCACATCATCCTGCCCGACGATGAGTTTGCGAAGTTCGGACACGATGCGGTCGCGGCCCTCTTTCATCCGCTCCGCCAGCGCAACGTCGTCTGGCGATTGCAGTTCCACGGTGTCGGTCACGGAACGATTCAAGAGAGGCCTCCTTAATTAGTGCGTAAGACCGTAAATAACGTAATTCACACCGAACTTGTACGACTCATTCGTCAGTTCGACTATCGTGAGCCCGCTCCCCGAGACTTCCCAGTACTCACTGATGTCGTTGTTGACATTCGCGATCGCCATGAGCCTCTTCTGCGGATCGTTGTTTTCGAACAACCCCCAGTAGGTCGCCTCCAGGCCTCCGTAGGGGGCCGGCAAATCCTCCGGATGATCGATTTCGAAGAAGGAATGAAACACCCTCGCGCTTCCGTCGAGCGCTATCCAGTTCGCCTCGGGGAGGACGACGCGCATCTGCTGCTGCAGATTGTCCCAATCTCCCCCGCGGAAGTCGTCGAAGATCAAGAAACCGCCTTTGAGGAGGTAGCTGCGCAGGTTGACCATCTCCTTCTCGGTCACTCCCCAGAACCCCGGCTCGGCCATGTAGGCGATTGGGTAGTTGAACAACTCGGGATCATCGATGCCGAGAATGTTCGATCCATTGGTTCGGATCTTCAGCAACGTGAGCTCTTCGAGAATCTTCGAAAAGTGCACTTCCCCTTCCGGGTAATCATGCGACCACGGCAGTCCGCCATTTCCGATCCAGTTGCCGAATCGCCCGAACCCCGTCGCGTACTTCAGCCGCACGAAAACGAAACGGCCGTCGTAGGGCGTGTTCCCCTCCACCGCGACGTCCAGCTGCGGACGACGATTGCGTCCGCCGCGCTGCGCCAGCGCGACGCTCGCGCCAAGACTCACAAGGAGTCCCGCGACGATCACGCGGCGGCCCAGGACTCCATTCACTTCTTTCCCTCGAGGTCCTTGATCTGCTTGCTCTTGAGCGCCAGATCGGTCAGCAGCTTCTCGAGTTCGGATGCGTAGCGGGCTGGCTCCATCCCGCTCTTCATGAGCTTCAGCCCTTCGACCCGCCGCTCGAGATCGCGGCGTTCCTCGTAGAGCGCACGCATTTTCGGATCGGCGGGCATCGTGTCGGCACCCTGAACCGTGCCAAGCGCCAGAATCGAGGCGACGCGCCCGTTCTTGCCGTCAACCTTCGGATCGGTCGTCCCTTTCTTGTCGCCACTGTCGTCGAGCAGCGGATGCTCGGTGAGCATGATGCCTTCCTGCTCGTAGGCGCGGGCAACGCCAAGCTTGGCCGCGTCGAAGGCTTCGAGCACCGACACGCGCCGGTTCTTGTCCGCATCAGCGGTGTCGCTCATCAAGGCGTCGACGAAGTAACCGCCGAAGAGGGTTGCGAATCGTTCCGCCCCCGTGCGGGTCGCCGTCACGATCGTCCGCCCTGGCCCGGCGAGCTCCTCGAGGAACGGGCCGCTCGAACTCGCGGTGTTGACAAAGACGATGTGCTTCGAGGGGAGGCTCTTGAGTAACGGTTCGAAGTTCGCCGGCGACATGTCCGGGCCCGGAAGATTGAACTTTGCGACTTTCCCGTCGAATGTTCCGTGCCCGATCATCACGATGAAGACGACGTCATCTTCCTTCGTGATTTTCGCGAGTGTCGCCAACGCCTTCTCGATTTCCTGCTGCGTCGACTTGCCAGTCGCGCGCTTGGGATCCTTGTCCGGTTGTTCAGCGAGATAGATGATGTGATCGCGAGCGACGCCGAGGCGATCGGTGGCCCCGTCCACGAGCGTCGACGCCCACCGTTGAAACAGTTCCGCGTGTTCAGGATCGCCCGCGAGCCCGACGATCACGGCAAGGTGAACTGTCTGCGCAGCTGCCGTCTCGGCGAACGCCAGAAGTGAGAACAGAGCGAGGGAAGGCAGCAGGCGCACTCAGGCCATCCCCACTGCGCGGCGATACGCCCATTCCGCTGAAATCAGTCCGAGCAGCACGAACAGCACGATTGGCATGTGCCACAACTCGCGCTCTTCGACGGTGGTCACGCCGCGTCCCGTGTAGCGCAGATCCTCCGGCATGCCCGCAATCGTGTCCGGGGTGTAGAAGCGGCCGCCCGTTTCATCGGCGATCCGCTTCAATCGCTGCGCATGCATCGTCGCGTCGAAATACTCGGCCTCGCTCGGTGCCGAACGCACCTGCGTCGCTGCCGTACCCAGCGACTTGCCCGCACGCGTCGCCTCGATCTGCGCGACATACATGCCCTGGTCGGTGGCGGGAAACGTTGCGCGATATTCGCCGTTGCGCTCGCCGGTCCATTGCATGGGCAATTCGACCGGCGTCCCCTTCGGGCCAGTGACTTTCGCGATCACGCGCGCATCGTTGACTTCGACGTAGGCGGGATCGGCGACCTCCGCGACCAGCGTCACCGGGTCACCAGGTTCAACGCGATCGGTGGCGGTGTGGATTTCCACTGTGT
>Ga0310891_10000094_pt1 | contig 11806 bp, 10 predicted proteins | sample T20D4metaG_FD_203915 | JGI IMG/M metagenome (GOLD analysis project Ga0310891, IMG submission 203915) | Lab incubated soil microbial communities from West Virginia University Organic Research Farm, Morgantown, WV, United States - T20D4 | ecosystem: Environmental > Terrestrial > Soil >... | reverse complement strand
TCAGGCGCCACCGGCGCCGCCACGACGTCCCCTGCTCGTCAAGCCGCCGACGCCAACACCATCGCCGGCTTCTCAGGCACCGACCGGGAATCTGAGTCGTCCGGCGGCACAGCGACCTGCCGCGCCTGGCGCATCTGCACGTCCAGCGGGTCCACGGCCTGGCGGCCCATTACCTCCACGTCCGGGAACGCCGATCGGCGGGCCTCGTCCGCTTCCGTCGCAGCCGGTCCGTCCGGCGACGCCTCCGCGTCCCGGAATGCCGCCGTCGTATCGGCCGCCGATGCACCATCGACCGGCCGCTCCACGGCCAGGTGGCGCGGCACGACGGGATGTCGTGCCGCGCGTGGCAAGCCAGGCGCCCGCGCAGGCCGCTCCGCCTCCGGTGACCCGCACGATCACGCTCGCTGAAGGTATGACCGTCGCGGATCTCGCGACCAAGCTCGACGTCAAAGCCAAAGACGTCCTGAAGAAGCTGATGGACCGTCGTCTCATGATGACGATCAACAGCACCCTCGACGACGACACCGCCGCGATGGTGGCGCGGGAGTTCGGCGCCGACGTCAAGATGCAAACGTTCGAAGAGGAGATGCTGCAGGTCGAAGCCGAAGACATCGATCCAACGGATCTCGTCACACGCGCGCCCGTCGTCACCGTCATGGGCCACGTCGACCACGGCAAGACGACACTGCTCGACGCCATTCGTTCGGCGCGTGTTGCTGAACGTGAGGCGGGCGGTATCACGCAGCACATCGGTGCCTACGCCGTCACCGTGAACGATCGAAACGTCGTGTTCCTCGACACCCCCGGTCACGAAGCCTTCACGATGATGCGTGCGCGCGGTGCGCGGGTCACCGACGTGGTCATCCTGGTGGTTGCGGCAGACGACGGCGTCATGCCGCAGACGCGCGAAGCGATCGATCACGCCAGGGCTGCGGGCGTCCCAATCCTGGTCGCGATCAACAAGATTGATAAACCGAACGCAAACCCGGAACGAGTGAAGAAAGAGCTCTCGGATCTCGGACTCACTCCGGAAGCGTGGGGCGGTTCGACCGTCATGGTCGAAGTCTCGGCGAAGAAGAAAGAGGGCCTCGATCTGCTGCTCGAGATGATCCTGCTCGTCACCGAGCTCAGCGAACTCAAGGCGAACCCGAAGCGGAACGCATCGGGCACGGTGCTCGAAGCCAAGCTCGATAAGGGACGCGGACCGGTGGCGACGATTCTGGTGCAGGACGGCACGTTGCGCGTTGGCGATACGTTCATTGCCGGCACGATCGTCGGAAAGGTTCGCGCGCTCATCGACGATCGGGGACGGCAGAGCAAAGCGGCAGGACCGGCCACTCCCGTTGAAGTGCTTGGTCTCGGCGGCCTCCCTGCCCCTGGCGACGCGTTCCAGGCGTTGACCGATGCGGCCAAGGCACGACAGATCGCCCTCTTCCGTCAGACGCAGGCGAAGGAGAAGGCGCTCGGCGGAAAGGGTACCCGTCTGACGCTCGAGTCGCTGCAGCAGCAAATCGCTGAAGGCGACATGAAGGAGCTGCCGATCATCATCAAGGCCGACGTGCAGGGCTCCGCCGAGGTGCTGGCCGACACGCTGACGAAGCTGACCGACGAGAAGGTGAAGATCCGGATCATTCATAGCGGTGTCGGCGCGATCAACGAGTCCGACGTCCTCCTGGCGTCGGCGTCCAATGCCATCATCATCGGCTTCAACGTCCGGCCGGACCGCAATGCAGGCGACGTCGCCGAACGCGAAAAGGTCGACATCCGCCAGCACTCGGTCATCTACAACGTCGTCGACGAGATGAAAAAGGCGATGGCCGGCCTGCTCGACCCGACCTTCAAAGAAGTGCGTATCGGAACCGCCGAGGTACGCGATACGTTCAAGACACCGAAGTTCGGGACCATCGCCGGCTGCCTGGTGCTCGACGGCCGCATCACTCGCGCCGGCGACACGCAAGCTCGCCTGCTGCGCGACAACGTCGTGGTCTACGAGGGTAAGATCGGTTCGCTCCGCCGCTTCAAAGACGATGTGTCGGAAGTCAAGTCCGGCTTCGAATGCGGCATCGGCTTCGAACGTTACAACGACATCAAGGTCGGCGACGTCATCGAAGTGTTCGTCGTCGAACGCGTCGCCGCGCCGGTGTAAAGAGGCGCGGTCATGGTTCACGGCTCGAGAGCTTCGCGTGTCGGCGATCAGATTCAGGCGGAGCTTGCGTCGCTGCTGACGCGACAGGTTCACGATCCCGGCATCGGATTTCTGACGATCACGCAGGTCAAGCTGTCGCCTGATCTGCAGCAGGCCCGCGTGTATTACACGTCGATCGGGGACGACAAGGCGAAGCGGGAGTCGGCGCGTGCGCTCGATCGGGCGACGCCGTTTCTGCGCCGCCAGGTCGGTCAACGCCTTCGGCTGAAGCGTGTCCCGGAACTGACGTTCTTCTACGACGAGTCGATCGAACAGGGCGACCGCGTCGAACGAATTCTTCAAGAGCTGAAAACAGAACGGGCCGCAAGGCCCGAAGCCGACGACGAGACACTCGGTCCGCCCGACGATGATCAATGAACGCGTAGATACCGCGGCCGCGGCCGTGCGACGAATCTGCGACGAAGTCCTCCGGCGCCAGCGCTTTCTGCTCACGTCCCACGCCAGGCCCGACGGCGACTCGATTGGATCGCAGTTGGCGATGGCGTTTGCGCTGGACGCGCTCGGCAAGACTGTCCGCATCGTCAACGCCGATCCCGCTCCCGATCACTATCAGGACTTTCCCGGCATGGACCGGATCGAGATTGCCACCCAGGTGTCGGCGGATGTCGACGCGGTGATCGTCATGGAATGCAGCGATCTCACCCGCGCGGGGATTTCAGGGCTCGAGGGGGAATTCCTGATCAACATCGATCACCACGCCGGCAACAAGTTGTATGGCGCGGTGAACTGGCACGACGAATCGGCAGCGGCGTGCGGAGAGATGGTGTTCGACGTCATCCGCGAACTCGGCGTCGCGCTCACAACCGGGATCGCCACGCACATCTACCTCGCGATCCTCACTGATACGGGATCGTTTCATCACTCGAACATCACGCCGCGCACGTTCGACATCTGCCGTCAGACAGTTGAAGCCGGGGTCAACCCGGCGGCCATGGCCCGCCGTGTCTTCGACAGCAACAGTTTCGGAAAGCTAAAGCTCATCGGCGCGCTCCTCGATTCGATGCAGCTCGCTGACCAGGGCCGGCTCGCCATTCTGTACATGGACGAGGCGATGCTTGCCGCCTGCGGTTGCACCCACAACGACACGGAAGGCTTGATCAATCTGCCGCTCACCGCGCGCGAGATTCAGGCAGTGGTGTTCTTCAAGCTCGGCCCGACCGGCGACGTGCGCGTCAGCTTGCGTTCGAAGTACGACGTGGACGTGCGCGCCGTTGCAGGACTGTTTGGCGGTGGCGGCCACAAGAATGCCGCCGGCTTTACCGTCACGGAACATCTCGAACAGGTTCGGCCTCGGATCATTCAGTTGCTCGTCGACGCGATTGAGCATGGGCTGAAGAGTAGACCGTGAATCAGCTTCCAGCTTCCAGCTTCCAGCTTCCAGCTCCCAGCTCATTGCAAATCGTCGCCAAGCTGGTGCTTGCAACGCGAAAGCTCGAAGCTGGAAGCTGGAAGCTGGAAGCTGGAAGCTGGAAGCTGGAAGCTGACATTGAACGGCGTCCTCGTCATCGACAAACCTGTCGGTCCCACTTCGCATGATGTCGTGGCGCGCGCGCGACGCGCGCTGGGCACACGCCGAATCGGTCATACCGGCACTCTGGATCCGCTCGCGGCAGGGGTGCTGCCGCTCGTCGTCGGAAGTGCGACGCGGCTTGCGTCTCTTTTCAGCGGCGGTGACAAGGAATACGTCGCGGGAATACGCCTCGGCCTCGCGACCGAGACCTACGATGCCGCCGGACGTGAATCAGTTCCGCCGGCTCCTGCTGGAATCACGCGCGATGAGGTGGACGTAGCACTCGAGGCTTTTCGCGGAAGCTTCGACCAATTCCCTCCGCCGTACTCAGCCAAGAAGATTGACGGCGTCCGTGCATACACGCTTGCCCGGAAGCGCGCGCCGGTCCAGCCGACCGCTGCGCGTGTGACCGTTCATCATCTGACCATCGAAGACTACAGCGATGGACTGATCGTGGTCCGGGTCCGCGCATCGGCGGGGTTCTACGTTCGATCGCTGGCGCACGATCTCGGGTCGAAGCTCGGCTGCGGTGCACATCTCGAGCAACTCCGCCGAGTTCGCGCCGGCACATTCACAGAAGGCGATGCGGTCATGCTGAGCACACTCGAGCAGGAGGGCATCGACGCGGCACGGCGGATCGTACCTTTAGAACAGTTGCTGCCCGAGATCCCCGCCGTCGTCCTGACCGAGCGCGATCGTGAACGTGTGGCACACGGTGGCGATGTGCACGCCGAAGGTGACCCACGACAAATCGTGGGGGCAGGCACTACCCGTCGGCGGCTCGTCGATGGGAGCGGCCGCCTCGTGGCGCTGGCGGAAATGCGCGAAGGCGGGGTTTTGCATCCCGTCATTGTTCTGGTGTAAAATATTGAGTCGTTTGGAATTGTAATTTTTCCCTGCAAACAGGAAACGAGCGAACGGCGGGCTGGAGCGGGGTCAGGGAACTCCGTGATCTGGGCCGTACGTGGAGGACAGCGTGGCGTTTACGAAGGATCGCAAGTCGGAAGTCATCGGAACGTACAAAACCCACAACTCAGACACAGGTTCCCCCGAGGTGCAGGTGGCGCTCCTCAGCGAGCGCATTAACTACCTGACCGAACATTTCAAGACCCACGCGAAAGACCATCACTCGCGGCGCGGCCTTTTGAAGCTCGTCGGGCAGCGCCGGCGCCTGCTCGACTATCTGAAACGCAAGGATACCGATCGCTACGCCGACCTGATTAAGCGGCTCGGAATCCGGAAGTAAGCGTTTGGGCACGCACCCGTCCAGCTCTTCGGGCCGCAGCACCCGGCTGGCGCGGGAACCCCGAGTTCTCCTACTCGTTACCGCATGAGCGCTCATTAAAAGCTGGCGCAGCTCACACGACAGAAAGACAGACATGCATACACGTGAAATCTCCGTAGGCCGGCAGACGATCTCGATTGAAACGGGACGCCTTGCCAAACAGGCGGACGGATCGGTCATCGTCCGATTGGGCGATACGATGGTTCTCGTCACCGCCTGCACCGCCCCCACTCCTCGCGAAGGCATCGATTTTTTGCCCCTCACCGTCGACTACAAGGAATACACCTACGCCTCGGGACGCATCCCCGGCGGGTTCTTCAAACGCGAAGGTAAACCGACGGAAAAGGAAGTGCTCACGAGCCGATTGATCGATCGGCCGATTCGTCCGATCTTTCCGGCCGGCTGGCGCCACGAGACGCAGGTGATCGCGCTCGTGTTGTCGGCCGATTCCGAGAACGATTCGGACGTGCTCGCCATTACCGGCGCATCGGCGGCACTCGCGTTGTCGAGCATCCCCTTCACCCGCACGATTGCGGGAGTCCGCGTCGGCCACGTCGATGGCGAATTCGTCATCAATCCGACATTTGAGCAGCGCAAGCGCAGCCGAATCGACCTGGTCGTTGCCGGTACCAAGGACGGCATCGTGATGGTCGAAGCCGGAGCGAAGGAAGCGACCGAAGAGGAAATGGTCCAGGCGCTCGAGCACGCGCACACGGCGATCAAGGACATCGCCGCCAGTATCGATGCGCTGGCGCAGCAGGCGGGGAAGAAAAAGCAGGCAATCTCGCAGCGCGAAATCGGTAAGGAGTTCTATCGCGAGGTCGAAGAGAAGGTGCTCGTGCCGCTTGCCGACGCGATGCGCATTCAAGACAAGCTCGAGAACTACGGCACCGTCGACCAGGTGCTGTCGGATCTGATTGCGAGCATTCCCGAGGAAGAGGTCGAGCGCAAGGTCGACGCCAAGGCGATCTTCAAGGAATTGAAAGAAAAGGTTCTCCGCGACGAGATCCTCGAGCGCGGCCAGCGGCTTGATGGCCGCAAGTTCGACGAGATCAGAACGATCACCATCGAGGTCGGCGTGCTTCCGCGGGTCCACGGGTCAGCGGTTTTCACGCGCGGTGAAACGCAGGCGCTGGTCGCCGCAACGCTTGGCACCGCCGACGATCAGCAGAAAGTGGAGACCGTCGACGGCGAAACGTGGAAGCGATTCATGCTCCACTACAACTTCCCGCCGTTCTCTGTCGGTGAGGTCGCGTTCATGCGCGGCCCCGGCCGTCGCGAGATTGGCCACGGCGCTCTGGCCGAACGCGCGCTCGCCCCGATGATGCCGACCGAAGAAAAGTTCCCCTACACCGTGCGCGTCGTCTCCGACATCCTCGAGTCGAACGGATCGTCGTCGATGGCCTCGGTGTGCGGCGGCTCACTCTCGATGATGGACGCCGGTGTGCCTTTGAAGTCACCGGTGGCCGGTGTGGCGATGGGCCTGGTGATGAACGAGGAGAATGGGAAGTACGCGGTCCTGACCGATATCGCAGGCGCCGAAGATCACTACGGCGACATGGACTTCAAGGTCGCGGGCACCGGCGAGGGCATCACCGCCCTGCAGATGGACATCAAGGTGTCCGGCATCACGATGGAGATCATGCGCAAGGCGCTGGCCCAGGCCCGTGAAGGGCGCCTGTTCATCCTGCGGAAGATGCAGGAAACCTTATCGGTCTCGCGCGCCAGTGTCTCGGCCCACGCGCCGCGCATCGTGACCATCAGAATCCCGGTCGACAAGATCCGCGACGTCATCGGGCCCGGCGGCAAGATGATTCGCAGCATCATCGAACGCACCGGCGTGAAGATCGATGTTGAAGACGACGGACGCGTCAACGTGGCGTCGGCTGACGAAGCGTCAGCCGCCAAAGCGATCGCGATCATCCAGGAACTGACCGCCACGCCTGAACTCAATAAGACCTACGTCGGCAAGGTTCAGCGGATCACTGATTTCGGCGCCTTCGTCGAGATCATGCCTGGTCTCGATGGACTGCTCCACGTCTCCGAGATTGCGCACTACCGCGTCAAGGACGTACGGGACGAACTGAAAGAGGGGGATCAGGTGATGGTCAAGGTGATCAACATCGATCCATCCGGAAAGATTCGTCTCAGCCGGAAGGCGCTTCTGACGCCGGAAGAGGGCCAGGCCAAAGCGCCCGAAAAAGCGGAGCGTCGTTAAGTGCAGAGCGGCGCGGACAGCGCCATCCTGTCCGCGCCATCTACCGCGCAAACCCAATTGGGCCGATAATCGTCTTATCCTTAACCTTGACCTCTCGCATCCGGGAGTGTCGAAGGCCTGCGACCTTGGGGGCCCAATGATCACCATCCCGCATCGCGCCGTCCTTGCGTCGGCCATCGCCGGCGGCCTGCTCGTGGCCGGGGTATCTGGGTTTAGCTTCAAGCCGCCAGCCCAGGGGGGGACCCGCGAATTCACCATTACTGGTGATCAGTTTTCATTCAAGCCCTTGCGCATCGAAGTTCAGAAGGACGATCTCGTGAAGATCACCTTCATGGCCAAAGATATCGCGCACAGCATCACCATCGATCAATACCGCATTGCCAAGCGCGCGTCCGCCGGTCAGACCGTGGTGTTCGAGTTCCGCGCCGATCAAGTCGGCACCCACCGTTTCTACTGCAACCTCACCATCGACGATCGGTGCAAGCGGATGGAGGGGGAGTTAGTTGTTCGTTGATCGATTGCGGATTGCGGACTGAAGATTGCGGATTTTGAGATTGTCGATTGACGATTGTCGATTGGCAATTGAGATTGTCGATTGGCGATTTGGGGCACCGAGCCACAAATCCACAATCGTCAATCTCAATCCACAATCGTCAATCACGAAATCCGCAATCTTCAGTCCGCAATCCGCAATCGGCTGTGCTTTCTGCCGTAAAGGAAATAGACCACAACCCCCACCACCATCCACAACAAGAGCCGTTCCCACGTCGCGCGTGGGAGGCCGAGCATCAGCGTCAGGCTTACAGCCGCTGACAGCAACGGCAGCACCGGCACCCATGGCATGCGGAATGGTCTCGGCAGATCGGGACGCGTGCGTCGCAGCACGATGATGCCGATCGACACAATGACAAAGGCCATCAACGTACCGATGCTGACGAGCGATCCGAGTGTGCCGATCGGCGTGAACCCCGCTGCCAGGGCTACGACAACGCCGGTGACGAGTGTCGAAACGTGCGGTGTGCGAAAGCGCGGGTGGACCCGGCCGGCCCACGCCGGCAGCAGGCCGTCCTTCGCCATCGACAAGAAGATCCGCGGCTGCGCCAGCATCATGACGACCATGACCGAGCTGAGTGCGGCGAGTCCGCCTACCGTCACCAGCACTTTGACGACGGCCATCGTCCCCTGCCAGGGCGTGCCGATCGATTTGTCGGCCGCTGCCTCGATCGTCAGCACGAGCGGCGCCGCCTGATTCAACATCGCTTTGTAAGGAACCAATCCCACCATCACCGCTGACACGAGCACGAAAAGCAGTGTGCACACGGCGAGCGAGCCGAGAATGCCGCGCGGCATGTCGCGCTGTGGGTTGCGGGCTTCCTGCGCCGACGTCGAGACGGCGTCGAATCCGATATAGGCAAAGAAGATCACACCCGCACCGCGCAAGACCCCGCTCCATCCATATTCTCCGAACGTGCCGGCGTTGGGTGGAATGAAGGGGTGCCAGTTGGCAGGGTCGATGAACATCGCGCCAGTGGCAATGACGATCAACAGAACCGCGACCTTGGTGATGACGATCGCACCATTCACGGACGCGGCTTCGCTGACGCCAACCACCAGCAGCGCAGTGACCAGCATCGTAATGAGGATCGCGGGAACGTTGATTACCGCCGTCACGGGGTCACCGCCCGCCACCTGGACAACCGTGCCCGGCGCGGCACTGAGGGTAGCGGGAAACGACAGACCGAGTTGTCCGAGCAGCGTCGCCAGAATTCCGGACCAGCCGACAGCAACCGTCGCCGCGCCAAGCGCGTACTCGAGGATCAGGTCCCACCCGATGACCCACGCGATGAATTCGCCCAGCGTCGCGTACGCGTAGGTGTACGCCGACCCGGCCACCGGCACCGTCGATGCGAACTCTGCGTAACAGAATGCGGCGAGAACGCTCGTCACGCCGGCCAGCACCATGGAGATAACGATCGCAGGGCCCGCGTTCGCGGCAGCGGCCTGTCCGGTCAAAACGAAGATGCCGGTGCCGATGATCGCCCCAACCCCGAGCATGACGAGCTGCCAGACCCCCAGGACTCGCTTGAGCCCGCCACCGCCCTCCCCTAGCTGCTCTTCCTTTATCTGCTCGATGGATTTGGTCGCGAATATGGACATGCCGAAGCGTGCCCGGATGGAAGGGATGGAGTCCTGAATGACGGCTGAATCTGTCGCAGGCAACCTTTAAGTTGTTCTTAAGCCGGGATGCGAGAAGGGTCCGATGTTTTTGGGCCGCGCAGATTCAGGCTGTTCCGGTGGGTCGGCTCAACCGCAGCCTTTGCGCTTCAGACGACGCACGATTACCACTGTGCCGAAACCGACCATGAGCATGGTTCCCGGCTCAGGCACGGGCTGTTGGGACGAGAGATCGTAACGGGTACGGTCAACAACGAACTGGAATTCCCCCAGCGTCATGGTGATCGTTGCGGTGCCGAAGCCTGTGAGAATGTGTTGAATGGACGCCGTACCGGCCGCGTTGGGAATCGAGAACAACCCGTTGAGCTGGAAGGGGGCCGTCACCGTGGCGGTCGGCGCGAACGGCGGAACGACGAACGATCCTGTGAAATCAACAACGGCTCCCGCAAGCGACTCCGCTCCCCCCAAATCCCCGTAGACCTGCCCTTCGAACCCGAGTTCGCCAGACAGATCAGATCCGCTCCAGGCAGCGCGGAGGCTGACCTCATCACCCGGCAGGCATATATTGGCGCCGCATTCCATCCGTGGCGCGTAGAATCCGTTGGCGGTGATCACATGCGAGGTCAGGAAAAAACCACGCTCACCGACGAGGTTGAGCTGCCCGTCAACTACAGCCACCTGCAGGAACCCGCCGGTAACGTTGATAGTGTCCGCGGCCGCGGACCGTGGCAGGACGAGCGCCGTAATCAGGCAACAGATCGACCAAGATGCGACATTGCGCTTCACTATCAGGCCTCCTCCTGGAGATGACAGCGACGACTAGCAACCACAATGCCGTGCCGACATGAATCCGATTCTAGAAGTTGTTCTTAAGCCGGGATAACATCCGACCTTTGTGACGCTTTCAGCCGAACCTGCGCTTGCCGCACCACCTCGCTTCACCGTCAGCTTCGGTCCTTTCACCTTCGACCGCGGCAACGGGCTCCTGCGCAACGGCACACGCGAGATCCCGTTGCCACCTCGCGTGCTTGGCGTCCTCGATCTGCTCGTCTCACGTGCAACCACCGTCGTCCCCAAACAGGAGCTCATCGATACTGTTTGGAAGGACGCGTTCGTCACCGACACCTCGCTTGCTGAGGCGATCAGCGTTCTGCGTCAGGCACTGGGAGACGATCCGCAGGCACCGCAGTACATCCAAACAGTGCATCGGCGCGGCTATCGATTCGTCGCACCGGTGTCCCCGTTGTCCGGCGCCTCCGAAGCGATCGAGCCCACGAAATCCGCCGCCAGCATCGATCCCCCGGCCATCTCAATCGGCCGTCAATTGGTGCCCTGGACGGTTGCGTCCTTTTCGCTCGTCCTCGCCGTTATTACGGTGTGGCAATACACACATGTCGGCGCCCCCGAGGCACCCATGGTGCGGCTCAGAGTCGAGCCAACCTCGGGCACGGCCTTCGATCGGCGCGCGCCGGCGCTCGCGCTGTCGCCCGATGGTCGTCTCCTCGCATGGTCGGCATGCGACTCCACCTGTCGTCTCTACATCCGGCCCCTCGACCAGCTGGACGCACGTGCGATTTCAGGGACCGATGATGCGAGCGCGCCATTCTTCTCGCCTGACGGCCGATGGATCGGTTTCTTTGCCGCAGGAAAGCTGCGGAAGGTTGCCATCGCCGGTGGGATGCCGGTCGTCATCACCGACGCGGCGCAGCCGTTCGGGGCGGTGTGGCTCGCCGACGGGCACATCGTGTTTGCCGCCTCTCAGTACGGCGGGCTGATGCAAGTCACAGAGGGCGGTGGCAGGACGGAACAACTGACGCTGCCGTCCGTCGATGCCGGCGAAGTCCGCCATTGCTGGCCAGCACTTGCTCCGGGTGACCGCGCGCTGCTCTTCACGATTGCCACTTCTCCGAACGACGAGGCTGCCGCCCGAATCGGGCTGATGCCACTTGGCCAACGCGCCGCGTGGCAGACGATCATCGACAACGCCGATCTCGCGCAGACAGTTTCGCCGGACTACATCGCGTTCTCGCGCGGCCATGAGATCCACGCCGCGGCCTTCGACCGCGCGCGACAGGCGATTGCTGGATCGGATCAAGCCTTGATCGGCAGTGTGGCGCGCGCGCAGTTCGCGGTTTCTCGATCGGGTGCGATCGCGTACTCGATCGCGTCGGATGCGACGCGGCCGTCAGTGGCGTGGATACCCACAGGCGTTCCGGTCTCGACCGACCTTGCGACGCTTCAGGATCTTACGGTCACGCCGGATGGGTCGCGCGTCGCCGGTGTCAGCGGTACAGACATCTGGGTTGGAGACGTCAGTAGAGGCACCACCACCCGCTTGACTCATGGCGGCACAAACGTCGCCCCTGTCTGGAGTGGCGATGGCGCAGCCGTCTACTACGCGGCGGCAAGCGA
>Ga0310891_10000085_pt1 | contig 12063 bp, 10 predicted proteins | sample T20D4metaG_FD_203915 | JGI IMG/M metagenome (GOLD analysis project Ga0310891, IMG submission 203915) | Lab incubated soil microbial communities from West Virginia University Organic Research Farm, Morgantown, WV, United States - T20D4 | ecosystem: Environmental > Terrestrial > Soil >... | reverse complement strand
AGCGCTTACGGGGCGTCGGTCACGTCTCGCACGCGCCGACGCGCGAACTGTAACAGGTTCATTCCGCTCTCAGCGCGACCACTGGCTCCACCAATGCCGCGCGCATCGCCGGCACCGCGCAGGCGATGAACGCCACCAGCGCGAGCATCAACGTCGCGATCGCGAACGTCGGCGCATCGTGCGCCGGGACACCATACAACAATCCGGCGATCAGACGCGTGGCCGCATAAGCGCCAACCAATCCGGCGGCGATGCCCACCACGACGCCCCACATACCTTGCGACACGATCATCCGCACGACCCTTGTCCGCTCCGCGCCGAGCGCGAGGCGAATGCCGATCTCCTGCGTGCGCTCGACAACGGCATATGACACGACCCCGTAGACACCGAGCACCGCGAGAAACAGTGCGACGAGCGCGAACGTCCCGAGCAGCAGCAGGTTGAAGCGGCGCGGCGCAATGGACTCCGCGATCGCCTGCTCCATCGTGCGGATCCGGAAAAACGATTGCGTCGGATCTACCGTCGACAGTTCCTTCCGGATCGCCGGCGCCGCCGTCAGCGGATCGCCGTCGGTGCGCATCACCACCAGGATCGAAAAGATCGGCGCGTCCATGTGATGAAAGAACAATTCCGGAGCGGCATCCTTGTCCACTTCGGAGTATTTCAAGTCGCGCGCAATGCCGACGATGGTCGCGTAGCCCTCTTCGCCCAGCCACGGCATCCGGATCCGCGCGCCGATTGGATCGCCGTCCGGATAATCGCGTCGGGCCAGGCTCTCGTTAATCACCACGGAGCCGGATTCGATCTCGTTGAGCCAGCGGCCGCGAACCAGCGACATGCCAAGCATTGGGCCGAAGCCGGGCGAAATCGCGCTGATCGGCGCTTCGCGCCGCCCCCGCATCTCCCGCGGCGGCATCGATTCGCCTTCTTTCAGCACGATGATGGTGGATTCCCGGCCGGTCGTGATCGCCGCGTCACGAACACCAGGTATCGACTTCGCCTTCGTCAGCAACGCCGACACGAAGTCGTGGCGCTTCTGTTGCTCGCGATATTGCGGACCGCGGACATCAATCCGCATCGTCAGGAGCTGATTCGGCGCGAAGCCGTCTGGATAACGCGTCATCTGCCAGACGCTCTTGAACATCAGGCCGGCGCCGGCCAGCAGCACGATCGTGAGCGCCACCTGCGCGGCGGCCATGATCCGGCCGGTGATCAGGACGCGCCGGGACGCGGATATGCTGCGGCCGCCTTCCTTCAGCACCTCCTGCACGTTGGTGAAGACCAGCGCCACCGCCGGTCCGACGCCGAACAACAGCGCGGTGGCGATCGACACGACCGCAGCCACGGCGAGGACATTCCAATCCAGCGTCGTCTCATTGAGACGCGGCACCGAGGGACCGAACACGGTCACGACCGTGTTGATCAGCCACGACGCGAAGACCACCCCGCCGATCCCGCCAAGAACGGAATAGCCAAGGCTCTCGGCCAGCAGGTGCCGGATCACGCGCATCGGGCCGCTGCCGACCGACATACGCAGCGCGATCTCCTTGCGCCGCTCCGACGATCGCGCGAGCAGCAGGTTGGCGACGTTGGCGCACGCGATGAGCAGCACCAGGATCGACGCCGAGAGCAGCACGCCGAGGGCGACACGCGACGGACCGACAATTTTTTCGCGAAGCGGCGTGATCACCGCGGTCGAAGTGCCAAACCCCGTCGGATGCTCACGCTGGTACCGGTCGTGAATCGCTGTAATCTCCGCGCGCGCTTGCTCGAGCGTCACGCCGGGCTTGAGCTCGCCGAACACCTGGTAGATCCGCACCTGCGTGGTCGGCGTGATCACCGACGGCGGCGGCTGCAGCCGCATCATGCGATACGCGCCGGCGTCGACGCGATCGTAGGCGGACTCGAACGGACGGGCGACCAGCTGTGGCTGAAAAGTTTCGGGCAGGACCGCTGCGATGGTCGCATCACGGCCGTCAACGGTCACGGTCTTGCCGACGATGGACGGATCGCTGTTGAACTGTTCGCGAAACACAGCGTGCGCCAGAACAATCGCCGGTGGATCGGACGATGACGGCAGCGCGCCGAACAGCGGCTGGGCACCCGTGACGGTCCAGAACGGGTCAGACGCCTGGACGATCCGAAGGCGCGACGCCTCGCCGCCGACGACTACGGTCGAATCCACGTAGTCGTAGGCGACCATGTGCTCGAGCGACGTTGACTGCGTTTGCCAGGCGTTGAAGTCAATCGCATTCATGATCTCAACGGCATCGACGGGCTCGCGCAGGCGCGGCGGGGCCTTCTTGTCCTGCGTGGTCAACCAGACCACGCGATCCGGATGCGCGTAGGCGAGCGGGCGCAACAGCACCGCGTTCACGACGCTGTAGATCGCCGTGGTCAGGCCAATACCCAGCGTCAGCGTGAGGACGACGGCGAATGAGAAGGCGGGACTGCGGCGCACCGATCGCATCGCGTCGCGCGTGTCCTGTCGCAGCTGATCCATCCAGCCGGGAATCCACACGCCGCGCACGTCCTCTTTGACGCGCGTGACGTTGCCGAACTTCCTGATCGCCGCGGCGCGGGCCTCGTCTGGCGCGAGACCGCGGGCGATGTTGTCTTCGGTTTCGGCGTCGATGTGATCGCGGATCTCGCGATCCAGATCGTCGAGGTCGGGAGCGCGGCGGATCATATGTTCTCTCCTGCCTGGTGGAGGATGCGCCCGATGGCGGCCGTCAGGCGGTCCCACTTGCCGGTCTCGATGCCGAGCTGCGTGCGGCCCTTCGCCGTCAGCCGGTAGAACTTGGCGCGCCGGTTGTTCTCCGAGGTGCCATCCTCGGCAACGATCCAGCCACGCTTCAGCAGTCGATGGAGCGCGGGATACAGCGACCCCTGCTCCACCTGCAGCACATCGGCCGAGGTGCGCTCGATGGCCTTCGCGATCGCGTGGCCGTGCGCCGGCCCGGGTTGCAGCGTCCGCAGAATCAACAGGTCCAGCGTGCCCTGCAGCAGCTCGATTCGGTCGTCTCTAGTAGACATTCTAGGCGAGGCTACGCCCACTCACCTAGAATGTCAAGGGGAGGGAAAATCCTTAGGCCATCCGCAGCTTGCGCAGGATCCGGAGAATCTTCGCGCGCAGGCGATCGTCGGTCCACTCCGACACATCGTCACGCTTATCGGGCGCGTCCTCGCCGTCGGCGATCTGTCCGAACATCAACAGCCGCGTCGCTTCGAGGAGACCGTCGGTGCCGAACGGTTTCTCGATGAACGACTCGCCGTCGGCGAGCTCCTGCAGATCCTTGAATAACGTGTCCGCGAACCCGGTGACATAGAGCACGCGGACGCTCGGAAAACGCCGCCGCGTGATCATCGCCAGCTCGCGGCCGTTTAGCCCGGGCATCATCAAATCGGTGACGAGCAGATCGACACCCGGATAGCCAGGCGCGTTGATGATCTGCGCGGCTTCGTCGCCGGAAACGGCCGATGAGACTTCGTAATTGTCGGTGGCGAGAATGCGGGTGACGAGCTTCAGAATCGGCAGCTCGTCGTCGACGACGAGAAGCCGCTTGCGGACCTCGAGCGGCGGGCGCTTCAACCCGCTGACGGCCTGATCCGTGGGCCGATGAATCAGCGGGACGTTGGGAAGCGGCTGCGTGTCCGGACCTGCCAACATTCGGTGGACTATTTTAACGTCCCTGCCCTCATCCCGACATGACACAGGCGACGCGGAGGACATTTGCCTCGCGCGCCGCCTGCTTTTTCTGCGCAGAATTGTGTCGCGCTAGCGCTTCGTCGACTCGTATATTGTCGCCGCGCCGCCGCCGACCGCCGCGCCGATGAGCGCGCCCTTCTTGCCGCCGATCAATCCGCCGATGCCGGCGCCGGCGCCCGTGCCGCCGCCGATGATCATCGCCGTCTTGCCCCACGAGCGGTTGTTCTCACGCTCGTCGACGATCACGCGCGCCCGCGAGGGCTGCGACACAGTGCGGGTCCGCGTCACCGGACGCGTGACGATGTCGTCACGGTAGACCGGTTGCTGATAGGCCACCGGCTGCGCGTACGCCTGCGGCGCATACCCGGCCTGCGGCGCATACGCGCTGCTGCGCGTGATGCACGTCACGTCAGTGACCTCGCGGCCGTTGACGAGCGCGCGGCGCAACACCGCCTCTTCGTACGGCTGGCACTGCAGCGAAGCGCCGTTATTGAACGGAGCCGTGTTCGCCACGGTCATCGCGTACGCGCCGTTCGCACCCGGATCCGGTCCGTAGGCCGGAGCCGGAGACGGGCGCATTGCCGCGGCCGCGCCAAGCGCCACCGCGCCTGCCACCAATCCGCCGATTGCCGATCCCACAACTGTGTTCATCATGGCCGCATCCTCCTCAGGTTGCCAGGTAGTCAGGTTGTCAGGTTGTCAAAATGCGTGACGACCTGACTGACCTGAACTACCTGACTACCTGTTCATCAAGGGTTGTGCCACGGATTTCGCGCCCAAATCGCACTGATTCGTGGACGATTAGAGGGCGGTCGCGGGTGTCCCCGCGATCGGCGAGGACACCTCGACCGTTATTGCGCGTGAGACAGATTGGCGAATTCGTGCTCGGTTCTGATCGTGTAGGGGTCGTTGAACGCCGAGCGATACGGCTCGATCTTCGTAAATGCACCACTCATCGTCGTTGCGCCGTTGTTCGTCGTGCTCGCCCAATTGAACACGCGCAGTGAGTCGCCATTCTTCTGCGTGGTCGCTTCGAGCACGAGCTGGCCGTTGAGACGGATGATGCCGCTGACGGGGTAAGTGAGCTCGCCCGAGACACGCGGCTCACGCACAGTGCCCGTCACCTGATCGCGAAATTGCGATAACTGCATTGAGAACGGATAGAAGGGACTAGGGGCTGTGCCGGTGCCGGTTCCGGCGCCGGCACCCACCATCATCCGACCGCATTCGCGAAAGTCGAAACCTCCACTACAACCGGTGATCCGGAACTGTCCCGACCAGTTTCCTGAGAAGTCCGGCAGCACGCGAATTTGCTGCGTGCCGGTCTTGTCGCCGTACCTCGCTGTGAGGGTCGCTGTGCCGACCGCGACCGGCGACACGCGCCCCTGCTGATCGACGATCGCCACGCCGTCGGGCGCGATCGACCACTCCACGCCGGCAGTCGCCAACGTGTACTCGAGCGGCGTCGTGCTGGTGATGAGCCGAGCGGTGTGCTGCGCCGGCGCGGCGACGTTGGTGGCAATCCATTCATCGCCGAGCAGCGAGATAATGACCACGGCGCTCACCGGCGGCAAGGACGGCGTGACTACTGGCGTGGGCGGTGTAGGAGCCGTGGGGGTCGGGCTGTTACAACCGACCAGTACGCCCGTCCATAAAACGACGAGACACACCCGCCTTCGTCCGAAGCACGCGACGCTTCGGACTACGGCGAGGCAGGCTGCTCGCATGGATCGAGAGTGAACGAGTTTCACTCTCGAATCAAGCACGAGCGTTTTCGAACGCTCCGCGCCTTGGCACCTCAGGCACCTTAGGCACCTTAGGCACCCAAGGCACCGTAGGCACTTTGGTTAAGGCGCGATCGCCCAGGTAAAAGTAGCGCCGATCGACACCCGCCAATAACTGAAGTTGTCGGGACGGTGGAGGTCGGCATGATCGGCCGACGAAAACACGTAACGCGCGTCGGCTCGGAACCCCGCGACATCGCCGAGCATGACGAATGCGCCGCCGCCGACGTTCGCTCCGAAATCGTAGGTCCGCGCCGGCACAGTGCACGGCGAATCGCAGCCGTCAACCTGGAGGATGCCCACGCCACCGATACCGAAGGGGCGCACCATTCCGGCGGGCTTGATCCAGATGGCGTTCACCATGTAGTTGGTGACGTCGAGGATCTGCTGGCCCGACAGGGCATCGGAGGTGTGGCCGAAGTCGATTTCGGCGCCCCAGCCGTTGTCTTCATTCACCGCCACCGATGCGCCCAGCATCGCGCGCGCCGAGCTGATGTCGCCGCCGGCGATCGCGCCGACATGCCCTGTCAAAAAACCCTGGAACCTTCCGATGCCACTCTGCGCGTGCGCGTCGACTGCGGCCAACGCGAGCACCGCGATGGTCCACACCGCCATCCGCCTTGCCCTGAGCGAGAAATAGCGTTCGAAACGCATGCAGTTTCGAGTCGAAGGGTTCATCAACACATCTCCTGACCGGTGAACAGCCGCTGCCCTTCGGACAGCAGCCACGTGCGGGCTTCCTGGTGGCGCGGACAGGCCGCCGCCACGTGCTTCCAGAATCGTTTCGAGTGATTGAGCTCGCGGCGGTGCATCAGCTCGTGAATCATGACGTACTCACGCACCCACGGCGGCACGAGAATCAGGCGCCAGTTGAGCGTGATCGATCCACGCGACGAGCACGCGCCCCATCGCGATCGCTGATTGCGGATCGAGATGCGGGTCACGCTGATCGCGTGGGTATCCGCCAGTGCGAGCAGCTCCGCGGGTAATTCCTTCGCGGCACGCTTGCGCAAGGCTGGTTCGTCGGGATGGACGACGGCGGGACGCGATTCGTGCTTGAGCAACTGCTTCGCGATCCAGGCGCCGCTCTGCTCCACAAACGCAGTCGCCTCCTTCTTCGATCCCCAGCGCGGCAGCGTCACTCGCAGCGTGCCGTTGTCGAGGACGCGCAGGATGTAGCGGCGCGCCCAGCGGTGACGAACGAACACCGTTCCGCCATTCGCGAGGCGGCGGGCCGGGGCGGGCGCCGTCAGTTGCAGCGTCAGTTGCATGGAAACGTCACCAATGGAGCGGAGCAACGAAAAAGAAATCGCCATTAAAGATACCGTAAAGTAGCGGCTATGGCTTCTGGGTTTGATGCGCTGGCGGAGATCGTGCGCGGCGCGACGTTCGACGACTTCCTGCTTCGCCCGCAATACAGCGTCATCACGCGGCGCGACCCGTCCGTGATCGACCTGTCATGCCGGTTCTCGACGCACATCACCCTCAAGCGGCCGCTGGTATCGGCCAACATGGATACCGTCACGCGCGCGCCGATGGCGATCGTCCAGGCCGAGGAAGGCGGCATCGGCATCATCGATCGCGGCTTCCGCAACGGCGACATCGAGCCGCAGGTGCGCGAAGTCGCCAAGGTCAAGCGGATGCAGCACATCATCATCCGCGATCCGTATTCGGTCACCCCCGACACGCCGCTCGCCGACGCGGTCGCGCTGATGCGCCGGCGCCGCGCCGGCACGCTCGTCGTCATCGATGCCGCGCGCACGCTGAAGGGGCTGTTGACCGAGCGGGACGTGCGCTTCGTCGACACCAGCGAGGGCACCGTGGCGTCGCGCATGACGCCCGTCGAGGCGCTGATCACGGGACAGGGCGAGCTGACGCTCAAGGTCGCCGAAGATTTGATGGTGCAGCGCAAGGTCAAGAAGCTGCCGCTGGTCGACAAGAGCGGCACGCTGATCGGCCTGATCACCGCCAAGGACATTCATCGCCAGGAACGGCTCCCCTTCGCGACGCGCGATGCGCACGGCCGCCTGATGGTGGGCGCCGCGATCGGCGCGACCGGCGATTTCATCGAGCGCGCCGCGGAGCTCCTGAAGGCGCACGTCGATGTCATCGTCATCGACATCGCGCACGGCCATTCGATCGTGATGGGCAAGGCGATCGACACGTTCAAGCAGTCATTCCCCGATGTCGAGCTCGTCGCCGGCAACGTCGCGACCGCGGAAGGCGTCAAGTTCCTCGCGGCACGCGGTGTCAACGGAGTCAAGGTCGGCATCGGCCCCGGCGGCGGCTGCACGACGCGCCTGACCACGAGCTTCGGCGTGCCGCAACTGCAGGCGCTCGTCGAATGCGGGAGCGCCGCGAATCCGGCTGAAGCCGGACACCACGATGTGCCGCTGATCGCCGACGGCGGCATCAAGCGCCACGGCGCGATCCTCGAGGCGCTGCTCTTTGGCGGCGACACGGTGATGCTCGGGAGCATGTTCGCAGGCACCGAAGAAACGCCCGGCGAGGTTGTCCAAAAGTCAGTGGTGCTGCCTGATCAACAACGCTCGGTGAAGGTGCCGTTCAAGGTGTTGCGCGGCATGGCCTCGATCCAGGCGATTCGCGATCGCCTCGACGTCGAGGACGACGACGTCGTCGACATGGAATCGATCGGCGCGGAAGGAACGGAAGTGAGCGTGCCGGCGCGCGGATCGGTGCGGCCGATCATCCACGACATCCTCAAGCACCTCTGCTCGTCGATCAGCTACGGCGGCGCCGGCAGCCTTGCGGAGTTGAAGAAGGCGTTTCGCGAGGATCCGATGCGCTACCTGATTAAGCTCTCGTCCTCTGCGAAGAGAGAAAGCTACGAGCGGTGAGACCAGCCGGCCAGGAACACATGGCTGTTGATCCCTGGATTCTCTCCGAGCTGATTGCCGTTCGAGAAATGCTGAAAGCGATACGCGATTAGGATCGCGTGCGCGCCGCGCCGCCGCAGGCGCACGCCGCCGCCCCAATGCGCGGTGAAATTGGCGCGGCCGCTTTTTTCCGGAATTGGATCCGTCGTCCACAATCCGCCCATCGACAATTCCGCGAACGCCGACCATCGCGGTTGCGGCGGAAAGTTCCAGCGCCACACGACCGGCGCGACGCCAACGCCGTAGACCGTGGACGGATCGAACTGCGCGAACAGCGGCGTCGCCTCAACGCCCCAGGCAAAGCGACCGCGGATCCCGATTAGTTTGATCTCACGTGTCAACTCGCGCGCCCAGCCGATCGTCTGCACCGTATACGCGCGCCCGGACTCCGACTGATAGAGGTTCACGCTTCGCGCGACACCGATCGCCACATTCCATTCGGATGCCCGTCGTTCGACGATCGTTCCGCGCCCGTTCTGCGAACGTTCGACGATCGAGCACGACAGCGCGATCTCGCCGTCCGTATTCATGAGATCGACAGCGGGATCGAGGTCTCGCTCGATGTTGATCTCGAGACCATGATTCACGCGCAGAGCGAGCGACGATGGCCCGTTCGTGATCGTCCAATCGATGGCGCGGCCGCCGTTCGCAGATGCGTATGAAAGTGTGATGCGCGATTCGGTCATGACCGGCTGCGCGTTCGCGAGCGGCAGCTCGACGCGCGGCTGGTCGAGCGATCGCGACATAAAGACGACGCGCCACGACGCAAGTGGAGGCGGCCCCTTCTCCGCGGCCGCCTGAATACGCTCGAGCGACCACGCGCGTTGTTGAGGATCGTCGGGCACGCGGCAGGTGGCGACGGTCTCAGCCGGCGCCACCTGCGCTGCGAACAAGAGGGCGGCGATGATCACGCGCCGGCGACACGCTCGGCGAACGTGATGATATGCCCGTCGGGGTCGGTCACCGCGAACTCGCGCAGCCCATAGAACTGGGTCTTGAGCGGCATGATGACCTTGGTCTTCGGCGCGACCTTGGCGTGGTAGCCATCGACGTCCGTAATGATGAAGAACAGCGCCGCCGTCCCGCCCTGCGGGAGGCTGGCCGCGGCCGGATAATCGTGGGCGGCGGCGTTGATGTCGTTGAGAAACACCGACACGTCGCCGTGTTTCATCCACACAAAAACGAACGGTTCCTTATCAGGAACGGTCTCGCCAATGGTGAAACCAAGGATGTCACGGTAAAACGCCAGGCTCTTGGCAACGTCACGCACGAGCAGGTTCGGCGTGACTGACTCAAACTTGACCATTTGGGATCTCAGATCTCAGATTGCTGATTAATCGTCGATTGTAGATCTGAAATTGATCATCAATCCGAAATCTGAGATCTGAGATCGATTCATTCCACTCGCAACGCCTCGAGCGGATCGATGCGGCTGGCGCGAAGCGCCGGGAAGAGGCCCGCCAGGAACGCAACCACACCCAGCAAGATCGGCAGCGAAATGAATGTCACGGGGTCCGTGGTACTGACGCCGTAGACGAGACCCGAGAGCAGTCGCGTCAAGGCCAGGGAGGCGATCACGCCAATCGCCAATCCCGCGATCACCGGCTTGAGCGATCCGAACAGCACCATGCCGAGAATCTCGCGGCTCGTCGCGCCGAGGGCGACGCGAATGCCGATCTCCTGGGTCCGCTGCGCGACCGCGTAGGCGACCGTGCCGTAGATGCCCGCGATCGCGAGAATCAGCGCGATCGTCGCAAACACGATCAGCAGCGTCATATTGAAGCGCCGCTGCGTGAGCGAGGCGCCAACGACGTCATCGAGCGTGCGCGGCGGCGACACCGGCAGCGCGGGATCGAGCGACTGCAAGGCGGCGCGCACCGATCCGGCGACGCGCATCGGATCGCCCTTGGTGCGGATCATCAGGTTCTGCGCGCGCGACGGCGACGAACTGTTGGGCGCGTAGGTAATCGGCACCGGCTCCTGGTCGGCGCGGTACTGCCGCACGTTGCCGACCACGCCGATGATCTCGACCCACTGCTCAACGCCCTTGTCATCGGGACCGAACGAGAACTTGTGGCCGATCGGATCCTCATTCGGGAACTCGCGTCGCGCCATCGCCTCGTTGATGATGATCACGCGCGGATCGAGCGTCGCATCCTCCTTCGTGAACTCGCGGCCGCGCACGATCGGAATGCCCATCGTCGCGAAGTAATTGGGGCCGATGTCGACGAAATTCGTGATCGGCTGCTGGTTGAACGGCACAATCGGCTTGTTGTCCGGCTGAATTGCCAGCACGCTCATGCCGCCGCCCATCGGCACGTAGCCGGTAAGCGCCACCTTCTCGACGCCGGGCAGCGCGCCGACGCGCTCGATGACGCGATCCCAATACCCCGCAAAGTCGCCTGGCGATCGATAGTTTTCGCCTGTCGGCGCCACGCTCATCGTCAGCATGCGTGACGTCGTGAATCCCATCGGCATGTCGATGAGCGTCATCAGGCTGCGGAACAACAGGCCCGCGCCGACGAGCAGCACGAGTGAGATCGATACTTCCGCGAGCACCAGCCCCGATCGCGCGAGGTGTCGCTGGCCGTCGCCGGTCGCGCCGCGCGTGTTGTCTTTCAACGTGCTCTGGAGCTCGGGACGCGAGGCCTGCCATGCTGGCACGACCCCGAACAGCAGGCCCGTGAGCATCGATAAGAGCAGCGCGAAGCTGAGCGCCCACCCGTCGACGCTGACCGGCGCGACGCGCGGCACTTCACCCGGATCGAGCGCGAGAATCAGGTCCACGCCCCAGAACGCGAGCAACACGCCGAGTCCGCCGCCGACCAGCGCGATGACCACGCTCTCGGTCAGCAGCTGCCGCATCAGCGTCGATCGATCGGCGCCGATCGCGGCGCGGATCGCCAGCTCGCGCGCGCGCACCGTCGCGCGCGCCATCAACAGGTTCGCGACATTGGCGACGACGATCAGCAGCACGCAGCCGACGGCGCCGAGCAGCACCAGAAGCGGCGTCCTCGCCGATCCGACGAGGCGATCCTGCAGCGACCGCGCGATGCCAATGAAGTTCGACGACTCTTCGGGATACTGCTTCGCGAGTTGATCGGAGATCGTCGTCAGCTCCGCGTTCGCCTGCTGAAGCGATGTCCCGTCCTTCAACCTGCCAATGCCGCGCAGGCAATGCGCGCCGCGCTGACCGCGCGGATCCGCATTCGGTCCCGAGCAGCTCGGCACGTCGTGCGCCGCGGGCAGCCAGAAGTTGCTGGTCTCCGGAAAATTCACCGTGGCGGGCATCACGCCGACGATCGTGTAGGGCTGGCCGTTGAGACGCACCTGTTCATTGACGATGTCCGGCTTGCCGGCAAACTGCCGCTGCCAGAATCCGTAACTGAGGACGATGCTCTGCCCCTGTCCGGGCTCCGAATCCTGCGGCATGAAGCCGCGGCCGAGGATCGGCGAAACGCCGAGCACATCGAAGAACGTCGTCGAGGCCAGCGTGCCGCGCAAACGCGCGGGCTCGCCCGTCGTCGGGGTGACGTTGTAGATGCGTGTCGCGAAGACCGCCATCACGTCGTACGACGTGGCCATCTTCCGCCAATCAAAGAACGTCGCGGGCGCGATCGCGCCGCCGCCGCCGATGTCGCGCCGCTCGACCTCGTTGAGATCGACGATCCTT
>Ga0310891_10000052_pt1 | contig 13258 bp, 10 predicted proteins | sample T20D4metaG_FD_203915 | JGI IMG/M metagenome (GOLD analysis project Ga0310891, IMG submission 203915) | Lab incubated soil microbial communities from West Virginia University Organic Research Farm, Morgantown, WV, United States - T20D4 | ecosystem: Environmental > Terrestrial > Soil >... | reverse complement strand
TTGACGCCCAGCCGGCCATTCCAAGCCAGGCAGCGGGGACATGGATGTAGAGGATGCGAACGGTCTCGCCCTGAAGATAGTCGGGCGGAGTGACAGCCAGGCCGCCGTAAATCCCCGCCAGCAACAGTAGCGCGCCGATACCCAGCAGCCAGGCCGTTGCAGGCCGGGCTAGCTTAAGGAAGCGGGCGGGGTTGGCGTAACCGTGCATGGTGGCTCGTGCCGCGACCTAGCGGACCCCTGCCCTTCCTTCAATCAGCGCCGAACGATCAGCGACGGCCGATCAGTTTCTGCGCCATGGCGTCGGCCACGCAGGCTGGATCCTGTTCGGTTGCGGCGCTCTCCACCCAGATTTGCTCGAGGCGGCCCGGGATGGCTTCGATCCGGGAACGCACCAGGTCCGGCCCACCGTCGCCAAGAAATTCGGTGGATACGTTGATGATACCGCCCGCGTTGATGACATAGTCAGGTGCGTAGAGAATCCCGCGAGCCTGCAGCCTGCGGCCATCTTCCGCCGTGGCCAGCTGGTTGTTGGCGCCGCCCGCAACGATCGGCGCATTGAGCCGTGCAATCGACTGCTCGGTCAGGATCGCGCCGAGGGCGCAAGGGCTAACAACGTCTGCGGCGATATAGAGAATGTCATCCGGCGTCACCACGGCGCCGCCGGTTTCGGCGGCAAGTGCCTCCGCCCGCCCACGGTCGACGTCAGCGATCGACAGCCTGGCGCCTTCAGCCGCTGCCTGGCGGGCGACGCCGCCGGCGACGCTGCCGGCGCCCTGCAGCGCAATATGCAGGCCGTTCAGGCTGTCCTTGCCCAATGCCCGCTTGACGGCCGCCTTGATGCCCAGGAACACGCCGAGCGAAGTGTGCGGTCCGGGATCGCCGCCGACCTCTCCGCCGCCAACCGGCAGGCCTGCCACGAACTTGGTCTGTTTCGAAATCTCGATCATGTCGGCGACCGACATGCCGACGTCTTCGGCGGTTACATACTTGCCGCAGAGCGAATTCACCGCCTGGCCAAAAGCCGCCAACATTTCCGGCGTTTTGGTCCGTGTCTGATTGGCAAGCACGACCGCCTTGCCGCCACCCATGGGAAGGCCGGCCATGGCATTCTTGTAACTCATGCCTCGTGACAGGCGCAGCGCGTCGGTCAGTGCGTCAGCGTCGTTGGCGTAATGCCACATACGCGTGCCACCCGCCGCCGGGCCAAGATGCGTGGAGTGCATCGCGATGATCGCGCGAAGCCCGCTTTTCTCATCGGTGACGAAATGCAGCGCTTCGTGCGCGTCGAAATCGGGAAAGCCCCAAGGGGTGTTCATGGATCGCCTAACCGCCTGTTTGGCAAAGGAAAACTGGGGCGATCGACGGGACTTGAACCCGCGACCCCCGGTACCACAAACCGGTGCTCTAACCAACTGAGCTACGATCGCCATGAAGCGCCTTGGATAGGGCGCGGTGGCTCCTTAAGGAAGCCCATCCGGCTTGGCAAGCGATAGCGGGAGGAGCCTGCAATGACCAATGAGACGATGCGGAAATTCGGCTACCCGGGGAGTCTGATCCGCGAATATGAACATTGGGCAGTCCTGCTTCGCCCAGGACAAGTGACGCTTGGCTCGCTGGTACTGGCCGCCAAGAGCGACGCCAAGGCGTTCGGCGAACTGCCGGTCGAGGCATACACAGAGCTGGCAACAATTACCGCCGAAATTGAAATGACCCTCAAGGCACAGATCGCCTACGATCGAATCAATTACCTGATGCTGATGATGGTGGACCCAAACGTCCACTTCCACGTCTTCCCGCGCTATGTTGGAACGCGCAGTTTCGACTGCATCGATATTGAGGACAAGGGCTGGCCAGGTCCGCCCGATCTCAAGTCAGCAGTGGAAATTCCTTTTTCGACAATCGAAAAGTTGCGCAACTTGTTGATCGAAGAGTGGTCAGGTTGCTATTAACTCTCTTTGTAATTCAATGGTATGATATCGCTTGCGCAAGCGAAACAACCGGAGCATCCCTCCCGCGGGGAGAACAGGATGACGATTCGACGGGCCCGCTCGCCGGCTGAAACCGGTGTGAGCTTGGGTGACACATTATTGAAGGCTGGATTGGCTCCGAGATACGTCGAGCTCTTCGTCCAAATGCCTTACAAATTAGTGCACGTAGAGCCGCGCCGCCCATTTCGCGAGCCGGGCGCACCGCGTGACGAAGTGATGCTTGTAAGGGCAGGCATCCTCGCCAAGTTCAAGAGCGACGGCGGCGGCCGGCGTCAGATCGTCGCGCTGCGGTTCCCAGGTGAAGGCATCCTGCCGCACGAAGGCGTGGCGGATTTTGGGCTCCAGGCCATCGTTCGGAGCGAGATACTGGTCGGCCGCGGCGAGGATTTCGACGCAATTGTCGATGCCAATCCCGAGGTCGCGCGCTTTTTCTGGAAACTAGTCCAGCGTCAGAACGCAATCAGTTATGAATGGCTGGTCAACACTGGCCGAAGGGACTCCACCGCACGCGTCGCCCACCTTCTGTGCGAAACCGCGGCACGTATGGGCATCGATGTCCGGCTGCAGCCGATGATCAATCCTTTCACCCAGCAGCAAATTGCCGACATCAGCGGTCAGACGTCAGTGAACGTCAACCGGGTCTTCGCCGACCTCGAGCGTCAGGGATTGATCAAGCGGCGCGGCCGGGAGATCCTCTTCACCGACTGGAATGAATTGCGCCGGATTGCGGGCTTCCAGCCGGGCTACCTCCAATAGCGCACGAGCCAGCCTTGCCAGGGGCAAGGCCGATGGCCGCTGCGGGGCAATGCCATCGCTCGGCCGTCCCCGGGACAACCTCCGCTTTGGCATGGTGGGCGCGGTAGGGATTGAACCTACGACCCCACCCGTGTGAAGGGTGTGCTCTACCACTGAGCTACGCGCCCCCGCCGGCGGAGGGCCATTAGGCGAGCGGCAAGCGCCTGTCCAGCCGCCACCAATCCTTACGATGAAACTATTGAACCGCGTCCTTCAGCACCTTGCCGGGGCGGAATTTGGGCTGGGACGTCGCCTTGATTTGCATCGGCTCCCCGGTACGCGGGTTCCGGCCGGTCGAAGCTTTACGACGGGTCACCGAGAAATTGCCGAAGCCGACCAAACGGACTTCATCGCCACGCTTGAGGGTCGAGGTAATAACCTCGAGCATCGTTTCGACCGCCCGGCTCGCATCGTTGCGGGAAAGGCCGGCGCGATCTGCAACATGGCCGATGAGTTCCTGCTTGTTCATGTCCAAACTCCCGGAAGGGCGCCGCGAGACTCGCGAGCCAGAACAGCGACTAACATAAGGCAAGTTCTTCGCCGCAAGTCAAAGGGCTTAGTGACGAACCGCCGGCCCTTCACCGCCAACGGCGGGATGAACCACCGGTTCAGTCGCCTGTTCGTCGGCATCGGTCCATTCGATCGGGACCATCGGCTGGGCAAGCGCCCGGGCCAGGACCTCGTCGACATGGCTGACCGGCACGATTTCCAGCGCTTCCTTCACCGAAGCAGGAATTTCCGCCAGGTCCTTTTCATTCTCCGCGGGGATCATGACGGTGCGAATCCCGCCACGGAGCGCCGCCAACAACTTTTCCTTAAGGCCCCCGATTGGCAACACACGACCGCGCAGCGTGACCTCGCCGGTCATGGCAATGTCGCGCTTAACAGGAATGGCCGTCAGGGTCGAAATCATCGCCGTGACCATGCCGATGCCGGCTGACGGCCCATCCTTCGGCACCGCCCCTTCGGGCAAGTGCACGTGGATATCCTTGCGCGCGAAGATAGACGGTTTGACACCGTAGCTGGGCGAGCGCGCCTTGACGAAACTCATGGCTGTCTGGATCGACTCCGTCATCACTTCGCCGAGCTTGCCGGTAGTCCGGATCAGGCCCTTGCCCGGCACCGTGACCGCCTCGATCGTCAGAAGTTCGCCGCCGACCTCAGTCCAGGCGAGGCCGGTGACAGCGCCGATTTGATCTTCTTCCTCGCCCACGCCGTAACGGAACCGGCGAACACCCAGATACTCGCCAACATTCTCTGCTGTCAGAGTGACCGTCTCGGTCTTCTTTTCGAGGATCTGGCGAAGCGACTTGCGGGCGATCTTGGCCAATTCCCGCTCCAGCGTGCGAACGCCGGCCTCACGCGTGTAGTGGCGAATGATGGCGCGCAGGCCTTCGTCCGAGTAGATCAACTCGCCTTCCTTAAGTCCGTGCGCTTCGATCTGCTTGGGGATGAGGTGGCGCTTGGCGATCTCCACCTTTTCGTCCTCGGTGTAACCCTCGAGCCGAATGATCTCCATGCGATCAAGCAGTGGCTGCGGCATGTCGAGCGAGTTGGCGGTCGTAACAAACATCACGTCACTGAGATCGTAGTCGAGCTCGAGATAATGGTCCTGGAAGCGGCTGTTCTGCTCGGGGTCCAGCACTTCGAGGAGTGCCGAGGCTGGATCCCCACGAAAATCTGTGCCCAGCTTGTCAATCTCGTCGAGCAGGAACAACGGGTTAGACGTCCCTGCCTTCTTGAGATTGGCGATGATCTTGCCCGGCAGCGAGCCGATATAGGTCCGGCGGTGACCGCGGATCTCGGCCTCGTCCCGCACCCCGCCCAATGACTGGCGGGCGAATTCGCGGCCGGTTGCCCGGGCAATAGAGCGGCCCAGCGAGGTCTTGCCCACGCCCGGTGGGCCGACCAGGCACAGGATCGGACCCTTGAGCCGATTGGTGCGCGCCTGCACCGCCAGATATTCGACGATCCGGTCCTTGACCTTTTCCAGGCCATAATGGTCCTCGTCGAGGACGCGTTGCGCTTCGGCGATATCGCGCTTCAATCTCGATTTCTTTCCCCAGGGCAGGGCGAGCAAAACGTCGAGATAGTTTCGAGCAACTGTGGCCTCCGCGCTCATCGGGGCCATTCCCCGGAGCTTCTTCAACTCAGCGTTTGCCCGGTTGCGTGCTTCCTTACTGAGGCGCGTTTTGCGGATTTTCGCCGCCAGCTCGTTGAGTTCGTCGCCGCCCTCTTCCGCCTCATTGCCGAGCTCGCGCTGAATCGCTTTCAGCTGCTCGTTCAAATAATATTCGCGCTGGGTCTTTTCCATCTGCCGCTTGACCCGGCTGCGGATCTTCTTCTCGACCTGCAGGACGCCGAGCTCGCCCTCCATGAAGGCAAACACCATCTCCAACCGCCGCGCCGGATTGAGCTCTCCAAGCAGCGCCTGCTTGTCACTGACCTTGATCGACAGGTTGGATGCGACCGCATCAGCCAAGACTGACGGCTCTTCGATCTCGCCAAGTTGCATCGAGGTTTCGGCCGGCAGCCGCTTGTTCAGCTTGGCATAATTGTCGAACTGATCGATCACAGAGCGCATCAGGGCCTGAGACTCCGGACCTGCAGCCTGTTCTTCGTCAACTAGTTCGACTTCGGCCTGCTGGTGCCCATCGGCCTCGCCCAGATTGACCAGCCGGGCGCGCTTGGCGCCCTCCACTAGCACCCGCACCGTGCCGTCCGGCAACTTCAGCAACTGCATAGCCGTGGCAATTACGCCCAGGTCGTAAAGCGCATCGCGATCGGGATCGTCTTCAGATGGGTCGAGCTGGGCGACGAGGAACAGTTCCTTGTCGGCCGCCATTGCTGCTTCCAGCGCGGCAACGGACTTCTCGCGCCCGACAAACAGCGGGACGATGCGGTGTGGAAAAACGACGATGTCGCGGAGAGGAAGAACCGGAAGGGTACGAGTTGTCATGATGGGTATATGGGCGGCGCCTCGAATGAGCGCAACGTCTTAGCCAAACGCAACCTTCAGAGCTGGTCCAAGGTTTTGCAGTGCGTGAGTCGCGGCAGCTACTCCGAACCCGGCCCAGAAGCCGCGCTGACGCCACACAACAAACAATGTGGAGAAAATCAGGAACGGCCACCAGATAACCAGGCCCCAACCTAGTGCTTCCAGCGAATGGGCCACTCCCCAGCCTGCCGAGCTCAGCAGGATTGCCCCTGCCGGCGGCAAGAAGCGCAGGAAAAGAGAAAGAAACCCAGCCATGATCAGCGTCTCGACCAGAGGCGCGAACGCCACCAGCAGGAAAAGCGCAGTTGGGCCCTTCACGGGAAAGGCCGGAGTCGGCAAGTCCGGCGCAATTGCCTTTGAAACGGCCGCGAGAGCCAGGCTGCCGGCAATCGTCAGCGCCGCCCCGACCAAGATAGCGAGCCATGCCCTCCGCGGTTCGCGCAGCGGCGAAGGCAGGAATTTCAGGAAATTATCGTCGAACAGCCGAGCGGGCGGCTGGATCGTCGCCACGGATTAGGCCGCGTCGCCCGAGGAGGCCGCCTTTTCCTTCTTGGCATACACCCGGACCGGATCCTTGGTCCCGGCAACGACGTCCTTGTCGATGTGGACCTCGTCGACTCCCTCCATCGACGGCAGATCGAACATGGTATCGAGCAGGATTCCTTCGAGGATCGAGCGAAGGCCGCGCGCGCCCGTCTTGCGCTCGATCGCCTTCTTGGCGACCGCGTGAAGCGCCTCGTCGGAGAAGCCCAGCTCGACATCCTCCATGTCGAACAGCTTCTGGTATTGCTTCACCAGGGCGTTCTTAGGTTCGACCAGGATCTTGACCAGCGCCTCTTCGTCGAGGTCTTCGAGCGTGGCGATCACCGGCAGGCGGCCGATGAATTCGGGGATCAGCCCGAACTTCAGCAGATCCTCGGGTTCCGTCGCTTTCAATAGCTCGCCCTGGCGACGATCTTCGGGTGCGGCAACATGGGCGCCGAAGCCAATCGACTTGCCCTGCAGCCGGTCGCCGATGATCTTGTCGAGGCCGGCAAAGGCGCCGCCGCAGATGAACAGGATGTTGGTCGTGTCGACCTGCAGGAACTCCTGCTGCGGATGCTTGCGGCCGCCTTGAGGCGGGACCGAGGCGGTGGTGCCTTCCATCAACTTGAGCAGCGCCTGCTGGACGCCCTCGCCCGAAACGTCGCGGGTGATCGAGGGATTGTCCGACTTGCGGCTAATCTTGTCGATTTCGTCGATGTAGACGATGCCGCGCTGCGCCTTCTCGACATTATAGTCGGAAGCCTGAAGCAGCTTCAGGATGATGTTTTCGACGTCTTCGCCGACATAGCCTGCCTCGGTCAGCGTGGTCGCGTCTGCCATGGTGAAGGGCACGTCCAGGATGCGGGCGAGCGTTTGGGCCAGCAGGGTCTTGCCGCAGCCGGTCGGCCCGATCAGCAGGATGTTGGACTTGGCCAGTTCGACATCCGTGCCTGTCTTTGAGCCGTGCGCGAGCCGCTTGTAATGATTATGGACGGCGACCGAGAGAACACGCTTGGCGCGCTGCTGCCCGATCACATAGTCGTCGAGCACCTTGTAGATCTCGGACGGCGTGGGAACCCCGTCGCGAGTCTTGACCAGTGCCGACTTGGTTTCCTCACGGATGATGTCGTTGCACAGCTCGACGCATTCATCGCAGATGAAGACGGTCGGGCCCGCGATCAGCTTGCGGACCTCGTGCTGCGACTTGCCGCAGAAGCTGCAGTAAAGCGTGCTCTTGCTGTCGCCACCGCCGGAAAGCTTGGTCATTCAGGTCCCTTGTCTTCACAACAGGCCGCACGGGCGGCCGCCGGTCATGCTAAACCGGTTTATCGCACAATCAAACTGGCAGATGGGTTAACGACTTTGTCCGTTCCAAGTGCCTGTCCCAAATATGGAACGTCCGAGCATAAGGGGCAAGGGCAGGTTGGTTGGTCAGGCGGCCGACTTGGCGGATGACAGCGTTGGTTATGCCGGCGTGATGTCCGCAGCGCCGGTCGAATCGCCGTCGGCAGCATCGGGCCGCCGATCGAACACTTCGTCGATTAGCCCGAATTCCTTGGCTTCGTCGGCCTCCAGGAACTTGTCGCGGTCCATTGCCGTCTCGATCGCCTCGATCGGCTGGCCGGTATATTTGGCATATAGTGTGTTGAGACGGGTCCGCATGCGAAGGATTTCGCGCGCCTGGATCTCGATGTCGGAGGCCATGCCCTGCGCGCCGCCTGACGGCTGATGGACCATGATCCGGCTGTTGGTCAGGGCGATGCGCATCCCGGGCTCGCCCGCGCACAACAGGAAGCTGCCCATCGAGGCCGCCTGGCCGATGCAGACCGTGCTGACCTTGGGCCGGATGTATTGCATCGTGTCATGGATCGCGAGGCCTGCAGTAACCACGCCGCCCGGCGAGTTGATGTACATGAAGATGTCCTTCTTCGGGTTCTCGGACTCGAGGAAGAGCAGCTGGGCGGTGATCAGCGAGGCCATGTGGTCCTCGATCGGACCGGTGATGAAGACGATCCGCTCCCTCAGCAGCCGGGAATAGATGTCGAAGCTGCGTTCGCCTCGGTTCGACTGTTCGATGACGATCGGGACGAGGCCGGAAACGATGTCTTGATGGTCCATGGGAATTGCGGGTCCTTGATTGGCTGGCGCCCTACATCGGGCGGAAGCGGCGAAGGTTCAAGCCTCGATGAAACGAACAACGGAAAGGGCGGCTGAAACTGGTTCAGCCGCCCTCCCCCGTTTGGCGGATCCAGAAGAACCGCCTTACTTCAGACGCTGCTACATGTGGTAGCTGATACGAGCGTAACCGAACCGACCCGGGGCGTCGTAGGTGCCAGGATCGTAGTTGGCGCCGCTGCACGACCAGCAGGCCGGCGGATCCTTGTCAAACAGGTTGTTGACGCCAAGTGTAAATGCGAACCGCTGCTCCAGCATCGACGGCGTCCAGATGAACTGGAAGTCGCTGTAGAAACGGCTGCCCATCTTGTGTCCGACATTGGTTCCGGACGTCTCAATCACGCTGTCGATGTAGCGGCCCGTGAACGACGCTGCGAAATCGCTGAGCGACCAGTCGAGTGTCGCATTGCCCTTCCATTCCGGGAATGCCTGATCGGGGCTGCCGCGCTCAGTGCCTTTGCGATCCAGGACAACGAAACCGTTGGACGCCGTCAGCACATATTTGAACAAGTGCGTGGCGTTGACAGTCACGCCAAACCGGCCCGCCGAAGTGGCCGGCGTGCGATAGTTGGCGGTTATGTCGAGGCCCTTGGTGCGGATACTGTCCAGATTGTCCAGCGTTCCGTCGATTTCATTGACGAAGCCGTTGGAAGTGCGGACTGTCAAGGCGCAGCTCGCAGCGTCACCCAACAAGGCGCAGTTGTTGAGCGTCACCTGCGGATCGATGGCTGCGATCGCGTTGGTGACCTTGATGTCGTAATAGTTGATTTCGGCATTGAAATTGCCGCCGTTGCTGCGAGCCCAGGCGGGCGAGTAGACGATGCCCAACGTGAGGTTTTTCGACTTCTCCGCTTTCAGGTTCTCGTTGCCCTGGGTGATGACTGGAAGTTGCCCCGGCTCTTCCTGATACGTTCCCCCCGCGGGCACACCGTCAGCGATACAGTTGGCGCGGACAGTGGCGCTGGCCTGCCAAGGCGATCCGGCAATGTTTGAGCAAGGATCGGCTGCCGGAAGGTCGAACCGCGACCTGCCGCCGAACAACTCGCCCAAGCTCGGCGCACGGAAACCCGTCGAATAGGCTCCGCGCAGCAGGACATCCTGGATCGGCTTATACAGACCGGTGATGGTGTAAGTCGTGCTCGCGCCGGTGATTGAATAGTCGGAGTGACGCACCGCCCCATTGGCTTCGAGCGAATAGGCAAACGGCTGTTCTTTCAGGATCGGGACCCTGACTTCAGCGTAGATTTCATCGACATTATAGTGGCCCGACGCCGGTTGGGCGGGAATGTCGGCGCTCAATCCCGCCGCCGTGAGCGGGTCGGGATTGAATGCTGCGCTCTGGAAGCGATGCTCGTAGCCAATTGCCACGCCAACCGGTCCGGCAGGTAGCTCGGCGATGTCGCCAGTGAGGTTGGCCGAGAAGGCGGCCAGCTTCTGGCGGCTGTCGTCACGCTCGGTGAACCCGATCCACTCGAGCATTTCCGGCGTGATCGATCCCTCGCCTCCGAACAGGTTGAGCGGGACGCACCCGGGCGTCGCGAGACATGTTGCGAGTGGACCGACCGCAAGTGCAACTCGGTCGGCGCGGACGTTTCCAGTGAAGCTCTGCTTGGCCTTGTTGACTCCCAGCAGACCGTTCACGTCCCAATACCATTCGTGATCGAACAGGTTGAGCTTGCCGTCCACGGTCGTGGTCAATGAATAGGTGTTGACCTCTTGGTCGAAGGTACGCTGACCGGCTTCGATAAGACGACGGCCGATAAAGGAATAATTCTGGGCTAGGCCATTGGACGTACCATCGGGATTTTTCCCGGATTGCAGGGTATATCCAAATGGATTGAACGGGTTGGAAACATCAATCGACAGCGTGTCGAACAAGCTGCCAGCGCCATTGCCGGCATCGGGACCGATAAATAGCGGCTCGAACGCGGCCTGGTTCTGCGATTTGCGCCGATTCCATGAGCCCCTGACCCGGAGATTGATGTCCGACCCAAGATAGGCCTTCGCTGAAACGAACCCGCCATAGCGCTTGTTCGGAGTCAGAATGTAATTGAACGGTGCGAAATTAAAGCGGTCGGCGTTCGTGAACTGGACCAGCTCGCCAAACGTCGGAGTGCTGTCCGGCACGTTGTGAATGGTGAAATTGCCGTTCAAGGTAGGCGTGGCGACGAAAAAGGGCCGGAGGTCAAAACGGCCATTTGCCGCTGCGCTGCTGCAAGGGCTCCCCGGAATATCGCAAGTTGTCTGGTGGGGATTGGGGAAGAGCGAAATGTCGCGGTCGGCGGTGCGTACTGCTTCTTGGTTGGTGTAGGCCGCCCCGACCACAATATCGATGGGATTGTCGGTGCCGTTACCCCAGCTGACTTCAAAATTGGACGTCTCGCCGTCGCCGTCGCCCAGATACTGGCCATATTGGGCCAGGGCCCGCAGGCCCTTCTGGTGCTGGACCGTGATGACGTTGACCACGCCGGCAATGGCGTCCGAACCGTAAAGCGGCGATGCGCCTGCTTGCAGCACCTCCACCCGCTCGATCATATTCGAAGGTAGGGTGTTGAGGTCGACGTTCGCCGGAATACCGCTGGCGCTAGTGCCGTTGACCCAACGCAGGCCGTCGACGAGGACCAGCGTGCGCTTGGAACTCAGGTAGCGGAGGTCGATTTCCGCTGAACCGGCTCCAACGCCGCCGCCATCGGGCGGGTTGCCGATGTTGCCGCTATTGTTGACCTTGCTGTTCAGGCCGCCGGCGGCGCTGGGCAGGCGCTGCAAAATATCGGCTACCGAAGTCAGGCCGGTCTTCGCCAGGGCATCCTGGTCCAGCGTGATGACGGGCGAGTCCTGGTCGAGCGGGTTACGCCTAATGCGCGAGCCGGTTACAACGATCTCGCCCCTGTTCTCGGGCTCGCTCGCTTCCGCGACTGTTGAGGGGGATGCTGCAGGCGGTACTGCGTCCTGCGCGGCTGCAGCGCTGCCAATTGCCAAAGCGAGCAGCGCAGTTCCGGAACGGAGCGCCAGCGTAGTACGGCTCATCGATTATCTCCCTGTTAAGCGGCATCCCGTGAGGGTTTTCACTGAAACGGGAGAGTAACAAATCCGGTAGTGACGACTAGCTACCTGATACTATTGGGCCGTAGCTGTTACTTTTCTGCCACAAAGGGAGCCGGATGGGCCAGATAGGCCAGCCGGCGCATCTCGCGCCGGCCGCGGGTAACCGTGTCCAAGATCAGGCCCGCGAAGAAACTCAATACCGCGACGATGACCATGCCGGTCACCAGGATCGCGGTCGGGAAGCGCGGCACCAGGCCGGTGTCGAGATAGGTCAGCACAAGCGGGACAGCGAGGATGATCGCTAAAATCACGAGCAGCGCACCGAGACTGCCGTAAAAAAACACGGGCCGCTCGACCCGGTAAAGGGTTCCGATGGTTTTCAGGATCCGCCAGCCGTCGCGGTAGGTCGACAGTTTGGATGCCGATCCTTCCGGTCTTGCACCATAAGACGTGACCAGTTCCCCAACCGGCATGCGCAGTTCCAGCGCATGGACGCTCATCTCCGTCTCGATTTCGAAACCTTCTGAAAGAACCGGGAAGCTTTTGACGAAGCGGCGCGAAAACACTCGGTAGCCGGAGAAAATGTCGGTAAAGCTTCGCCCGAACAACCTCGCCAATAGGCCGGTAAACAGCTTGTTCCCGATCACATGGCCGCCACGATAGGCTTCGGCGGCTTCGTGCTGGCGGGTGCCGACAACCATGTCGAGCTGTTCGTCGACGAGCATCCTCACCATCTCGGGCGCCGCCTTGGGATCGTAGGTGAGGTCGCCGTCGGCCATCACGTAAATATCGGCATCGACATCGGCGAACATGCGGCGGACGACATGGCCTTTGCCCTGCTGCCGCTCGGTCCGAACGATGGCACCGGCTTGGTGAGCGATGTCTACGGTGCGGTCGCGGCTGTTGTTGTCGTAGACGTAAACGGTTGCGCTTGGCAGCGCCGCCCGGAAGCCCGCGACCGTTTGGGCGATCGCAGCTTCCTCATTGTAGCAGGGCAGGATGACGGCAATGACCGGCGATACGCTCATTCCGTCCCCCTGCCCTTAAAATGATTAAGCTTTCTTCTTCGGCGCCGGCTTCTTGGCGGCGGCCTTGGCCGGAGCGGCCTTGGCGGCGGCCTTCTTCGGCTCAGCCTTCTTTGCCTCGGCTTTCTTGGCAGCCGGCTTCTCGGCCTTGGCAGGCGCTTCGCTCTTCGCGGCCGGCTTTTTGGCAGCGGCCTTCTTGGCGGGCTTGGCATCTCCATGATCGTGGCCGCAGCCGGGGCCATGGACATGACCTTCCTCGCTCTCGAGGTCGCGCTCCAACACATCGCGGGTCACAGTTAGATCGCTGACCTCCGCCTTCGAGAAGAGGTAGTCTACCACCTTGTCCTCGTAGAGCGGAGCACGCAGCTGCGCGGCCGCCATCGGCGTCTGCTGAACGTATTGGACGAAGGCGTCGCGGTCCTTCGGCTGATATTGGGCAGCCGCCTGGCCGATCAGCCGGTTCATTTCCTGCTGGCTGACCTCGATATTGTTGGCTGCGCCAATTTCGCTCAGCAGCAGCCCAAGACGGACGCGCCGGACCGCAATGTTGCGATATTCATCGGCGTCGGCCTCGATTTCCTTGAGTGCCGCGTCGGGGTCGGCTTCGTGGCTGGCTTCGTGACGAAGCTGGGCCATGATGTTCTCGTACTCGGCCTCGACCATCGATGGCGGAACATCGAAATCATGATCGGCAGCCAGCTGGTCCA
>Ga0310891_10000037_pt1 | contig 14223 bp, 10 predicted proteins | sample T20D4metaG_FD_203915 | JGI IMG/M metagenome (GOLD analysis project Ga0310891, IMG submission 203915) | Lab incubated soil microbial communities from West Virginia University Organic Research Farm, Morgantown, WV, United States - T20D4 | ecosystem: Environmental > Terrestrial > Soil >... | reverse complement strand
CGGCCTCGTGCTGGAACTCGTGGAAGGACCGACGCTGGCCGAGCGCGTCGGGCAGCCGATGCGGTGGGGCGAGGCGCGGACGCTTGCGCTCCAGATCATCGACGCCGTGTCCTGCGCGCACGAGAGCGGCATCGTCCATCGCGATCTCAAGCCGGCTAACATCAAGATCACGGCGGATGGATCGGTCAAGGTGCTCGATTTCGGCCTCGCGAAGGCCGCCGATCGCACACCATCCGATCCGGGCGTCTCGCAGGACGCGACCATCACCAGCGAACGGACGCTGCCCGGCACGGTGCTGGGCACGCCGGCCTACATGGGTCCCGAGCAGGCGCGCGGCCGCGATGTCGATCGCCGAGCCGACATCTGGGCGTTCGGTTGCATTCTCTACGAGATGTTGACCGGGAAGCGCGCCTTCGCCGGCGAGAGCTCGTCGGACACGCTCGCCGCCATCATCAGTCGCGATCCTGACTGGTCGGCGATCCCACCCGATGTGCCGGTTGCCGTTCGCAACGTGTTGCGGCGCTGCCTCGCCAAGGACCCCAAACAGCGGCTGCGCGACATCGCTGATGCGCGATTCGATCTCGCCGCAGACCCCGAGGTTGCCACGATTGCAGCGGCGCGAGGTCCGGCGCTGCCGTGGATCATCGCCGGCATCCTCGTCGTCGCTATGGTGTTCATGATTGTCGCGATCCCCCGGCTGTCCCCGGACAGCGCAGCCACGCAGCGACTCTCATTCGTGATTCCGCAACCACAAGGCGTGGTGTGGGGCGGCTCACCGGTCGAACCGCATCCCACGCCCTCGCCCAACGGAAAGTTGATCGCCTATGACAGCAGGAGGAGCGAAGATGGTCAGCGCATCTGGATCCACGACGTAGAGACGGGCAGGGTCTCGCCGATCAGCCGTGTGACGCCGCAGGGCCCGCTCGCGTGGGCCCCCGATTCGGGCAGCCTCGCCTTCTGCAACGGCGACAGGATCGTGCGCGTCAGCCTCTCGGGCGCAGCGCCCGCGCCAATTGACGCGCCCGGCTGCGGCTTCGGCCTGGCCTGGAGTAAGGCCGGTGTCCTCTTGTTCGCCTCGGCTACGGGCATCTGGCGCGTCAATGCGGACGGCACCTCACTGCAGCAGGTCACGATCGACGATCCCGCAAAGGCCGCGCGTCTCTATCCGCAGTGGCTCTCAGACAACCGCCACTTCGTCTATCTGGGGAGAGACCTGGACCCCGCTGTCCGCGGCATCTACCTTGGCTCGATCGACGGAGGGCCGTCAGTTCGCCTCATCGCCGAGGAATCCGCCCCGCGCGCCGTGCAGGGTCCCGACGGCAAGGACCGGGTCGTGTTTGTGCGCGGCGCGGCTCTGGTCATGCAACTGGTGAACATCGCCGCTCGCGGTGTTGAGGGAGAGCCGGTCGTGCTGGCGGAGAACCTGACGCTCGGCCAAACGGTTCGGGATGGCGCGTACGGGCTGTCAGCGAGGTTGCTGGTCCACCGCGCCGGTGGCGGCGGGGCCGAGCGCACGGATCTCGTCGTGCTCGATCGTGTCGGCCGCAGGATCAAGACGCTCGATTCCGAATCGGCGATCGTGGAAATGTCGCTCGCACAGGACGACTCGCGGCTCGCGGCCACCCGCCTCAGCAGCGCCAGCAACCTGTACGAAATTTGGGAATACGAGCTGGTCCGCGGCGGGTCGCGGCCTCTCCTCGTCAAGCCGTACAGTTTTCTGGCGCCGACTTGGTCACCGGATGGGCGCCTCGCATTCCTCTCGAACGAGACTGGCCTGTGGAAACCATTCGTGCTGCCGCCGACCGGCGACCCAACTCCATTGACGGGCGACTTCAGCACTTTCGATCATTGGTCCAGTGATGGTCAGTGGATTGTCGGCGCAGCCGGCGCAAGGCTGCTCATCGTCCGGGCCGACGGCAACGGGCAGGCCATCGAGGTTCCGAGAGGAGCCGAAGGCCAGCTGTCACCCGACCAGAAGTGGTTGGCATATCGCTCGTCGGAGTCTGGCACCTCCGAAATCTATGTGCGGCCGTTCCCGTCGATCGGCAGAAGCGTGCGGGTGTCTCGCGACGGCGGTTACAAACCGTCGTGGCGAAGGGATGGCCGTGAACTGTTCTATCGCACCGGCAACGGCACGGTCATGGCGGCACCGATGCAGGTCAGCGGCAGCACCATGAACCCCGGCGAACCGGTGCCGCTCTTCACCGCACCATTCATTACTGGCAACACGACACTGGGACTGCACGACCTCATTGCCACACGGGACGGCCAGCGGTTCATCGCCATTCTCGCGAAGGATTCACCGGCCACTCCGCTGACCGTCGTCGTGAACTGGCTGCAGTAGGCGCTAGCCGGCGCGCGCGACGATGTACTGATCGATCTTTCCGTCCGGCAGCGTCATCATCGTCAAACTCATCGTGACGCCGCCGGCGCGAATGCGGAACCCCCGGATGACCATGCCGCCCCGCAACGATTCGCCGCCGGCCGTGAATTCCGCCGGCGCGCCGAGCGGTCCAAGGCTCGTGGCGTAATCGGCGAGCACGTCGGCGGTGAAAAACGCATTCGCCGAAGCGGTGAAGAGCGAACGATCGATCATCCCTTTCATCAGATCCGCATAGATTCGTTGCGCCTGCGCCATCGCCGTCGCGTTTGCCGCTGGCGGCGGCATGATGATGCCGGCAACGCGGTTGGCAATCGCTCCCGGCGCATCCGCCGCGCCCGGATAAATGTTCGTGAACGCGGTGATCGCCACCTTGTCGTCCGGGTAGACCAGATTCGATGTCGTATAACCGGAGACGGCGCCGCCATGAGAAAGCCGCCGCTTGCCGCCGACCCCTCTGACCTGCAGGCCGAAACCGTAGCCGGTGGCGTCACCGGTGTCGAGCAGTACGTCGGTCTGCATGAACTTATATGAAACGGGTTTCAGCAACGACTGATTCAAGATCGAGATGTTCCACAACGCCAGGTCGTGGGCCGTCATCGCCAGTTGGCCGGCGCCGAACAGCCATCCCGCCGCCTCTTTCGGCGCCGCGCGGAACGGTCCGAGCCCATTGCGCAACAACGGCTGTGCGTCATTCGGGCCGAGTGGTCCGCGATCGAAATCGCTCACCGACGTCATCTTCAACGGCGTGAAGATGCGCTGCTGTAGAAACTGCATCAGCGTCACGCCGGAGACGCGCTCCACGATCGACGCCGCGATCACGTAGTTGGTGTTGCTGTATTGCCACTTGGTGCCGGGCGCGAAGTCGAGATCCTTGCCGGCCCATCGCGACATGATCTCGCGCGCCGGCGCGGGCCGCTGCATGTCCATGAACACGTAGTCCTGCGGCCAGTAATCCTGGTAGCCCGAGGTCATCGACAGCAACTGGCGAATCGACACTTCGTTGGCGCGCGTCAGCTGCGGAAACCATTTCGCGACCTTGTCGTCCAGCGAGAGCTTGCTTTCTTCCTGCAGCATCATCACGGCGGTCGCCGTGAACTGCTTGCTGACCGAGCCGATCGCGTAACGCATCTCCGGCCGCGCCGGTGCCTGCGGGTCGATCCGGCCGATGCCGTACGCCTGTTCGTAGACAATCTGGCCGCCGCGGACGACGGCAATCGACGCGCCGGGCGAGCCGGTCGCATCGAGGGCGGCCCTGGCGGCGGTGTCGATGGCGGCTCGTTCGGCGTCGGTGAGCGGTTGCGCGACGGCCGGCGACGCCAGCGTCGCAATCACGGCGAGACACGGAATCAAGGCTTTGATGGTCATGGTGGTCCGCCACAAATATACACGCAGGCTGAATTAGAATTCTCCTGATGAGAGACATCTTTGCTTGCGCACTTGGCTTGGTCACTCTCGCTTCAGCGGCGTTCGCGCAAACCAGTCGTCCGACGGTTCCGACACCGACCGACATCAAGCCCGGCAGCATTACCTGTGAAGAGTGCCCGTATCCGTTTCCATCTTCATACCTGCCGCTGACGCTGTATGGCCAGGACCTGCGAATGGCCTACATGGACGTGGCGCCGCAAGGCGCGCCGAACGGCCACACCGTGATGATCTTCCACGGCAACAACTTTGCCGGCTTCTATTTCGGCAACATGATCGACGCGCTGCGCAAGGAAGGGTTCCGCGTCATCGTCCCGGATCAGATCGGCTACGGCCGATCGTCGAAGCCGATCATGCCGTACAGCTTCAACGACATGGCCCGCAACTCGCGCGCGATCCTGCAGGGCCTGAAGATCGACAAGGCGATGATCGTCGGGCACTCGATGGGCGGCATGCTGGCGACGCGATTCGCGACGCAGTATCCCGACGTCACCGAACGGCTCGTGATTTACAACCCCATCGGTCTCACCGACGGCCGTTTCGGCCGCCCCGCGGGCAGCGTTGATGAGCAGTACAAGAACGCACTTGGCGCCACGTATCAAAACGTTCGCGCCAGCCTGATGCGCTATGTCGCGCACAATCCTGCGGCGTGGACGCCTGAATTCGAGAACTACGCGAGAGTCAGATACTCGTGGACGCTGGGCGCCGAATGGCCGCGACTCGCCATGGTCCAGACGTTGACCAGCAGCGTGATCTCCGCCGACCCAGTCGTCTACGACTGGGCGTACATCAAGGCGCCCACACTCGCGTTCGGCGGCGCGGAAGACGTGCTGCCGGGATCGGCGAAGGTCTTTCAGGATCGAATGAAGGTGCTCGTCGACACGATTCCGAACGGCAACGGCAAGCTGCACTTGATCGCCGGGCTGGGCCACGTGCCGCATCTCGAGGATGCGGGGAAGACGTTACCGCCGCTCGTCGCGTTCCTGAAGGAAGGCGCGAAGTAATCAGGCACCCATTTGGGCCGCGAGATCGTTGAAATCTTTCGCTGACAGATCGGCGATCGACGCATCCGCCTTCAAGTCGGGCTTGCCGTTCGGACCAAATTCGAGCGGCCGCGTGACGAATGCCGTCTTCAGCCCGAGCGCCTTGGCGGCGCGCAGATCGCCGAGGTGGGCCGCGACCATCATCACTTCGGCGGGATCGAGATCGAGGAACTCGGCCGCGGACAGGTAGACCTCGCGATCCGGCTTGTAGTGGCGAACCAGCTCGGCGCCGAGAATGCAGTCCCACGGCAGTCCGGAATGCTTCGCCATCGCCGTCATCAGGGCGATGTTGCCGTTCGACAACGGCGCGATGGTGAACTTCTTCTTCAAGCGCGTCAGTCCGCCGACCGCATCCGGCCACGGCTTCAGGCGATGCCACGCGCGATTCAGCGCATCGGTCTCCGGGCCTGACAGTCCGGTGATCTTGAACTCGACGAGAATCTTGTCGAGGATCATCCGGTGCAAGTCGTCGAGCACGGTCCACGGCAGCTCGCCGGTGCGGACGCGGTTCATGCTCGGACCATAACCACCGCGCCAGGCATCGGCGAACTTCGCGCCATCGACGGTAACGCCTTTGCGCGCCGCGAGGTCCTCGATTTCCTTCGCGATCGATGAGCGCCAGTCGACGACGGTCCCGAAGGTGTCGAAGACGAGCGCTTTCACTGAAGCGAGTGGCTGCGCAGCAACCATGAAACCTCCGGCCACTGCCACGGCGCCTACCGACAGGAACTCCCGGCGAGTGACGGCTGAAGAATCGAGCATAGGGCCCGCATCCTAGCACTGGTCCCGCCGGAGCCGATAGGCGAAGGCGGACGGCCGCTCCGTTACAAGCCCGCGACGGCCGTCTTCGCTTGCGGCGAGCGCCTGCGACTCATGATTCCCGCAGTCAAGAGCGTGAAGACGAGAGCGACCGGCAGCGGCTCCAGCAGTGTGAACGCGATGTTGATCAGCAGGTTGTTCTTGTACATCTCGCCAAACTGGCGCATCTCCTCCGCCTGGGCCGCGACCGCGTCGGCGGTGGCGCCCGATTGGCGCGCCTGTTCGAGCGCGTAGGCCGTGTACTGATCGAGGTAGTCCGGCATGAAGTTGTAGTAGGTCACCTCCCAGACCACGACGTAACACGCCATGATCACGAGCGAGATCAGCAGGCCCACGTTGAAGGCCCGGCCGAACGTGATGCTGCCGCCGGCGACGTTGTCGCGATAGGACTGGACGCCGAAATACACCATCAGAAAGGCGAGCACCATCGTGGTGTAGCCGACGTAAACGCCGCGGTCGAACCCGATCTGCTCTTTGAATTGAAAGACCACCAGCATCAGCACCGCGAGGATCACTCCGCCGATCAGCCCGAACGTCAGTACGACTTTTTGCATCGCAAGCTCCTTGTGGTTGAACCTGTCCGATTCGACCACCCGGGACGGGGATGGCGCGTCATACGAAAGGATGATTCTTTCGTTTGCGGCGAAGAATCATCCGAAAGTATCAGGGAATCAGCCGCAGATCCTTGCCCAGTTGCACGGCCTGGGTGCGGCGGCGGGCGCCGAGCTTGTCGAAAACGCGGCTCGAATGGGTCTTCACGGTGTTTTCGCTGACGAACACACGCTCGGCGATCTCCTTGTTACTCAGGCCTTGCGCGATCAGCTCGAGGATTTCCAGCTCGCGAGGTGTGAGGCCGAGCTCTTCCAGCTTGCTCTCGTCGCGGGTGAATTCCGCGGGCGCGGGCACCTGGACCTCGCGCAGCACCACCGTTTCGGTGTTGCGCGTCAGCTTGCGGCCAAGCCAGATCCCCACGCCGGCAAAAACGGCGGCCACGATCCCGCCGTAAATCTCGAGCGAGTGCTCGACGACGAGCCAGCGATATTCAACCGCCTTCAGCCCCGCGATGAGGGCGCCGCCGACGACCCCGTAGAGAAGGACGTGCTTCCACATCTCCCGCCGGCCGGTCATTGTGACGCTCACGGCTAAGTCTTCAGCGCGCCGATTTCTCTATAGAGATACGCCGACGCGATCACGCCGCCGTGGAAGTTGCCGAGATCGAGCTTCTCGTCGGGCGCGTGCGCGTTCTCGTCGGGCAGGCCGACGCCGAACAGGACGCACGGCACGCCGAGCTCCTCCTGGAACGTCGACACCACCGGGATCGAGCCGCCTTCGCGATTGAAGACCGGGCGCTGGCCGAAGCCCTGCTCGATAGCGCGGCCGGCCGCCTGCACGAATGGATTGTCGAACGCGGTCATCCACGGCTTGCCGCCGTGCATGCGCGTGATCTTGAGCTCGACCGTCTTCGGCGTCACCTTCTTCACGTATTCTTCGAACAGGTCGCCGATTTTGTTCGGATCCTGGTTCGGCACCAGCCGCATGCTGCATTTCGCCATCGCCACGGCCGGCAGCACCGTCTTCGCGCCTTCGCCGGTGAATCCCGACAGCAGGCCGTTCACTTCGAACGTCGGCCTCGCCCACACGCGCTCGAGCGTCGTGAAGCCGGTCTCACCAAACAGCTTCGGCGCCCCGAGCTCCGCCTTGTATTTCTTCTCGTTGAACGGCAGCTTCTCCCATTCGGCGCGCTCTTCCGGCCTCAGCTCCACCACATCGTCATAGAAGCCGTCGATCTTGATGCGGCCGCTCTTGTCTTTCATCTGCGAGAGCACTTGCGCGAGCACCATCGCGGGATTCGCGACCGCGCCGCCGAACGATCCGGAATGCAGATCCGACTTGCTGCCGCGCAAATCGATCTGGAAGTAGGTCAGGCCGCGGAGCCCGTAGCAAATCGACGGGATGCCGCGGTCGAACATCGGCGAATCGGAGATGACGACGACGTCCGCCGTCAGCAGATCCTTATGACTCTTGATGAAGTTGTCGAGGTTGGCGCTGCCGACCTCCTCTTCCCCCTCGATCAGGAACTTCATGTTGACCGGGAGGTTGCCGTTTTGCTTGAGGTGCGCTTCGACGGCCTTGAAGTGCATGAACACCTGGCCCTTGTCGTCGGCCGAGCCGCGCGCGTAAATCTCGCCGTCGCGAATCGTCGCTTCGAACGGCGGCGACGTCCACAGGTGCAGCGGATCGACCGGCTGCACGTCGTAGTGGCCGTAGAAGAGGATCGTCGGCTGGCCGGGGGCGCCCAGCCACTCGCCGTAGACGATGGGATGTCCGGGCGTTTCCTCGAGCCGGCACTTTTGCAGCCCGATGCGGCTCATCTCGTCGCGCGTCCATTCGGCGCACTTCCGCACATCGCCTTTGTGCTCGGGCAATGCGCTGATGCTCGGGATCGCGAGGTAGCGCTTCATCTCGTCGATGTAGCGATCGCGATTTACGTTGATGAAGTCGACAACTTTATCCATGTTGACTGCCTGACTGCCTGACGACCTGACGACCTGACGACCTGTTCATCCAATCGTATCCGCAGATCGAGAGCCCGTGAGCATGTCGACGGCGGCCGTCAAACGCTCGAGGTTGAAGGGCTTCATGAAGTAACTGCAGCGGGATTCGTCGAGGAACTGGCGCGTATCCTCGCCGTCGATATCGCCGGTGATGAAAATGAACCGCCGCGCCATCTCCGGACGGATCTGGCAGACACGGCCATACAGCTCCTGGCCGCTCAGTTCCGGCATCTTCACGTCGCAGATCACCGCGTCATACGCCGTGCGCTCGATCATCACCAGGGCGCGGCGCGACAGCGTGGTGCTCTCGACGTCGTAGCCGGCGCCGGCCAGCACGCGTCGCACCAGCGCCGCATTCGACTCCTCATCGTCCACGACCAGCGCGTTCCGACGATGTGGCGACGGATTGATCTGGTCCTCCGGCGGCGACACCATTGCGTATGAGGGCCCCGGCACGGCGGTGCGCGCCTCCGCGGGTTTCGGCGGCACGATGCCCACCGCCGCGGACGACGCGACGATCAGCGATTCCGCCATCACCGGCAGCTCGATCGTGAAGACCGCCCCGCCAACGCTGCCGTTGCGGGCCATGATCTGGCCGCCGTGCTCGCGGACGATGCCGTAGCAGACGGAGAGTCCAAGGCCGGCGCCTTGGCCAACTTCGCGGGTTGTGAAAAACGGATCGAAAATGCGCGGCAAGTCCTCGGCCCTCAGCCCGCTGCCGTTATCGGAGACCTCAACGTAAATGCGATCGGGATCGCTGCGCGTGACGATCGTGATTTCGCCGCGCGCCTTCTCCGGCACCGCCCGGCTCAGCGACTTGCCTTCACGCCGTACCGCGATCGCGGCCTCGGCGTTCTCGATCAGGTTCACGATGACGTCTTCGAGGCGGGCCGAATCGATGTAGACGAGCGGCAGCCGATCGGCGGCCTCCAGCCTGAGATCGATACCGGCGCTGTTGACCGGCTCCTCGCGGACGGCGATCGCATCGCGGACCACGCGGTTGATCTGCTGCCAGCCGCGCGCGGTGGTGCTGCGTCCCGCGAACGTGAGGAGGTTGCGGACGATGCCGGCGGCGCGATTGGCGTTGTCGCGAATGGCGCGCAGCTCTTCGGTCTCGAGCGCGGCCGGCTTGCTGGCGAGTATCAACTCGGCATAGCCGAGCACGCCCTGCAGTGGATTGTTCAGTTCATGGGCGACGCCAGAGACCAGCTGGCCAACGGCGGCGAGCTTTTCGCGCTGCACGAGCTGTTGCTTGGTCGTCGCAAGGTCCTGCCCGGCGCGGATCAGGGCCCGGCGCGAGAGGAATTCGCGCGCCACCACGACGACGCCGAACGGAATCATCCATGCCAGCGCCACGCGGGTCCGCAGCGATTCCACCTCGGGAAACTCGCCGAATAATCGCCGCGAGGCTTCGTCGATCACTGGAATGGCGATCAGAAGACCGATCGCAATCAGCGAGACCATCGGCAGCTTCGACAATGCCGGGGCTTCGTCTTCCGGCTCGAACAATCTGGCATCGTGCGCCGACGCCGCAGCGAGCGCCAGCACGACGTACGGCGCCATGAAAACGATGTCCCAGAGGCTGCCCGTCGTGTGCGTGCCGCTCGGATCGACCGCGTCGTTGATCACGCCGCCGGCGAAGATCACCGCGAGACCGGCAGCATAGAGCCCGAGCATCTTCCGCCACGTGTCGGAACGCGCCGTCCGCCACACCCACATCGCCCACATCGCCAGCAGGAGGTTCTTCGCGTTCTGCAGCTGGCGGAAATTCTCGTCGTAGAGATCCGTCGAGCCGCCGGTCACGGCGATCGTCACGACAAAATAGGTGTAGATGAACGCGCCAAAGAGCGCGATCAGGATCAGATCGAGCAGGACGATGTCGAACAGCCAGCGCGGACGATCGTGCTCGGGACGTCCGTACAACGCGGCGGCCAGCGGAATGCTCGACACGAAAAAGATCGGGTCGGTGGGCGACACGACCGGCACGCCCTGCCCGAACACGTCGATGTAGGTCCACAGGACCTGGCCGGCGCCCCACACCAAACCGTGCGCGGCGTTCATGTTCCAGAACACGCGCACCTGGCCGCGGCACCGCCGCGCGAGCCACAAGGTGAGGGCCGCGTACGCAAACGGCGGAATGAGCTGCGCGACATCGCCAAGCGCGGCAAGGCGCTGCCCCGTCGCGACCGAAAGCACGGCGTAGACCAGCAGGAACCCCGTTCCGGCGATGCCAACCGTGCGCACCATGAAGGGCTATAAGTATACCCAGCGATCGCCGTCGCGACGGACGCGGCTGTCGCTTTCGAGCTTCTGCAAATGGGCGAGAACGCTTTCGCGCGCCATCGGCACCAGCGCCTCGACGAGCGTGGGATAGATCTTCGCGGTGATGGACTCGACGGTCGATCCGCCGGCGTCGATCGCGCCGAGCACTTGTTCTTCCCGCTGCGCGCGATGCTCGACGTACTTGTGAATCAGCGCGGCCGGATCGTCGATCACCGGACCGTGCGCCGGCAATGCGCGCGCGGGATTCAGCTGCAGCATGCGCTCGAGCGATCGCAGATACAGCGCCAGGCTGCCGCCATGTGACGCGGGAATGACGACGGTGCTGCCCTGCACCAGCATGTCGCCGACGAACAAGGTTCGCGAATCGGCGTGCCAGAGCGTCAGGTGATCGGGCGCGTGTCCGGGTGTGTGCAGAGCCGTGAGCGGACCCTCGTCGGTGTCGACGATGGAGCCGTCTTCGAGCCAGGTCCATCCGACATCCGGATCGCGAATCGGCCACGGATGCTTCGTGAAGCGGGCGGCCGGCCAGCGCGCCTTGATGGCCGGCGCACCGGAGATGTGATCGCTATGGGCGTGCGTCACCAGCACGAGCGACGGTCCCCGCGGCGCCGCTTCCGCGATCGCGTCCAGATGCGACGGATGGCCGACGCCGGCATCGATCAGCACCGGATGCCGATCGCCAATCAAGTAGGTCCAATTGCCCTCTCCGGTCATCGGTCCTGGATTGGCTGCGTGAAGGAACTTCGGCGTCATGTGGCAGGGCGGACGTCGCCGGCGCGCGCGTCCGCGGTGCGCAGTCCGATGAACGACACCGCAAACGCGATCAGCATCAGCGCGGCGGCACTCAGGTACGGCGTGGTCATGCCGTAAGCATCATAGAGATAGCCGCCCCACGCGGGTCCGACGACGCGGCCGAGACTCGAGAGCGACGACGCCAGGCCGAGGATGCCGCCCTGATCGTCGGGATCGGCAAGCCGCGACACCATCGACGTCAGCGACGGGTTGTTGAAGCCCATGCCGACCGCCAGCACGCCCAACGCGCCAAGCAGCGTCGGCACGCTCCAGACGAATGGAATGAGCCCGATGCCGAGCGCAATGGCAAAGATTGCGAGCGGAATCAATTTTCGCTCCGGAAGGATCTTCACGACCTTCCCGACCAGCACGCCTTGCACCAGCGCCAGAATCACGCCGATGAACGTGAAGACGAAGCCGATGGTCGATGCCGTGAAACCAAGCTTTGCTTCGCTGAAGAGCGCGAACGTCGCTTCGAATCCGGAAAATGCGAGCGTCACGAGAAAGAACAGCGCCAGCAGAAGCACCAGTGTGGGCTTGGTCATCGCGTGGCGGAAAGCCTCGATGCGGCCAAGGTTTTTCGTCACGGCGCTGACCGATCGCGATTCCGGCAGCAGGAACCAGGCGGCGATGAAGTTGGCCAGGCACAGCGCCGACGCAAACCACATCGGCGTCTCGGGACTGAAGCGGCTGAGGACACCGCCGATCGCGGGACCAAAAATGAACCCGAGGCCGAACGCCGCGCCGACCATGCCCATGCCCTTGGCGCGATTCTCCGGCGTCGTCACATCGGCGATGTAGGCCTGCGCCGTCGGGATGTTGGCGCCGGCAATTCCGCCGATGATGCGCGCCACGAACAGCAGCGTCAGCGACGTCGAGAGCGCGAGGCCGAGATAGGACAGGCACGATCCCATCAAGCCGACCAGGATGATCGGCTTGCGGCCGATTCGATCCGACCATCGTCCCCACACCGGTGAAAACAGGAACTGCATCAGCGAGAAGCTGGTGCCGAGCAGCCCGATCGTGAACGCCGAAGCGCCGAACGATTCGGCGTAGAACGGCAGCAACGGAATGATGATGCCGAAGCCGAGCAGGTCGATGAAGACCGTAATGAAGATGATGACTAACGGCGTCATCTATTTCTGGCCGGCGCGCCCGCCGGCGTGAAGCCACAGGGACAACGCAAAGTAGTAGACCGGAAACACCAGCGAGATCATCGTCCAGGGACCATCAACCGCCGGCAGCCGCCAGATGATCCAGGTAAAGACGACAGCCCACATCGTACCCAGCACCAGCGTCGGCCACTTGAGCGCCATCGTTCGCGATGGATAGACGTACCGAATCGGCACGAAGACGAGAATCGCGAGCACCGCGAGGATGATCGCGTTGGTCAGCTGCGAAAGCTGCAGCACATACAGATAGACGACGACGATGTTCCAGTACGACGGGAAGCCGGTGAAGAAATGGTCCGTCGATGCGACCTTTGCGTCGGCCTGTGAGAACCCGTAAGCGCTGGAGAGGACCATCGCTGCACAAATCGGAAATGCGACCGGGACCATGTCCGCCTGCCACACGACCAGCGCGGGAACGAAGACGTACATCAGGTAGTCGATGATGTCGTCGAGCTTGGCGCCGTCGAAGTGCGGCAGCCGCTCTTTCACCTTCAACGCGCGCGCCAGCGCGCCGTCGGTGGAATCGACGAACGTGGCGGCAACGAAGTAGATGAAGACGGCGCGGAAGTTGTGGGCGAAGGTCGTGCCCGTGGCGAGGAGCGCAATGACGGCGCCCGTGGCCGTATAAAAGTGCGCGATCCACGGGAGGATCGGAGGCACGTTACAGGCGGCGTTGAGCGTTCGGGAAGGTGTTCCAGACCGGCACGCCGCAGAAGTGCGTGCCCTCGGTGCAGCGCGGCGCCACGATCTTGTTGCGCAGCACGCACGGCGGACCGAGATAGCGCCCGAGGTGGGGATGGATTTCCTTCACCTGGCTGATCTCGTCCATCGACGCCAGGTAGATCTCCTCCTGCGCGTTGAAGCAGGTGCGCAGCGTCCACTTGTGCTGCAGCGCGATGAACGATCCGGATTCGACCAGCCGCAGCGCCTTCGCGTTGGGCAGGACGTAGAGCGCGTGCTCGAGCGGCACACCCAGCGCGAGCAGCCTGTTCTTGGCAGCCCACGCGTCGGTCATCGCCTGCTCGTAGACCGCCTGGGCGGCGGCGTTCTGCCGGATGAGACGCGGCGTCACGTAGTCGGGCGCAATCGTGTCGGCGAGCGTCATCATCGGCCGCGACGCCGGCACCATGCGATGCCGCTGATCCTGCGAGTCGGCGGTGTGGCTCAAACGCTTTTCGAACACGTAGCTCGCATGGTTGAGCGCGCGCATCATCGGCGAGTGATACGCGACGTCGAGCATGTCCACGCGATACGGGTTCTTCGCGGGGTTCATCACCCGATCGATCGCGTCTTCGTCGGACATCTCCGCGGTCGTGATCCCGAACGTCGAGCGGACGGCGTCGGCGACGACGCGCTCGGCGCCGGCCGACCAGTCGCGCAGCCGCGACACGCGGTTGCCGAGACGGCGATCGAACTCGGCGGCAAACGCATCACCCGAGGATCGGGTGACCGGAAACCCCATCTCGGGCAGCGTCTCGCGATCGAAAGTGCTGAAGCCGATCTTCTCGAAGAACATCGGGTCGACTTCCTTGACGAGGTCGACCATTGCGCCAATCACCATCGCCGCTTCGTACGGCACGTCGCCGGCGTTCAGCATGCGATTGAGGCGATGCAGCACGATTCCCGACACGGTGTGGACCATCGACGTGAACGCGCCGATCGGGATCACGTAGCGCGCGGTTTCGATCGCTTTCTTCTCGGCTTCGCGCTCGACGGTCTTGAGCCGCGCCGGCGTGTTGGTGTCGCGCACGTAG
>Ga0310891_10000033_pt1 | contig 14585 bp, 16 predicted proteins | sample T20D4metaG_FD_203915 | JGI IMG/M metagenome (GOLD analysis project Ga0310891, IMG submission 203915) | Lab incubated soil microbial communities from West Virginia University Organic Research Farm, Morgantown, WV, United States - T20D4 | ecosystem: Environmental > Terrestrial > Soil >... | reverse complement strand
CGATTATGGGTGGCGCCTTGGCGATCTTAGTCACCGGTGCGGGCCGTTTCTCTCTGGATCGCGTACTTGCAAAATAGCAGGTCACTTAAGTCCGCTATGGGCCCAAAGTCGACATGAGCTGTTGCACCGCGCATGTCCGCTATTTGGGGTAAAGGAGACATGCCCCGGGGCAGATGTCCGCTTTTGCGGTCGCTGTCGGGGGTAAAGCGGACATCGCTTATTGCGGCGCAAATGTCTGCTTCTGACCCAAAGCGGACATCGCGGGTGATTGGTCTACCTATCGGATACTTTCAGGAAAGCCTATGGTTGCCTTCGCTTAGAATGCGAGTTGTCGTTGTGCTTGAAGAACTTTCGAAGATCGCTCGAAAAATCGGTCGATTTGATGCCGAAGATAGTCTTGTCCGCATGCTTGCGTCACTTGTGACGGCGTCCCGTGAATTTATTGGCGTAGCCGATCTCGAGGGCAACGCATTATTCGTCAACGATGCTGGTCGTGAGCTGGTCGGACTGCGAGACTTAGAAGCGGTGCGTTCAACCCGGATCATTGATTATTTCTCAGCAGACGACCACCGTAAAATTCTAGACGAGGTTTTACCGGCCGTTCGCGATAATGGTTTTTGGGAAGGTGAATTGACATTTCGAAATTTTCAGACCGGACAACTCATACCGGTTTTGTACAACATCTTTCCAGTTCGTGATTCAACCGGTGCAGTCACCGCGTACGGAACTGTGACGCGCAATCTGACTGAAAATAAATCCGCCGAGCAACGGCTGCGTTCGCTGGCGTCTATCGTCGAGTCGAGTGACGATGCGATTGTAAGCAAAAACCTCAACGGAATTATCGCAAACTGGAATAAAGGGGCTGAGCGGATTTTCGGCTACACTGCCGAAGAAGCGATTGGTCAGCCCATTACGATTTTGATCCCGGCAGATCGGCACAGCGAAGAGCGTGAAATTCTAACGCGCATAAGACGCGGGGACCGCATCGATCATTACGAGACAACTAGGCAGCGCAAAGATGGCAGCTTAATTGTTGTTTCGCTGACCGTTTCTCCCATCAAAAATGCGGAAGGCCAGATTATTGGAGCTTCGAAGATCGCGAGGGATATGACTGAGCAGAAGCGAAGCCAAGAGCAAATCGCGACGTTGGCTCGGGAAGCAGAGCACCGAAGTAAGAACCTGCTCGCGACCGTGCAAGCAACTGTGAGGCTTTCTCATTCCGAAACAACCGACGGCCTAAAACAGGCAATTGAGGGACGCATTCAGTCGCTTGCGAATGTCCACTCATTGTTTGTCGAGACGCGTTGGATTGGTGCCGACCTATCGACGATAGCGACACATGAGCTCGCTCCCTTTTCTGAGAAGAACCAGCGGCGCGTAAGCATAAACGGTCCGCCAGTGTTGTTAGAGCCTGACGTTGCTCAGGCCATTGCTATATCCTTGCACGAGTTGGCGACCAATGCCGCTAAGTACGGTGCATTGGCCGTGCCCGACGGCCAAGTCGAAGTGAAATGGCATGACGCGGACGGGCAATTACACTTGCGTTGGACGGAGTCGAGCGGACCGAAAGTGCGAGAACCGACACACAAGGGATTTGGCGGGCGAATTATTGAACAAATGATCGCCCAGCGGTCCGGAAAAACGCATTTTGACTGGCGCGCAGACGGTCTTGTCTGCGAACTCACCCTAAAGGTGTGAAGTACCCCCGTTCTTGCCGACACCTGCAATGTCCGCTTTTGGCCCTTAGCCGACATCGAGGAGTGCGCTGCACACGTCCGCTTTTGGGGTAAAGCAGACATGACCTTTTGCGGATGTCTGCTTTCACGGTCGCTTTCGGGTGCAAAGTGGACGTACCTTTTTGCGCCGCACATCGCTTTTTGCAGCGCAAATGTCGCTAATGACCCAAAGCGGACGTCGCTAGTTGCACTGCACATCCGCCCTCGGGCGCATTAACGTTTATTGCTCACGGTAAACGCGGCATCCAATTGAGCAAGATCGCGCCGTGAATAAGCTGCGGCCCCGAGGACCGCTATGCCGCGCACGATCGCAAGCCCGCTTCACCTTTTTCGAGTGCGAGCCGCAACCCGAAGACCTCCCTACGAGGAGGTCTGGCATCTCTGGCGGGTGCTTATTCCGAGACGCTCGATCACGGACCGCCTGGTGTGGGGCACGGTCCTGCGTCGCCGCGACGATGATCGGTGGATCTACAGAGAATGCATCGAAAACATCGATGGGCTGCGCGTGCCTGCAGGGACGAGACAGCTTGGTGGCGAAACGCGCCCATGAGGATTGCCCGATTGAAAACAGGGACGTTCGCCTCACTTGTCGGGCTGGTTGCACTCATCATGCTTTCCGCCGATGTCGGGCAAATGCATTTTTTATCGCCGGCCATGGATTGCGGTGAAGGCGATAGCGGTGGCTGTAACGCCATCACGCTAATTCCGCAGCCGCCGATCGCTGCTCACGAGAACCGTCGGTCCGACGCCAACGGCAACGCGGCCGGTTTTGTCATTTCATCCAAGACAGGCATACGCGCACGCGTGGGTATTCGTTATGCAGCGCGCTTCCAGGCCTACATCGACGATCTGGAAAACAATCACGGCGTACGCGTGCTGTTCATGGGCGGAATCCGGCCCGGCAGTTGTTCGCGATCCAGCGAGCACCCGTGTGGCAAGGCACTCGACGTCTGCCAGCTGCGGCGCGGGGTGGTCGATCCGCGCTGTAAATTGCCGGGGCGCGCCGAGCTGGGTCAGATCGCGGCCTCGCATGGTTTGTTTGAAGGTGGGCGCTGGTGCAATTCCGACTACGGGCATGTGCAGGTCGACACAACGCCGGCCTGCGGTGAGGGCCGCCGATACGTCGCGCGGAAAAAGACGGCCGAGCCACAGGCATGGGCCCAAAATACACCTGCGCTCACAGCTCCATATTGATCTAAAGGATTTTGGACAGCGAGAAGCCGCTTTCGCAGTCGCTATTGGGGTAAAGCGGACATCGCTTATTGCGGCGCATACGTCTGCTTATGACCCAAAGCGGACATAGCCCTTCCGATGTCCTAGGCTGAGCCGGTACGATGCACCGGTTTGGCTCGGGGGGAAGAGAGTGAGACGGCGCGAGTTCATTAAAATTTTTGGCGGGGCGGCATTCGCGTGGCCACACACCGCACGCGCACAGCAACCGGCGGTGCCGGTGATTGGCTTTCTAAGCTTTAGATCAGCGAATGAATCTGCCGGTTCGGTATCAGCCTTCCATCAAGGTTTGTCAGAGGTGGGCTATAGCGAGGGCCGTAACGTTCATATCGCATTCCGCTGGGCCGAGGGGCAAAAGGATCGATTGCCGGGATTGGCGAAGGAGCTGGTTGAAAACCTTCGCGTCGCCGCCATCGTATCAGCGGGTGGAGGGCCTTCCGCACTTGCAGCTAAGGCAGCGACAAAAACCATTCCAATCGTTTTCACCTACGCTGCTGATCCAGTACAAGCCGGAATCGTCGCAAGCCTAAACCGACCGGAGGGGAATATTACGGGTATCGCCTGGTTCGGTGGTGATCTGGCAGGCAAATGCCTCGCGTTTTTGCATGATGTCGTTCCCCGCGCTTCGACGTTTGGATTTTTGACTAACCCAAATGATCCAGAGGAATCATCGCAGCGAGCCGATGCCGAAGAGGCTGCTCGTCGATTTACTTTTAAGCTCGTGACTCTGAATGCCAGTACCGAGCGAGAGATTGATGCAGCATTCACGACCTTCGCTCAGGAACAAATTGGAGGCTTAGTTGTAGCCAGCGATCCATTTTTATTTAGCAGGCGCGCACACATAGTCAGCCTCGCGGTCTCGTATCCAGTGGTGGCGATGTATCGCGAGTTTGTCGCCGCTGGCGGCCTGATGAGCTATGGCAACAGTGTAACGGAGGCCTACCGTCATGCCGGACTCTACATTGGCCGTATCCTCAAGGGTGCAAAACCGCGCGACTTGCCAGTTGAACGGCTGGCCAAATTTGAATTTGTTATCAATGTAAAAACGGCCAAATCGCTTGGCATTACTGTTCCACAGGGCCTACTCAACGCTGCCGATGAGGTGATCGAATAGCGCGACCGATGTCCGCTCATGGCCCAAAGCAGACATCGGCTAGTGCACCGCGCATGTCTGCTATTGGGGGTAAAGCGGACACGCCCTTTTGCACTGCAAATGTCCGCGTTTGGAGCAAAGCAGACATTTAAAAACACCGCAGGCACCGCCTAACCATCGCCAACACATGGGGTGCGAGTCCACTTTTAACGCTGGGACAATTTCAACGAAAAATGCAGCAAAATCAAAATCACAATTGATTTTTGGCGGTCCCGAGAGTTGTACCACTAACAAGCAAAATCAGTGGCTTAAACTGCCAAACTTTTCTAACGGCGCATAAGAGTGCTAAAGACAATTTCCTGAACTGTAAAACTGCCGTTGGACCACCTTCAGCGCTCCCAAACTACCGCATTGGCTGGCGCGTCGCATAGAGAGCCTCTAGCGCGTCGAACGCATCCTTGTCCACGATGCGCTGCCGCTCCGAAAAGCTCACCAGCCTGTCCTCGATTTCGGCCAAAGAACCGGTGCGCCTTAGGTGCCCAAGCACGTCTTGGACGGCTAGTATCGTCGCCTGCAGCGCAGCATTCGCATAGAGCACGATCGCAAATCCAAGCCCCCGCAATTCCTCGATCGAGGGCATTGGCGTTTTTCCACCGATCACAATGTTCACAACCTGCGGTGCTGGCAATTTCGCGATCGCGTGCAGTTCCTCCATGCTTTCTGGAGCTTCTATAAAAATCACGTCAGCCCCTGCTTCCGTCATGGCATGGGCACGTTCAATCGCCTGCTCGATACCCTCGACCGCCCGTGCGTCGGTGCGCGCGACAACGAGTGTGTTCGCATCGCCACGCGCATCAAGCGCGGCTTTGATCTTATTCACCATCTCGGGCAAAGGGACGACGCTCTTGTCAGCAAAATGGCCGCATTTTTTCGGGAAGATCTGGTCTTCAATCTGCAAGGCGGCGGCGCCGGCCCGTTCGAGTAGCCGCACCGTTCGATACACATTGAGGGCGCTGCCAAATCCCGTATCGATGTCGACAACAAGGGGAAGCCGGCACACGTCGGAAATCCGAGCCGCAGTCTCGGCAAGTTCGGTGACCGATACCAAACCCAAATCCGGCATGCCCAGATGGGTATTCGCGAGTCCGGCGCCGGTCAGGTAGACGGCTTCGAAGCCCAAGTCTTCGATGATGCGGGCCGTGAGCGCATTCGCGGCGCCGGGCAGCAACAGAGCGTCGCGGCGTTCGACCCGCATGCGAAACTCTTGTCGGATCTCGGCCTGCGACGACACTCGTGGTGAGGATAGCATCGCCAAAGACCTCCGGAGGCCTACATTTACAGAGCACGTCAAGATTCCTAGGGACCCGCTGGGAAGCGGTCAACCAGAGGCAGATGCCCTTCCTACACCTTGGCGCGCCCTCGCTGATGTTGTTAGCTGGAGCCGCCCTACCCAGGCCAACAACGCCCCGGCTACGACTGGCGCAAATTTTAAGGGAGACGCCAATGAACACCAGAACCACAATCGGGCTAATGATCGCCGCAGTGTTTGCGGCAGTCGCAATGCCCGCCCTCGCCCTCGACCTAACGGTCACACACTTCGGTACCGGGATGTACGGGGTTCCCTTCGCGATCGCTAAAGAGAAAGGCTACTTCAAGGAGGGCGGGCTTGATGTCACCGGCTTCATCACCTCTGCGGGCGGCGGCACCACAATTCGCAATGCCATGGCCTCCGAAATTCCATACGGTGAGGTAGCGCTGCCGGCTGCAATTGCCGCAATCAAGCAGGGGCTCGACATCACAATAGTGCATGGCGGAGTTAACAGCGTCGCCGACCAAGTCTGGATCACGCGCAAAGACGACGAACGTATCAAGACTGTTCAAGATCTGAAGGGTAAAAAACTCGGCTACTCGAGCCCTAAATCGGTAACCGACATGGTCACCACGATGATGCTAAATGACAACGGTCTCACGAACCAAGTGGAGCGCCGCTCGGTTGGCTCAATTGGCGCCGGCATCACAGCGCTGCGTGAGGGTGGGGTCGATATGATTTACGTCACCGAGCCCGTGTGGAGCAAAGAGAAGGACAATTTCCGCCCGGTGTTTAATTCTGCCGACTGGGCGCCGCACATCACTCAGACCGTCGGCATCGTAAAGACCGATTACCTGAAGAAGAACCCGGATAAAATCAAAGCTATCATCGCCGCACGACGCAAGGGCGTCGAATTTATCCGTCAGCATCCGGACGAGACGGCACCGATCTTCGCGCGCGAGTATAAGATCTCTGTTGAGCAAGCCAAGACCGCCCTCGACCACGTTCTCTCGGTCAAGGGCGAGTACTGGAGCACGGGCGGTTTCGACCGCGAAGGTATGGACGCCATGCTGAAGGGCCTGCACCTGGTCAATGCGATCGAGCCGGGTCCTTTTGACTGGTCTAAAGTGGTCGATGAGAGCTACCTGCCGCCGGACTTACGCACTAAGGCTCACTGAGCCCTCGCATGAGCTTGGCCGCGAAGGACCTGCACGCGTCGATGCGCGGCGTAACCAGGGTCTATCCGGCGGTGGAGGACCATCCAGCCGTGCATGCCTTAGGGCCGGTGGACCTCGATCTGCGCCTTGGCGAATTTTTCTCGGTCGTAGGGCCCTCCGGCTGCGGGAAATCCACTCTTCTTGATGTGCTTGCGGGGCTTGCGCCAGCGAGTGCTGGCACCGTCACTTTCGAGGGACGTTCCGTGACAGGCCAGGTCCCGGAGGGCACAGGAGTAGTTTTCCAGGAAGACGCAAGTTTTCCCTGGCTCACCGTGTGGGACAACGCCGCGTTCGCGTTGCGGCGTGCCGCCGTGTCGGAGTCAGTAGTACGCGAACGCGTTGACCACACGCTGTCATTTATGGGGCTTGCGGATTTTTCCTCCGCGTATCCGGCGCAACTCTCTGGCGGTATGCGCCAACGCCTGTGCATCGCTCGCACGCTTGTTACGCGTCCGCGCCTCCTTCTGCTAGATGAGCCTTTCGGCGCCCTCGATCAGCAAACGCGTTTGCTGATGGGTGACGAATTGCTGCGCATTTGGCGACAAACCGGGGCTACCATTTTTCTTATCACACACGCTCTCGACGAGGCCGCCATGCTTTCGGACCGGGTCGGCGTGATGTCGGCGAGGCCGGGACAGTTGATCGAGATCGTCGAGACGTGCTGGCCCCGCGATCGCGATAGCACAATCGTGAGCCGGCCCGAGTTTGGCGAGGTCACGGGTCGCCTTTGGGCGCGACTCCGCGGTGAGTCCCTCAAGGCACTGGAATTGACGGGGATGCATCGCGGAAGGGTGATTGCGTCATGAGCCGAGCGGGATTCATCCGCCTGCTAGTCGTGGCAGCCGCGATTTTCGCATTGGAAGTCGCCTGTCGGGCCGGCGTAATCGACGCCATCACCATCATTCCACCGAGCGCCATGGCGGCGGGCGCCTGGAACCTCCTCGTGTCCGGCCGATATACGCAGGACATTCTGCTTACACTTGGAAGTGTCGGACTTGCAGTTGTGCTGGCGATCGTCGGCGGATTCGGCCTCGGTTACGTCCTGTTCCGTCTGCCGCGGCTGCGCCGTGCGCTCGACCCCCTGCTCGCTAGCTACTACGCCGTTCCTACCTTCGTCTTCTACCCACTCTTCATTGTGTTGTTCGGGCTGAACCGCCTGCCCCTTGTCGCCATCGGGTTCGTGTTCGCCGTTATCGCGATGGCGATTAACACGCTGACGGGCTTTGAACGTGTGCCGCCCGTGTTGCGCCGCACGGCGAAGGCCCTCCGCCTGTCGGAGCCCGCAACGCTTGTGGGAATCACGATGCCCGCTTGTGCGCCTTATCTGTTAACAGGCGCCAAGCTCGTGATCGCTTATTCCTTCATAGGCGTGATTGCCGGCGAGTTTGTGCTGTCGGGAGCTGGGGTCGGTCATCAGATCGCCTTCGCCTACAATAATTTTGATAACCCCAACATGTACGGGCTGATGCTGCTCCTGATTGGTTTTGTCAGTGCCTTAAACATGGTGCTGTTCGCCTGGGAACGGCGGTTCTATCGGCGCCGTGGGCTAACCTGATGAGCGTCACGCTTGGTAAACCTGCCCGCATTCGCCCGCGCCTGCCGAGCTCGGTCGGACTCGACCGTCTGCTACTCCTCCTGGCCGTGCTACTCGTTTGGCAGGCACTCACCTGGCTTGCCGGGCCGGAAGTCATCACGTCTCCCGTCGCTACGGTCCGTAAGCTCGCTTCAATCATGACCGCTTCCGACTTCGCGGGTCATGCTTACGAAACCGGACGCGCCTTCGCGGCAGCCCTCATCATTTCGCTCCTGGGCGGACTGGCTGCCGGACTTATTCTCGGGTCCAGACGCCTGGCCGGCGAAGTAGCTGAGCCACTTTTGGTCGCGTTCTACTCGATACCAAAGGTTACGCTCTATCCGGTAATCCTCCTGTTGTTCGGTCTCGGCGTCTCGGCCAAGATCGCCTTTGGCGCGATCCATGGCATTATTCCCGTAGCGCTGTTTGCGATGAACGCCGTGCGCAATATCCGTAGCGTGCATGTGCGTGCGGCGCGCGCCATGCGTCTCACGCCCTTACAGATCGCGACTTACGTGCTCGTGCCGGCAGCGCTTCCAGAAATTATCGCGGGGTTCCGCATCGGTTTCGCACTCACTTTGCTCGGGACGCTGATCGGCGAGATGTTCGCCTCACAGCGCGGCATCGGCTACATGTTAGTGCAGGCTATGGAGACAAACGACATCGGTACGATCATGGCCCTGGCGCTTCTTTTGGGGACCATAGCCACCGCAGTGAGTTGGGCGCTCCTGCGGCTTGATCGCAGCCTGAATGAACAACATTGAGCAATGCGCCTCCAACGATGAGGGACGGGTGATGACAGGTACGATGCGGCTAATCGACGTGCTGAAGCGCGACGAATTCGTAGTCGCGCCCGGAGTATTCGAGATGCTGTCCGCCCGCATCGCGGACCGAATGGGCTTTCATGCACTCTATATGACCGGTTACGGAATCTCAGCTTCGTATCTTGGTCTACCGGACGCGGGCATCGCAACGTACACCGACATGGTGAGCCGCGCGCGCACCATAACCGAAGGCATCGTGACCCCACTTATCGCCGATGCCGACACGGGCTTCGGCGGACTCATCAATGTGCGACATACAGTGCGCGGCTATGAGGCAGCGGGCGTGCAGGCTATTCAAATTGAGGATCAGGAGATGCCGAAGAAGTGCGGACATACACCAGGGCGGCGCGTGGTACCGATGGATGACATGCTGCGAAAGATTGAAGTAGCGCTCGATGCTCGGACCCGGCAAGATACTTTAATCATCGCGCGCACAGACGCTCGCAGTGGATTGGGCCTCGATGAGGCGATCCGCCGTGGTAAAGCCTACGCAAAGGCGGGCGCTGACATAATCTTTGTCGAAGCACCGGAATCTGAGGAAGAGTTCCAACGCGTGGGCGGCGAGATCGACGCCTGGCTTCTTGCCAATATGGTGCCGACCGGCAAGTCACCTGAGATCTCGGTCGAACGGCTCCAGGCGATGGGCTTTTCGCTAGCGATTTATCCGACTGCTGGAATGACTGCCGCCTGCTCAGCGCTTAAGGTCGCTTACGATCACATCCGCGCGCACGGTACCACCCAAGGCGCGGCAATTTCGAGTATTACTATGAACGAACTACATGATCTCGTCGGCTTCCCGGAAATATGGGAGTTCGAACGCCGCTTTGTCGAGACTCGCTGAGTGAGCTTCCACGGGAGCGTTCGCTTTGGGTTAAAAGACATTGGATGAAAGCGCGACACACCAGCGGCCAGCATTTTGCGTGATAGCTTGGCGGCCTGCGTGCCGTCGTCGGGGTCGGCCCAACTGGGCGAGGAACTATCTAAATTGCACGACCTCGGTTTCCGCGTAAGCGCATTTCGTGCATTCAAAAATTCGCTCGTCGTAACCGTCCTTGTCCGCTGGTTGAATGTACGCAAGCAACATTGGCAGTCCGCAGGTCGGACATCGGCGCTGTCCAATAGGCGGCGGTCTCAAATTGAGACGGCGTGGTTGCGGCATGGCGACCTCCCCCGTGTTTAGTTATTTTTATTAGGCAGCATATTCTTGGCCGGTTAGTTCGGCATATAAATTTTTAATAGCTGATGCGTGCTGCTGTGCAGCATCAGCCATAAAAACCGGGCGCCGAAGCGCCCGGTTAGTTTAGCAATCGGAGGTTATAGTTAGTCGCAGATGCGACGCGTTTGGACGATCATTCGGCCGCTTGGCGTCTCAATGCGCTCACGAATCACGCGGCAATCTCTCGCGTACGCGTAATCACGGCCATGCCAATATCGATGATGGTAACCATCGTCCCAATACGGGCCGACACCCACACCGACGGCAACGGGGCCAACCTGCACGCCCACGCCCTGGGCGTTTGCTGGTGTTAGCGCTGACGCACCCGCAATCGCGAGTGCCGCCACTGCGAAGAAAATGCGTTTCATAATTGCCTCCTTTTCTACGCAGAGGGTCAACGTCTGCGGAACGAGGGCGTTCTGTTTGTTACAGGGTTTTAAGGTTCCTGGAACTCTGTGCCGCTTAATGGCGTGTTCCACCCAAGATCCCAACTATCGGATCCTCGAACGAATCGTTCGGTTCGGTTTGTTGCCGATTTGCCAGTGATGCAGCCGACCAGCTTTGAACTGGTAATCAACGCCAAGACCGCGAATGCAATGGGGCTCACCGTTCCTAAACAACTACTCACTCGCGCCGACAAAGTGATCGAATGAGGCGGCGCGATGTCCGCTTTTGGCCCAAAGCAGGCATTGCTCATTGCACCGCACATGTCCGCTTTTCGGGGGTAAAGCGGATATGGCGATTGCACTGCGAGATGACCCAAAGTGAAGGTAAGGAACTGCCTCTGACGATCGGCGTTGTTTGCAAACAATGTCCGAGACAAATCGGAGGTGGCGCAATGCGGATCTTGAGCCTTTCACTGGCAGCAGGTGCTGCTCTCGTGCTGAGTTCGACGTTTTCAGCAACACACGCGGCCTCAAAGAACAGAGTTGGCGTGACATACGACCCACCGCCTCATGCGAGCACGAGCGGTATGGCTCATCGGTCATCTAAAGCGAGCAGGCACGGTGCCAATGCATATGGCTTCTGCCCTCCGGGCCAAGCAAAGAAGCCAGGCCGGGGAAGCGCGTTCCGTTGCTAGAGCCGCAGGCAAAGAAGACCTGTTCTTAGTAGACACGACACCTTGGCAGGCTGAGGACGCCATTGCTGCTAAGCGGTGAGCGTTTCCCGGACAGAGAAATAAACGGACCCCAGTCGCGTGATAATCGTCGCAGCTGGGGTCCGCCACGCGCTCTTCCCTGTTTTGCGGATGTCTGCTTTCACGGTCGCTTTCGGGTGCAAAGCGGACATACCTTTTTGCGCCGCACATGTCGGCTTTTGACCCAAAGCGGACATGCGTTGCCTGCAACTGCTTCTGAACCAAAGCGATCATCAGCTGGCGAGCAATGAGGTCCGCGACCTGAGCCTAGCAATCATGCGCATTTGCTGGCATCTCACGTCAAGGAGTCGCTGCTAGCTTACAGCACCGTGGGGGATCGGCTCCGAAATGTCACAAAAGTTGGTCCAAGTGAGTAGCCAAGCGCGGCTCATTGTCGTTGGAGTCGCCTTGTTGTTCACGCTCGGAATGGGGATCCGCCAGAGCTTCGGGCTCTTTGTGACGCCCGTTACGCGGGATCTTGCACTGACGGCGGCTGATTTCACGCTTACTCTCGCGATCCAGAATATTGTCTGGGGTCTCTCGCAAGCATTCGTTGGCGCGACCGCCGATCGCTATGGGCTGCGCATCACGATGATAGTGGGCGCGGCGATCTACATCCTTGGCCTGGCAATCATGGCCGTAGCCCAGGGGCTGTTCGCACTGATCATCTCAGGCAGCCTGATCGGCGTGGCACTGTCGTGCACGGCAACGTCACTGGGAATAGCCGCATGTGTGCGCGCCGTTTCAGAGGAGCGACGCAGCATGACGCTCGGCCTGGTCTCAGCGGCCGGGTCAGTTGGCACCGTCATCGTGCCGCTCGCCACGCAGGCGCTGTTGGCACATGAGCGATGGCAGATTGCCGTGCTGCTTTTTCTTGCCATGGCGCTGGTGATGTTGCCCGCGGCTTTTTGGGCCGGCGGCGCTGACAAGATGCCGGCGCGCAGCGCCACAACCAGTTCGATGGCCGAGGTGCTTGGCCAGGCAATCCGCAATCGGCAGTTTCTCGTGATGTCCGGAGCGTATTTTGTTTGCGGTCTTAATCTCATTTTCCTTACGACGCACTTGCCGAACTATCTAGCGTTCTGCGGCCAGGACCCAATGCTGAGCGCGGAAGCGCTCGCGGTTATCGGTGGCACGAGCGCCGTCGGTTCATTGGTGACCGGCTGGCTTGGGGCGCGATATCCCAAACACGTCCTGCTGGGGCTTATGTATATTCTGCGGGCTATCATATTCGTTGCTTATTTTGCGCTGCCGCCCACGCCGACGACCACGCTGCTGTTCGCTGCCGGGATGGGTCTGCTTTGGTGGCCCGGCCTGGCACCACTTATTGGCGGTATGGTTGCCGAGATTTTCGGCACCCGCTATTTGGCGACCCTGCTCGGTGTATCCTTCGTTGTGCATCAGGTTGGCTCGTCGTTGGGAGCCTGGGGTGGCGGCTTGATCTTCGATCTTTCCGGCTCTTATGAACCGGCCTGGCAGATCGGCACGTTGATTGGATTTACCGCTGGCGTGGTCCAAATTCTGGCTGGAGGGCCTACAAGGCGGCAAGATCGAACGGTCGTACCCGCGCTCGCAAAGATCTAAGCTTACCAAAGGCCGCTGCTAACGATAATTACCGGGATAGCGATGGGCTTCTTCAACAAACATTATAAGCGCTACTAATAAAACGGTGTCGCACTTGGACTGGTATCCCTCGGCGCGGTCGCTTGTTCTGTCCGCGATTGGCCCATAAGGAGAGATTAGCCCGTGTGGTTTTTACTTTCTGCATGCCTGGGTTCGGTTACGCGCACTGCGACAACCCAAGCGATCCCCAAAGAAAAAAGAATGAAGGTCATTTGCAATGTCTCGGATCTGGAAATGCAACAGTCGATAGAGTTGTACGAAAGCAGATTGCCGAAAATTTGGGAGGAACAGTGGCCGATATCCGACCTTTTGATATTTGTCCCATGTCCGCTTTTGGCCCTTAGCCGACACAGCTAGTTGCACCGCACATGTCCGCTCTCGGGGGTAAAGCGGACATGACGGGTTGCTGAAGTCCGCTTTCGCGGTCGCTATTTGGGGTAAAGCGGACATCGCTTTTTGCGACGCATATGTCCGCTTCTGACCCAAAGCGGACATCGCCACCCCTTCCGGTACCGTCTCATTCTGCTAGGTTTTGAAAAAAAACATATTGTCCAGCCTTCGGGTGGAGGGTGTCGTGCGCAGGCGGGATTTCATCAAGATTGTTGCGGGGTCAACAGCCGGCTGGCCGTTGGCGGTGCAAGCTCAGAACACCAACCGAGTCCGTCGCGTGGGCGCATTGCTTGGCACGCTGGAAAACGATCCTGAAACGAAGTCACGCGTCAGGGCGTTTCGGATAGGCATGCGTGATGCCGGTTGGGCGGAAGGACGTAACATTCAAATTGAGTTCAGGTACGCTGGAGTTGATCGCAACATCATAAATGAGCACGTGGCCGAACTTATCCGCTCGTCCCCAGATGTCATATTGGCAAATTCCACCCCTGTTGTGGCTGCACTTCGGCCTGCAACAAAGACAATCCCGATTGTTTTCGTCGTAGTAAACAACCCTGTCGGCCAAGGGTTCGTTTCAAATCTTACGCACCCTGGCGGCAACGTCACCGGTTTCTCATTCATCGAACCTGAAATCGTTGGCAAGTGGATTGATCTGCTGACAGACGTTAAAGCCGATTTGTCGCGGCTCGCGTTGATGTTTAACCCAGACACTGCTGGCTACTATGATGCCTACATTCGTTCGTTCAGGGCCCAGCGGAAGCAATCCAAGGCCGATGTCTATGCGGCGCACGTTCGAAGTGAAGCAGAAGTCGAAAGCCTGATTGCGCGCGTAGCCGCCGAGCAGCGTGCTGGGTTAATCGTTGGCGCCGATCCTTTCACCATTGGCATGCGCGCAGTGATTTTGAAGTCAGCGGAACAACACCGTGTTCCGCTTATATGCCCTTACAGGCAATTTGCTGCGGGCGGCGCGCTCATCTGTTATGGACCCGATACGGTCGACATTTTTAGACGATCAAGCTTGTATGTTGATCGTATTCTCAAAGGTGAACGTGTGGGCAATCTGCCGGTGCAATCGCCGGATAAGTTCGAGCTTGTCGTCAATCTTAAAACGGCCAAAGCCCTCGGGCTCACAGTACGCGAACCATTTTTGCTCCTCGCTGACCAAGTGATCGAATGAGTGTCATGTCCGCTTATGGCCCTTAGCCGACATTGCTAGTTGCATCGCACATGTCCGCT
>Ga0310891_10000005_pt1 | contig 24906 bp, 28 predicted proteins | sample T20D4metaG_FD_203915 | JGI IMG/M metagenome (GOLD analysis project Ga0310891, IMG submission 203915) | Lab incubated soil microbial communities from West Virginia University Organic Research Farm, Morgantown, WV, United States - T20D4 | ecosystem: Environmental > Terrestrial > Soil >... | reverse complement strand
CGGCGCGAGCGCGACCAATTCTTCCGCTTGTTTGCGGCTGGTGACGGCATCGCCTCGAGAAAAGCGGTAGTCGATCCGTACGTTGCGGCCCGGTGTCCAGCCTAATTGCTGCAGCCCTTGCTCGAATGCCGCGCGGCGAGCCTTATTCTCCGCATCCTCCGGTCTTTGGCCCGTTAGCAAGCCGACGCGCCGCATGCGGTCGCTTTGCTGCGCGCCCGCCGTGATCGGCCACGCCGCTGCACCGCCGATAAAACTAATGAACTCGCGCCGCCTCATTGCCGCCCCCGAGGCTCGGACAAAACATCGTATCAGGTTTGAGCTGGCAATGTCCGCTTTGGGTCACAAGCCGACATATGCAGTGCAACACGTCATGTCCGCTTTACCCCTAAAAGCGGACATTTGCGGTGCAGTAGCTGATGTCTGCTAACGGCCAATAGCGGACATTGCGACAATCATTCAATCACTTCGTCGGCGGCATTCAACAGTCCAAACGGCACGCTGAGGCCTAGCGCTTTGGCGGTCTTGAGATTGATAACCAGGTCGAACTTGGACGACTGAATAACTGGCAACTCGGCCGGCTTCTCGCCTTTGAGAATCCGGCCAACATAGACGCCGACGAGACGATACATGTCCGTCAAGCTGTTGCCGTACGCCATCAGCCCACCCGCGTGAGCGAAGTCGCGCAGGTAGTAGATCGCCGGTATCCTATGGCGTGCTGCGAGTGAGACAATCTGGTCGCGCCGGTTAAAGAGAAAAGGATCGGAGGCACCGAGAAGCGTGCCGATTCGCTGCTGCACCATGCTTGCAAATGCTGCGTCAAGCTCGCTTTCGCTGCTGGCACTAAAGACAACAATTTGTTTTCCGAGAGAGGTGGCTGCCGCCTGTGCGGCTCTCATTTCGAGATTACCGTTCGGATTGTTTGGATTCATGAGAAAAGCGATGACGACGCCCTCCGGCACAAGGGCATGCAGCAGCTGTAGTCGTTTGGTCACCGCTGCCGGACCAAATATAGTCACACCAGTCGAATTGCCGCCCGGCCGGTTGAGGCTGTCTACCAAGCCTTCCTTGACCGGGTCGCCAAACATGCCGAACACGATAGGAATTGTTTGAGTAGCCGCCTTCGCAATCTGCGGCGACGGATCGCCCCCGCTCGCCACGAGTACGGCGATCCGTCTGCGAACCAGATCAGCTGCGAGCTCAGGCAATCGATCATAGTGACCCTGAGCCCAACGATACTCGATGGTCAGATTTTGGCCTTCTCTATATCCCGTTTCCCTGAGGCCTTGATGGAACCCGGCCACGGGCCCCGAAATGTTCTCAGGTGATAGGGTGCTCATGAAGCCAACCATCGGCATGCTTGGCTGCTGCGCGCGCACCGCGAGCGGCCAACCGGCCGCTGCGCCGCCGAGAAGCGTGATGAACTTGCGTCGTCTCATTGCCTCCCCCGAGGCTCAGGACAAGGCATCGTAGCGGCTCAAACCTGCACCGGGAAAGACCCCAACTTCATGTCCGCTTTGGGTCAAAAGCGAACATATGCGGTGCAACTAGCGATGTCTGCTAAGGGCCATAAGCGGACATGTGCAGCGCAAGAGGTCATGTCCGCTCTATCCCCGAAAGCGGACACTCGGCATCGTTCCCAGAAAAATGATTGCTCATACAGACCGCAAAGCTTTGGCAAGCAAGTCGATGTGTGATTGTTGGCTGAATTTAATGCTCAATTTACGTCCTGTACGGCGTAACTAGAAGTACAAGTTTTAGGGGCGCCAGCGGGGGCAGAAGCAATGTGGATATTGACCGTCTATGTTTTGGTCGTCGTAGTCATGGAATTAGTCGTTGTCGCAGTCGGCCTCGCCTTGGATCGAATTTACCCGTCAATCAGTTTAACAATATCGCTGTCGCTTTTTTTCCTGGTCCTCTGGTTTGGATGGGTTATCGCAGTACACCTGACCAAGCCTAAGCATGAAAAGAGCACGGAGCGCGTAGCCTGAAGGCTGGCTGGAAGGTGTGCTCTGCTGACTCCCAACCGCTGCCCGTGAGAGCAATGATGTGGGTCGAAAATTATTGGCTCGTAATTATTGCGGCGGGCGTGGTAGCCGTGCTTTTGGGTTGGATATTCCAATCCCTTCTGGATCGAAATACGAAAAATAGATAATGCCTCTCGCGCCCGCTGTCGGTCATTAGCAGATATTGGGACGGGCCTGCGCCATGTCCGCTTCACCCCCCGAAAGCGGACATGTGCGGTGCATGTCGCGATGTCTGCTAAGGGCCAATAGCGGACATTGGACTATTAGTGATCTCAATGGGGCTTCGCGCCCGTTGCCAAAATGGACTGGCAGGGCACCTCAAGCTCCGCACCCCTTTCATATGGCCGGAACGCTTTGACCAGTTCTTCCATAATAAGCTCGCGTACTTCCGGTTTTTGAAACTGGATAATTAGGGAGGTTCGAACGGTTCCGTACTTTATGAATTCTACAATGTCCTCCGCGCGACGCGTCCGCCACGCCGAAGCGATTGGTTTCCGTTGGATGTCATCGAAGCCAGCATCGCTCATCAATGCTTCGATTTTCCCAGGTTCCGACAATTCGAACATCGGCGGCGCCTTTGGCAGATCGACGTTCATATCCCCGACTGAGGAAACGGTTTGCAGGATTACTTTGAACAGTTCGCCACCGCGTTCCGGCCCACACCAAAGGGTGACGGAATAGCGCCCACCAGGCTTCAGCACGCGATAAGCTTCACGCACGCCCTGCGCTGAATTGGGCAAGTGCAGCAACCCGAAGCAGCAAGTTACCGCGTCAAAGCTGAGATCGTCATACGGGAGAACCTCCGCATCTGCTTCCATAAAACTTATGTCCTTGAAGCGAAGCTTGGCTTCTCTAACCATCGCCTCGGAAAAGTCGATCGCGTCCACTAACGCACCGCGCGACGCAGCCTCGCCTGCCAAGTGACCGGGTCCTGTGCACACGTCCAGAAGCTTCTTGCCTGTCAGATCACTAAAGGACGTAAGGATCGGTTCGAAGCCTTGGCGCGTGAGGGGGAGGATCAATCGCTCATATTGAGAAGCTTTGCTGTTCCAGCCCTCGTGCTCGTACTCTTTGAATGACTTGGTCATGCATACACCCCCTCTGGTCTATTCGCACGGGGATACCCGCAGCGCGCTTGTCGGCGGCGGACCGCGCGCGTGTACGAGGTGCAATTGCAAGTGAATTTGGATTCCGCTCGATACTAGAAATCAATCAGTAGCGCTGACCAACCACTACCGCCGTACCTTACTCGCGTGAGCGGGCCTACGCCGTTTCCAGCGGTTGGCTATTTACTGATGTCCGCTTTGGGTCACAAGCGGACGTTCGCACCGCAAAACGTCACGTCCGCTTTACCCCCAATAGCGACCACGAAAGCGACTTCTCTCAAAAACCCATGTCCCCTTTACCCCTAAAAGCGGACATGTGCGGTCCAGTAGCTGATGTCTGCTACGGGCCAAAAGCGGGCATCACAGCCTTATTCAAGACAATCCAGTATTTGAGTTTCCGCTGGGAATAAAAGGGCCCCGCTTGCCTCGGTTGAGCGCGACCCCGACCACGTGACCCAACAGAACTCGAAATCACGCGACGAGCGGGTTGAACCCCTGCGACGCTATATCGTTCGCTCGAAAATACCGAATTGGCGCCTATATGCTCCGTGTGGTGGCGCAGCTCTCGCGACAGCGCCAGAAATGGGAGCATGTTATGGCCGCGAAGAATCTCAAGCGCGAAGTTGAAAAAGACATAAAGCGCTATTCGTCGATTTTGGAAATGTACAACTCCCGCACGCTAAAAACTGGAAACGTAGAGGGCCGGAATGACCTAATAGACAAGACCGGCCAAGTTGCGCGTCACTTAGAAAACATAATTCGGGAACTGCGTGCCCTCTTGAGGGATGGGTAAGTCATCGCTGACGTGGGCGCGAGTCGATAGAACCAGTCATGCTATCAGGTTGGGCGATCTGGTTTATCAAATCGGTGAAGCGGCGACGGAATTGAGCATCAAAAATATCTTCGATGCTTTCTACGCTTTCGTCATACGTTAGCGCATCAAATTGGCGTCTTATTAATTCCCATTCATTTGCTTTCGACACCGAGTGTCCTTCCACATGCGGCGTCTTAGGTTTTTCCAGACGTTTATCGAGTCATGGCGTTAAGCGCGAGGATGATCAGAAATACGCCGCCCAAGGACCACCCAAATAACCGCGCTGCCTGCTGTTCTCCCATAAGCCGATAACGACGGAACTGAATAAACGTTCAGTCATGGACGGGTTGAACTTTTCTTCTTGCAAGAAAACTCGCGACGATGTGTGGAACCGATGGAACTGCATCGGTTAAAGCCCGAGCCGGAACGAATGGATATCGCTTTACGTTCAGTGAGGGACTGCGCGGGATTCCCCGCCCCGTTTTTGCGGTCGCGTTCAGTAATAAGAGCCAAGTAGGAGTCCCCTGCTTGGCTCTTCCGCCATCGGCTCATTGCACGCGCTCATTTTCCAGGGAGGAGCGTGCGGAGGGACCCCAGTCATGACGCCATGTTGCGGCTGGGGTTTCTCTTACTTTCGTCCGCTAAGGGCCAATAGCGGACATCGAAACGGGGCCTTCAGAAGGACGGCACTCTTGATCTACGCGGCATCGGCCCTGCGAACGCCCAGCGCATTGATCGCACGTTGCTCGATTAATTGGGGATCGCGTTCACCCGTCGCCACGACATTGACGATCGCTTTGGCAATTAGCTCAGTTATCGGGTCGTCGCGATTGACGATGCCAAGATTGACCAGTGCGCTTTCATAAGCAGCGCTCATGGCCTCGATTTCGTCCGGCCCGAACGAACCGTTGGCGATTAGTTTGTAGATGGCCATAAGCCCCCGCTGCCGCTGGTTGTTAGCTGAACCTTACGAGCATCGTTTCCGCATAATAGCATTTGCTGCATTCAAACGTGCGCGCGTCTTGCCCGGCGTCGTCAGTCGGCTCAATGCACGTAAGAAACATCGGTAGCCCGCATGCCGGGCAGCGGCGTTCGCCAATCGGCGGCTTTGGCCAACGAACTTTGCGTGGTTGCGGCATGATCACCTCCCAGCGTGTTTTTCTTATGGGCCCAGTATATTAGCAAACCATCAGCACCGAAATAGATTTTGATAGCGCAACAAAAGCTGTGCCCGAGCAGGATTGATCGGACCCGCGTCCGAACGCCATGTAAAAGAGGGGCCACCTGTTTGGTGGCGCCTCAAAAACATCGTAGAGTTCGCCCTCAGTAGGGGTAGTAACCGCCTGGATACTGGCAGACGTTCACCCAGCCCCAATCGGGCCTCCACTGGACACAATCATCGTAACCGTACCCGCCGTAATACGGCCACGCCGCCAGGCCGATCCCAACACCTGCCGCCGCCCAGTAAGGCCACCATCGGCCGCCATGCCAGCGGCCGCCGTTCCACCGGCCACCAGCCCATCTGCCGCCGGCCCATCGGCCGCCGCCCACGACACCCGCTCTGGCAAAGCGCGCGCCGCTCATGGCAGGGCCGCCGACACGGGCAGCGCTGAATCGCGCGCCGCTGAAGCCGGCGCCTCCCATGCGCGCACCGCCACCACTCCAACCGCCGTGGCGTGCGTCCGCGGTGCTAGAGAAAGCTGCCGCCGCGAGGATTGCGGCGCAGAGAATTCCCGCCGTTTTCAACATGACACTCCTCCTGCGCTATCACTCATTTGATTAGCTCTTCAATCCGCCAATTGAAACGAAGTTGCTTTGACGTCGATCAATTAAAAGAAGAAGTCACGCAGCCGGCTATTAAATTTAACACATGCCGTCACTCACCATTCTCGCATTGCGTCGCAATACGGCTAATGGAACTTTCACGCATTGTGGGAATGTCAATGTCCGCTATGGGTCAGGAGCTGACATGTGCAGTGCAAGAACCCATGTCCGCTATTACCCCAATAGCGACCGCGAAAGCGGACTTCGGCAAGCCGTCTGTCTGCTTTACCCCCTAAAGCGGACGGATGCAGTGCAAAACGAAATGGCGGCTATGGGCCAGAAGCTGACATTCCGCACGCGATTTGTCATTTCCGCCCCCGATAGCGGAATTCAGCGCGAGCCTCGGTAACCGGTCCCCATTTTCATGAAGTAAGTTCGCAGTTGTGTGAGCGACCTCACATACGAGGTCGCAGCACCGCCAATAGCTTACCGGTAATTCGAATCGCCATATGCCCGATCGAAGGGAGCGTCAAATGTCACGCGAATTCGATTCCAGCCGTATTGAGCAAGCCATCATGCTCGGCGGCTTGGCGCTGTTTCTGGTACTTGCTACCTTCATACCTGCCTGACCAACCATGGCACTTGATGGTGTCATTTACGAGTGCGTCGCAGTTAGGCTGAATTAAATCGAAGTTTGGAGTCGGCAGCCGATATTTGCGCCATGTTGAGGAGACAGGGCAGCAATGAGCGCGAGACGATCTTGTTGCGGAATCCTGATAGGAGCGGCGGTTATCCTCTCAGCAATTGCTCCAGTCCCGGCTTTTGCGGAATTTGAAAACACTGAGTGGGATGTTCAAGAACTATACAAACATTGCACAGGACGAAAAGGAAGCTTTGAAAAAATTTTTTGTTTGGAGTTTGTTTCGGGCGTAGCACGTCGGGTCTTTACGGATGGGCTGGCATCGAAAGACATTAAAGAGCCCCCTGATTTAACGACGGTATCTATTCCCTCGGCATGTCCAAAATCGTTTGTATCAGATGACGCGATGGTTGAGGCCTTCAACGAGTGGGCAAACCAACATATCGAGAAATGGGGTCTAAGCGCGCAAAAAGGGGTAATGCAAGCCATGCGCGACACTTGGCCATGTTTTTAACGAAAACCCGCGTTGTTCTGCGTGACGGTTAGATCGGAGTGATGTCTGCTTCACCTCCGATAGCGGACACGTGCGTTGCAAACACCACTGTCCGCTAAGGGCCATTAACGTCCGATTTGCGTCTCGACGTGCCGCAGCAAAGTTCGCTACTGGTGAGCATGCTTAATTGTCGCGGTGCTGGCCCGTGGGCGCAAATCCACTGAATGACGACTAGCTACGAGATAAGTGCAGCTGACGATTCGCTCCGGGTCAGCAAAGGAAGAGATGCGACGCGAACGAGCTCAGCCCCTCGATTAATAGCCGCGTAGTGAGCTAGATTATGGTCAATGCTGAACGAGCCGGCTCTAACCTTCAATGCGTACCACTTAGGCGGGCCAAGGGACAGGGCTCACGAGAGGAACTCGATGAACACAGTCAAAGACGCTCTGGCCCAAAAGAGTGGCGCCCTGATCCATGTTCGTTCCGGCGACATGGTCGTCGAAGCCTTGCGCCAGATGCGCGACAACCGGGTCCGGTCGGTGCTGGTCATCGACGACGACGTACTGGTCGGTATCGTGACCCAGGGCGACTGCGCCATAAAAGTGCTGCTGGCCGGGCTCGATGCGAAGCAGACTCCGGTGGGCCAAGTGATGACGGGCGACCCGGTAACGGTTAAGCCGGACGACCAACTGGAAGGCTGCATGGCAATGATGGCTGCGCGCGGCTTTCGCCATCTACCAGTGCTGGACGCGGGCAAGGTCGTGGGCGTGATCTCGATCGGAGACGTCGTCAAGGACATCATCCGAAATTTGGAGCACAACGTGGGCGACCTGATGGGCTACATCATGACGGACGGCCCCGGGGGCTGACAGACGAACCGCGGAGCTGTCGCCGGCGTCCGGGAGGGAAAATGGAGGGGCACCGTTAACGGGCTACCCTCCAGCTGCCGAGGAGACTGCATCGTACCGGCTCAAGCAAATGTTTTGATAGAGCTGAGACTCGCTTCGCGCTACAACATAAAACGCCGGACAATGTCCGCTTTGGGTCAAAAGCCGACGTGTGCGTTGCAAAACCTCATGTCCGCTTACACCCAATAGCGACCGCAAAAGCGGACATCGGCAGGCTGTCATGTCTACTTTACCCCCGAAAGCGGACATTTGTCGGGCTCCGATGCCAAGTTGGGTAGAATACCTTCGAGGACATTGAGCCATGAGCCAGAAAACCTTCACAATAATAGCCAGCGTGATCTTTGGAGTAGTAGCGTTGTTCCATGTGTTACGAATTTTCCTTGGTTGGCCGGCCGTAATCGGCGGTTGGACGGTGCCGATGTGGTTAAGCTGGATCGGTCTCGTAGTCGCCGGAGGCTTGAGCTACTTCGGAATAAAGCTCGCCACGCGTGGCTAACGCAGAAGACAGACCGCGCTACGCATTGATCGGCGGGATTGGCATATCCGCTTTGGGTCAAAAGCAGACGTTCGCACCGCAAAAAGCTATGTCCGCTTTACCCCGAAAGCGGACATTTGCACGGTCCTCTTCGGATCAGTCCATTGACGTCACTTCGCGGTCGATGTCTGCATGGCGATTGTTTTGCTGAGCGCGTCTGCACATGCATCAGCGACAGCGTGATTCGGGGACGTCGAACCTGGAGGTGTCGCGAAGCCGCTTTCCTGGATGTAGGCGTCGCGGCGCCACGTATCGACCTTCGTGAGCTCAACCCACTTCGCTTCCACGTTGGGCTGACGCTTGAATCTTTCGATACACACAGGCCCATAAGCTTGCACCAACGCCGCGTTTACACGCGTCGTTGCGTCATTCTCAGCGGTTTTTCCGAGGACCCATCCGCCCCAGCCAAAGCCGACGATCATTGTGGCGATCGCGCCAACGGACGCACCTTGTGCGAGACGCGTGAGCGACTCACCTTTGAAGATTGCAGGCATTTCCATAAGATATTCCTTTCGCCCGACATGTTTCGGAGCGAGGTTACGGACACCCATGTGGGTTCCGCTAGGTAAGTTGAAATGAAAGCCCGGTCGCCTTGCGACAGCGGCTCGATCGAAAAAAGTCTGCACCCATCGACAGCGGCAGTCTGTATAAAACTGCTCACCTTTCTGGAATGAATAGGCGAATTACGCTTCGGCCAATTGAGATTATCGCAAGTGCTATTAGCAACGTTGGCGCGGTCCTCGGTCAGTCGCGCCCGGTACAAATAAGAAAAGCGGTTTGTATGGAACAGCCACCGTAAGCGGCTGTGCAAACATGAGAAAGCCTGTGGACAATCAGGTCAAGTGAGCAATTTTGCACAGATTCTTCATTCGAATTTGAGGAAACAGAATGGTTCGAAACACCAAAGCCAAGCGGCCAAGTGTTTTCGCTTCAACTTTAAAAATATTTTCTGATCGAGCGTCCTCGAACCGCACCGAACACGCGTCGGGCGAAGGGAGCGTACATGCGTTTTCAATATGCGGCGCTCAGATCCAAGCCGCTCTTACTCCAGCCGCTAAATCCGTGCCCGGTATGCGGCGCCGAGACCACTCTTGCAGAGATTGAGTCCCACCCTGTGCACGCTAATTTTGAAATTCACGGCTACTTCTGTGACCGATGCGGGCCCACAAAATCCTTGGTTGTGCTTCGCTCACCACCCGCTTCAATCGATGATGTACGCCGAACCGGGGACGGGCCATGTCAATAAGTGACCACCACCATTCTGACTTTGAAGCGAGTCAGTTAGTGCTATTCGGCGCGGCGGCAATTGTCCTTTTTCTCTTCGCGTGGACCTTCGTCAGCTAGCGCTGCGCTGAGCAAGTTCTTGCTGAATGTCCGCTTTGGGTCAAAAGTGGACATGTGCAGCGCACAAGCCGATGTCCGCTAAGTGCCAAATAGCGGACATATCACGCGGCGCGTTCGACTCGTGTATCGATTTCACCGCGCAGCATTCCGAAATCGATTGGCTTCGTAAAAAGTGCCTCGGCGCCGCCCTCCAATGCTTTGCGCTTAGTGTCCGCATCGCCATAGGCGGTGATCATGATAACCGGGACGTCAGGTCGAGCCGCCTTAGCCTTGGGTAGCAGCTCTAGACCGGTCATTCCCGGCATGTTGATGTCGGACAGGATCAGAATGATTGATACGCCCGCCGCATCAGCAATGTGCTGAAGCGCTATGTCGCCGGATAGCGCAAATTTCATCGCGAAACGGCCGGCGCGGAGATCATGCCGAAATTGCTGGCGAAATAGCACCTCAACATCGGGCTCATCGTCGACCACGAGAATGAGGAGATTCACGCTTATGCCCCCGGCTTGCTTCTAACACACACTGGTACCTGAAATGGAAAAACTTGTAAGTGACGCGCGTCACATCCGGCGAAACCGCGATGTTCGCTTTACCCCGAAAGCGGACATTCGGTAACGTTAAGCGGATGTCTGCTAAGTGTCAGTAGGCGACATCAAGCCAGCGGCTCACGACGATCCCGTAGTTTGGGAGAACCTCGATTGAAGTGGTCGCCCGGCGGCAGACCAACCGAACAAGTCACAATTACATGCTATTTCAAGGCAAAAATGTTTGAAATGCCTTCTCGCTTGGCGATCTCCTTGGCCGTATGAATATTTGCTAAGAAGGAAAGATCGCTAACAGTCTTTGACTGGTTGCGGGCAACCGCGATGGTAAGACCAAGAGAATTTCTCGTTTGCCCGCTTTCCTCGCCATACTTGACCAATACGAACGTCTGCCCAGTGGGAATCTCGGTTGGTGAGGAGATGAACTTTACTTTCGACATTCGCCTGCCCCTGACTGGCTGATTCTTGCCAGGCATATCTCTTGATTAGAGAACGGGCCGGACAAAAGACGACCGCGTTCGTCAATCGCGTACCAACCCTCCTTAACCCCTCTCAAGTCGGATTGAAGTTCATTGATGTAATAGGGATTTGTCATTGGTCGTTACTGCCCCAATCACCCGAGGAAACTCTCGACATCGGGATGAGCGGAGCCAGCACACCGAGCGCTCTTCGTTTTCTAACACATGATGTGGTCAAGAAGACGCCGCTGTGCTGGGCGCTGTAACATCGACATATGCATGGCCAATCGAAATTGTAATGTGCCTAAAATGTTTATTCCGGTTTTCATGTCAGTAAAGCTGACACTTTCACGCGACACTTGAAGAGTCCGGCGCTTATGGTCTGCTATGGTAAAAAGCAGACATTGCACCTTCCAAGTCCATCCGTCAGAAATTAGTCAAGGTTGCCCATCGGTTGTGCAATCTTGTCCACTGTTGCCGTAGGGGCATAGGAGCGATGGCGAGCGAACCCTATTGTCAATCTATGCTTGACCGACCTTCCGACGAGGACGTTAGCCGTCAAATCCTCGGCGTTTTCATGCGTCATCGGGTTCCTGCGACGGGAACGCTGCAACGCAATTATTTTTTTGAAGTGCGCGACGGTGATTTCCAACGCGGGATCAATAAGGCGGTCGCCAACAATTGGATCGCCATCGATTTGCGAAACCGGTACCGCTATCAACTCACGACAACGGGATACGCTGCTGGGCAAGTCATCGATCCAGTCGTCGGAGCGTAGAACGGGGGCGATGTCCGCTTTGGATCAAAAGCAGACATGTGCAGCGCAAAAGGTCATGTCCGCTTTACCCTCGAAAGCAGATATGTGCAGTGCACTTGCCCATGTCCGCTAAGTGCCAATAGCGGACATCTAGCGATGGTAGTGACTGTTGCTGCTGGGCCGTTTGAGGATGCCCGCTACGGATCGCCATGTATGCCGGCTAGCATCAGCCGATAATAGGCGACCAGCAAAATGACGAACCAAACGAGCTCCCACGCGGCCAACAGATAAAAAGAAGAGCCGGCGGTCAGGAATATGATTGTCATTAAGAATTTGATCGCGATGCTGGCCCAGTTGGGCCAGCGATAGAACGATGGATTGCGCACGCCCGGTATGTAGGCCAACTGCAGGCCGAAAAGCGTTGCTCCCCAAATCCGCGGCCACGTTTGCGGGTACGGATCGATCTGGAACACCAGCTGGGCGAAGCCCACCGGGTCGAAGATGCACCATAACCCTGCGAGCAGACCGGCGATGATGCTGATTGCAAACAGCACCTGATAGATGCGAAGCCGGGTCGCGGTCTGCGCCCTGGTATAGGATAAAGTTTGCGCTTCGTTCATGCGACACCTCTGCACTCACAAGGTGAGTAAATAGGCAAGGAGATCGGCCTTGTCCGCCGCCGTCAGATCGGTCCCGTAGACGTGGCCAAAATTGGCGTTGCCGGGCAGCGTCGTGTCGAAACAGAACGCTCCTTTCTCCGGATGGGCAGGGTCGCACGGCGGCGCCACAAAACCACCGCGGCTGGAATCGAGCACCTCGCCGCCGCGTACAAAAGCCTTCGGCCGGCCTTGCGGCGCTTCTAGCAAATCCGCGAGCGTTGGAACGGAGCCATTGTGAAGATACGGCGCCAGCAGCCATAACCCATCCAGGGTTCTGGCGACGTAGCCCTCTACTTTCTGGAAGTGGCTGAAATTCCAATCATAGCCCGTTCGATAATGGTTGTAGGCGTCGCGTGCCGCGGGCGTCCACATATCGATGCGACGCCGGTCGGTCTGAACTTCCTCGACCGGTATGACCGTGAGCGTGCGCGCACCCGTCACGGCGTGACACTGCGCGCACAGTTTCACATAGAGCAAATGACCTCGGTTGACGGCAGCCGGATCCGGCCGGTATGGCGACGCCGGCGGTTTCGTGCGGTGCAGAAAAGTAGCGACGCGGCGCAACGAGGCTTGGGTCTGTTTGTCATATTCTTGCGCCGTCATTCCGTCTCCCAGCGCCGAGCTTAGAACCACTTCACGGACCGAAGTGTTGAGCCCGTCCCAATGCAACGGTGCATCGGCTCTGACTTCGTCTCGCGCGCCGAGATTCCACACCGCCAGCATGTCCGAATTGCCGATCGTGCCATCGTCGGCCAGGCGCAGCATGCCGAACTTGACCGGATTGAACGGATCGATGCGACCTGGTCCCCACGGCGGCCGCTCGTGCTGGCCAGTCCATTTGAATTGCTCGGCTTGCCGCAGAAGGCTTTTCTTCAGGAATGGAATAATCGCGTAGCGGTAGATCAACCGGTCGAGCCAGGACAGATGCACTTCCTGTTCCATGGCGGGCAACAAGCCATCGCCTGAAAACCGTGAGTCGCGCGCGCACGCCGTGAGGAAATTCTGATAGCCCAGCACGTCGACGGTGTTGCCCGGACCGGCAGCCGCGAATTCGAGCTGCGCGCCGGGCGCGCGACGAAAGGTCGTGACATGGCAAAAGGCGCAATTAATTGCCATGCGCTCGACACCAACGCGGGCGCGCGAAAATCCAAGCGGGGCGTCGGATTGCGTGCGGCCGGGTTCCCAACGGAAGCCCAGCGACGCGTAGCCGCCCGGACCCGGCAAGTACTCCGGAAATACTTTCGGCAACACAATCCATATCGCATAGGGCACGCCTGTCGCGCCATCGTTGCCGATCGATCCATATTTGAAGTTTTGCTCATCGTCCGGGTAGATGGAGATGTCACGCGCCAGGAATTTTTCATACGCAACAAAGCCAAGGCCGGCACATAGGATGACAACAGCTATGGCGCCGGGTCGCCATCGACGCAGTCTATCGGCCGTTTGCCTCATTGCGCGATCCCGATGGTCTGTGAAGATTTCCAGGCGAGCAGCAAAAGGACCGCCTGCGGAAGACCGAACGTCAGATCGAACAGACCGAAAATGATGTAGTGGCCACCTACGATCGTGAAAAGCGCGACGCCGCTGAAGCGGCAAGTGACAGAAACGACCGCGGAATAGTGGTGAACCAGCGGGTCAATGGCGGCGGGAACATAAAAGATGGAAAGCAGGATCAGGAGAAAAGCCGCGAACCGGGGCCAGATCAGGGGATGGGCCATTTCGAGATGGAGGAAGTCGAGAACGGCTTCGGTCCATATAATCGTGGTAAGCGCGCAAACGATATTTGCCGCGATGCCAAGCCACATCAGAGCTTTAAACCACTGCACGGCGGCAGCGGCGCCGGGCGGTGCCGCGCGTGTCCGGGAAATTTCGGGGCCTGCGGTCATTGCGCTCCTTAGAACGTCAACAAGTACGCCAGCAAATCCGATTTTTGGCCGGCGGTCAGGTTGACACCGTATAGGTGGCCGCCATTGCCGTTGCCGGGTTTACTCGTGTCGTAGCAAAACGGGTCCGCCGGCGCCGAGGGCGGCACGCATGGCGGCGCGACGAAGCCGCCGCGATCCGGATCGAGCGTGTCCGAGCCGCGCACGAAAGCCACCGGCCGTTGCTCGAGCGGATTGAGCAGGTCGGCCAGCGTCGGCACCGAGCCATTGTGCAGATAAGGCGCGCGCAGCCACAGGCCATCGAGCGGCAAATTGGCGTAGCCGTTGGTCTTGACGAAATATTTGAACTGATGGGACGTGCCGACAAAGAAATTCGCCAACTGGTATTCGCGGAATTTCTCCGTATAGGATCCGAGCCGGTGCGGATCGGCGCCGAGTTTGCTGTTCGGCTCGATTTGGCCGATTGCTTCGCCGGTGAACGTATAGCCTTGCGAATCCTGAAAGCCATGGCAGGCGCGGCACTGGCTCATGAAAATGTCGCGGCCGCGCGCCACCGCCCTCGGATCGGGATGATAAGGGCTTGGCGGTGCCCGCAACGTCTTGAGCCAATCGGCCACGCGATTGATGCCATCGAAGTCGACCGAATCAGGCGTGACGCCGGCCCCGATAGCCGCCGAGAGATTACGTTCGGCCAGCGAGGTGTTATTGCCGTCCCAATGCAGATGCATGTTTTCACGCGGACCCTGGTTAAAGATCGGCGGGAAGTCGGCGATGCCGATCAGCTCATCCTTTTGCAGTGACGCGAGTGGCATATCGGCCTGGATCAGCTTGTACGGATTGAAGGTGTCGACGCGGCCCGGTCCCCATGGCGGCTGCTGACGCAGCAGCGGGAAGAGCCGAGTGCGCCGCTTCAGCAAACCGTCACGCAAGGTCGGGATGATGTACCAGCGATAGATAAATTCCTCGATGAGACCGAGCTCGGGTCCGGTCTTGTTGATTGCTGGTATCAGTTTCTCAGCCGACAGCCGTTCATCGGCGCCGGCATCGAGCAGAAAGCGGATGAACCGTTCAAGCTTTAGATTGTTGGACGGCATGCCGAGAATTATGCGCCTGCCGGTTGATTGCTGCCCGCCCGCATCAGTCATTGTGGCGTTGACGGTGCCGGTGTGGCATGTGGCGCAATTGAACCAGACTACATCGACGTTCCGGTAAGTGCGGCGTGAAATGCCAATCGGCAGGTCGCGTTGCCGACCATTGGCGTCGTTTTCGTAGAGAAAGCCGAACGTCGAATAATCCTGAAGGCTGCCGAAGTGTTCCGGAAACAGGGTCGGCAACGCGCGCCAGATGCGGTACGGGATTCCGCTATACGGCTCGGCGCCGATCGAACCGTATTTGAACTCATCGACAATGTCGGCGTAGTACGGCGTACGGTTCTGCACCAGCTGCCAGAGCAGAATCGCGCCGAGGACCGCGCCGACGATGCCGGTCAGCGAGATGATGGCCAGCAAGATGTAGACCGGGGTGAGGAGACGCCAGCGCCGATGCAGCGCATCCTCGACGGCTGTGACCGGCTGTTCGGTGATCATGGCGACACCTGCTGCGGTGTCGGCACTTGCAAAGTCGGATGCGTGTTGTAGATCGTCATCAACTGCTCGACCATCGCCGCGTGATTGGCAAAGCGCAGCGGCTCATAGCAGCCCATCGGATTTTTCGGCGCATTGAGCAGGCAGCGATTGCAATAGGTGCAGGGCGACGGCGGCAGATCATCGCCGGCGGCCCAGAATTTCGGCAGATTGGGGTTGGCGATCAGCGAGCGTGCGATCGATACGCCATCACAGGCCCCGGAATTGATCGCATCGCGGATTTTCGAGGCGGTCTGCCACCCGCCGGTGGAGATCACCGGGATCTTGACCGCGGCCTTGATGGCGCGGGCGTCATCCTCGCCGACGCCTTCCACCGGCCGGCCGCGCTTCATGCGGAACCAAGCCCAGTGAAAGATCGGCCGCAGGATCGGATAGCGGAACAGGAAATAATTGCGCAACGTGCTTGTCCCCGACGAGATCATCGCATCGTAAGTCGCGGCGATGGTCTCGAACGAAAAGCCGCCGGGCGGATTCAAGGGATGAGGAAATAGGCTGCCGGTCGAGACATGCAGCGCGTCGGCGCCGGCCGCCTCGCACCACTTCGCGATCTGCACGCTTTCGCTGAGCGTGTTGCCTTTTTTCTCCCATGGCACGACATTGTTGTGGTCGACCGCGCTGATCTTGACTTGCAGATGGAATTTGCTGCCGACCTCGGCGCGGATGGCTGAAATGACATCGAGCAGGAAACGGGCGCGATTGGTTAGCGAGCCGCCGTAATCGTCGGTCCGATCGTTGATGCCCGAGCTCAAGAACTGCGTGAACAGATAGCCGTTGGCTGCGTGAAGTTCGACGCCGTCGAGGCCAGCTTCGCGGGCGCGCCAAGCGCCTTTGGCGAAGGCATCAATGGTATAGTGGATTTCCGCAATGGTCATCGCGCGGCACAGGAAGCCGTGTAGCGATTCCTTTTTGCTGGTCGAGGATAGCGTCGGCCGAGCGTAATTGTGCACTCCGGGCACGTCCATCTGCCGGCCTGAATGCGACAGCTGCATTATGAATTTGCAGCCGAAGCTGTGCACCGCCTCGCCAAGCTTTTGCCAGTACGGAATGAAGTCGTCGCGGTGGACGGTCGCGTAGCCGGCGATAATGCGACCCTCCATTAACACCGGCACATAGGACGAGATGATGGCGCCGATGCCGCCCTTGGCGAATTTGCATTCCCAATTTATCCGCGTCTGGGTGAGGGAACCGTCTTCGTTGTCGAACCGGCCGGATACGCTGGACCGGAAGATTCGGTTCTTGACCTCAAGATTGTTGAATTTCAATGGCGTGAAAATCACGTCCTTAGCGGCGGCCGGGGTAACGCTCTCGGCGGCGGCTGAAGCAATTTCTTCGGTCATGCGACGACGGCCTCCTGTAAGCTCCGGCGCCAAACGGCTAGCAGCAATCCCGTGACGAAGGCGTGCGCTGGACAGGCGTTCCAGTGACCGCGCATGAACACCATCTCGGCGTCCGGCGCCCGCGGTCCGGCGGTTTCGAGCTTCAACATGAGAATGGTTCCGGCGCTCAAGGCGCCGGCGACGAGCGGCGTGTCGAACCGCGCTTCGACCATGCGCGGCACCTGCTTGGGTGGCGTCAGGGATTGCCAGAGCACCGCCTCGTCGCTAAGCGACCCTGCTGTCGGCAAAGCGCGTAATGCGCGCATGCGCGCCAAGGCCTTGACGACGCCATGCACGCCGATTGCGGTGCCGTGCATGGCCCAGCGGTCGTCCTTGGCCCGGGCGACCAACAGGTTGCGTGCGCGGCGCAATTGTCCGGTGAGCTGCCAGACAATCTGAATCGGCGAGAAACCGTCGCGGAATTGGTCGAGCAGCTTAGCGGCTTTCCAGGTCGCGCGATCGGCGTGGTAAAGCGGATCGAACAAATTGCCGACGATCTGCTGAGTCATGATGGAGGCGGCGTCACCGCTGCTGCCGCCGCAGACATAAGCGACAAGCGCAGCGATCTGTGCGTCGGTCCACAGTGTGGCACCGCCTGCGGGGTCCAGTGCCGCGGCGAGCTTTTGCTGATGATCGGCGCGGACCTGATCGGAGCGCAGCATCAGCGAGGGCAATAGCTGCCCCATGATCTCGAACCAACGGCGGATGCGGCCGACAATCAGACGATTGATCAGGGGTCCACGCGGGATGAAATTGCGATCGACGCTGAGCGCGTCGTTAAAAGCGCGGATTTCGGCCGGATCGGAGACCAGCACCACATCCACAATTCCTGGCACGCGGATGTGCCGCGCCATGATGTCAGCTCGCTGATTTGGGCCACGGGAAGAAGCTGTTGCGTACATTCTCCAGAATAGGGCCAAGCGACGGCGCGTGGCGTAACAGCACCTCGCGCATGCCGTTCTGCTCGACCCAATCAATTCCAATGGGCGTGTACACTTCGTCGGTATAGTCATCGGTCAGGAACCGATCGCTCTTGAGCCGGCGTCCGGCCATGAGGATGAAGATACGGAACGCCGTGTCAGAGATGGCAAAGCCCGGCGGGTTGGTCTCGGCCAGCGAGCCGGTGAGGAGATCGACGCGCTCGACGTCGCCGTAAATCTTTTCCAATTCCTTCTGCCAGGTCTCATTGTCGGTGAGCTCCTGGAAAGTTTTCGGTACGCTCATCCGCAGCATGCGGCGGAAGGCGCAATAACGCGGCACGCCGCGCTCGCGGTCGCGCATAATGTCGGTCGCGGCCAGATCAGTCATGATGCCCTGGTTGATATTTTCAGGAAGCCGGCGCAAATGCGTGGGATAATTGTGCAGCACCGGCGCGCCCGGGTAGCTCGTGCCGATCGAATAGAGCACGTCGTCGAACGGCACCTTCCGGTGCACCTTGGTAGTTCCGCCGCCAAACAGATCGGCCATGGTGCAAGCGAGGATTTCCTTATCATCACTGTGCTGGCGGAACGAAAAATCGTCCGGAATTAGCGAGTGCAGGCGATAGACCGCCGTGAACTCCTCGGTGATCGAATACGGCGCGGCATGTTGTTCGGTTGGAGAGGCCGGAATGCCGGAAAGGAGTTCGTTACGCGCCGGCCGGCCAAACGCCTTGAAATAAGCCTCGCCAAGCGCGCCCCACCAGCTGCCGCGCATGGCGTATTGCAACGTCGGCGACTGCAGCAGTGCCGGCGTCCACTCGGTGGCGTGGATCTTCACGATCAGTGCGGCATTGATCAGTCGGGCTTTTTGGAACAGCCATTCGCCGTCTTTATCGGGATATTCGATATGCAGGCGATCTACGATCGAATTGTGCTCGCGCGAAAACAGCGTGTGCATAGTCGAAAGTCCGATCCACCAATTGCCATTGACGGCGGCGAGTTCTCGAAGCGGGTCGTCGTCGGCGGCTTCCGGGTCGAGCGGCAGATGTCCGGTTTCGTCCAGATACAATTTGCCGTCGGGCAAAAGCACTTTGGCCGGCGAGCTACGCACGCAGTGTTGCATCTGCAGGTCGGAGCCGTACATTTGCGAGCCGTCCCACCAATGGGTGACAAGGTTGCGATAGGTTGCCGGCCGACCCTCGTCCCGCGGCCCGCGCTGGTGATCCGGACGGGTGTGCAGAATCGTCATTTCCGGCTTGGGCCAATCGTCTCCCTCGGGAACGGGAAAACGCAGTGGCGGGCTTTGCCTGTCACTGCCGCCGTGGCTCAGCCAATCGTGGACCATGAATTGCAGCCACGCCGCCAGGAATAGATTGACGGTGGTTGCCGGGACGAAGTTGCTGCGCGCCAGCAAGTCGCGGCTGACCACGCGCGGATTGGGCTCGTAAAGGCCCGGCGGCTGTTCCCCGAACGTTTGCGCGAGCGGCGCATTGCGTCCGAACCGCGCATTTGCCATGCCCATCCAGGTCTTCGATAAATCATTGAACGTGCCGTCCGCGGTCCGGCAATGGCGAACGTCGAAACCTATCGGGACCGGCGGATCGAGCGGCGCGGTTTCTGTGTCGAACAGATTGAGCCGCCGCAAATCAACGCGCAGCGCTAACAGGTTGATTACAGCAATCGGAAACGGCAGCCGGTACCAGACGCGCCGGCGGTTGATGACGCGATAAACGGCGGCAACGACTGCTTCAAAAAAACTGGCAACCATAAGCCCCCCTCGTGCCAACGCCGTTGAGCACGAACAGTTCAGAGCCCATGCAACGGCTCCAGCAAAGATTGCTTCCGTCTTATCGAGCGGTTCGAAGTTCTCAGCCCAAACGGAAAATCGACGGCCTTGTCACGGCGCCCAGCCAGTCTACCAAACTGTGTCGGCGCAACTAGCGGTAGCAACCTACCGGCGCGGTGCGAGCTTACGAAGTTCTTTTTTTCGGAAGGAGAATCCGCGCAATTTTAACAATCCTCTAGCGGGCCGCCGGTCGTCACGAGACCGGCAAAAAACGGTTGGCCGCCTCCGCCCGTGGTGCGCGGCGCCAAATGCATGCGGGCTTGCGCCGCAATGATCCGAAGGGCTTTGCCGGGTCCGCGGCAGCGCCATGCAAGCGGCGCGGCGTTTTCGAGCCGCTCCGCAAAAGCGAAAAGCACGACGGCCAGCATCGTCAAAAGGTGTGCCTGTCCGGCGAACAGCGGCAGCAGCATTAACGCCCAGCATGCGCCGACGCAGGCGGCGCCGTGAGAGAGCCCGAAGTCAAACGCGGCGCGATCCGCCGGCACGCCGAACGCGGCCAGTTGTGGCCTGCGATGACACCGGTTCAGGCACCACTGCTTGGCTGGCGAAACCTGCCACAGTGCTGCCGCCGCCGCCGAAAGCGCGAGGCACATGAGCGTATCGGATGAAGCCAGTTGCGCCGCAAGCGCCATGACCTGCAAGCCTACGCCCGCGATCATCCACACGGCCCCATATCCGACAACAAACAGAGACATCGCGCGCGCCCGCCGGTGCGCGAAGCTGCGCTCGCGCACATGCCGCAGCGGCGCGGCGATCAGCGGCGGCGTCATGGCGGCGAGCATCAGCAGCCAGCCCCATGCGAGTTGCATCGGGGAATTGAACACCAATGCCAGGCTGAACGAATCCGGCAGCGGCGTCCGCAGGCCGGCGGAGCAGAGAGCGGGGATCGTCAGGTCACTCCAGGAGAGCGGCAAAAGCCAGGCGGCCAGGTTGGTCACGACGAGCCATCCGCTGAACCGGCGCGTGGCGCTCCACATCAGGCGACCCCGCTCAATTGCTCTGCCGGAACACGCTGATGCGGCCGATGCTGATCTGGGCCTCATCAGCCACCGGGTTACGCGGCACCAGCAGCACGTGGATTTGCCCCGCCTCGATGGCGCGGGAAAGATGCAGCCTGTCGATGATGCCGGAGATATCAAGGACGTAGGTCAGCCCATCGCCGGCATGCTTGTCGTCGGCCGCCGAGGCCTTGCGCACGCCGAACAGCGCAACGCTGCCCGCCAAATGGTCGGGATGGTTGGCGGGATTTTCGCCTTCGGGCACGTTGATATAGACGTTGAAGGCGGTCGCGTCGCTGATGCCGCGCACATTCTCGAGGTTCAGGAAAACCCGGTCAGGGACCGCTGACGTTCTGGCTGCCTCGTTCAGGTTGGTTGACAACCTGTTCCGGGCCGCGGGGTCGAGCGCGATGGAGGTCCTGGCCTCCGCGCCGGACAAACGGATGCTCTCGGTGTTTGCGCCGAGGAGTTCGACGGTCTTGGCCATGGCGGTCCTCCGGGCAATTGCGGTCGCCTCGGTGACGCCGATGCCGAGGCGTTCGAGCCGCGCCACGAGCGGGGACGGCGGCGCCGACAGATCGTCGTAATTGTATCCGAGCGTCGCCAGATTGCTCATCTGGCCGGGTGTATAGGTCAAACTTTGCCCTCCCGGCATCGGCAATATGAAGGCGTGCCCGCCGGTCGATGCGGGCCCATTGATCCAGTTCGCCTTGGACGGGTCCACGTGGGTGGCCGGATTCTGCCGCCATACCTCCCACAGCCGGTCAATATTCGCATGATGCAGCCAGAAGATCGGATCGAGCCCGGCCGTGTCCGGATCGGACATCAGTCCGGGCTCCTGCGGTGACAGTCCGCCGCCTACCAGGCCATGCACCCAGTCATGCGGTTGCGTCTCGATTGCGCCGTGGACCCTGCCTCCATGCGCGAATCCGGTGGCGACGCCGCCGAAGCCCGGGCTGCCGCCGCTCGACACTCCCTCGAAGTCCGGCTCTCCGAGCGCGTTCATGTTGACTTCGCTCAGCGGCACGAAAACGTTGCCGTCGCCGTTCGGACCGTAGCGCTGTTCGACAAAAAGCGGATTGTCGCCGGTGCCGTCCGGCCAGTTGGCGGATGCAAAGGCAGGGGGAAGCGCGTCCTGCTTGAAGTAATTCCAGTACGGCAGCGCCCAGTCATTGGGTCCGCCCAGAGCGACCACCGCATCGCGAATGACGGCCTCGAATGCGATCAGATAGCCGCGGTGCCAGGGCAGAAAATACCAGCTGCCGTGCTGACACTGATTCCAGTAGGTATTCCTGTCGGCTTGGCTGGGCGGCGTATCGATAGAGCTGAGATAGCCGTACTGCTGCCACAACGGCGGGAAGATTCCGTGGATCGCGGCGTAGAACCGCCAGCTGGTCCTGTCGTCGAGCGCGCGGCGCTTCATCGCCTTGACGCCGCGTGCATACCAAAGGATCGGATCCGCCCAGTCCGAGCCCAGCTCCCAGATGTTTCGGCGTGTACTTGCCATATGGCGTTGCCTCCGTTCGAGGAATAGCACCCTATCTTTGCAGCAAAGATTTATTGGAACGAGATAATCTAACTCTCCGCGTTGTGATCGGAGGTAACGCGATGCGGCGATGATGCCGCATATTTTATTTTTATTGTCCGCGTGTTGCGCGAACTGCGATCATGTCCGCTATCGGCACAGTTATGTCCGCAAGTGTGAGCCATTTAATATATGGCCCGCGCAGCTTTCCGATATCAACAGCAACGATATCGAAAGAGGAGAATATCTCATGTGCTGCATGTGTCAGATCGTGCCCGAACGCGTGTTGAAGCGCCTCGCAGCCGACCGCAAATTTTCAGCAGAGCAAAGAAAGAATTTCGCCGACACAATCAAGATCGACACGCAATTGCGACGGCTGCGGACCCAGGCGGCGAGGTTAACCCGCGTTGCAGGGCTGATGGCCGAAGCACCCACGGTCGCGCCCGCGCCGGCCATCACCGTGTACGACTGTAATCATGGTCAGACCTTGCCCGGGGCCCAAATCCTCAATCCGGCGACGTCAACGGATCCAACCGCAAGGCACGTTTTTTCGGAAACGAAATCGGTTGAAGCATTCTATGCTCAGGTGTTCGGACGAAATTCGATCGATAACGCAGGAATGACGATGATTTCGTCAATCCACTATGGCGTGCGCTACAACAACGCCTTCTGGAACGGCTCGCAGATGACGTATGGCGATGGAGATGGCTCGATCTTCCTCGATTTCTCAAATGCCAACGACGTCATCGGCCACGAGCTGACCCATGGCGTGACCCAGTACAGTCTTCAGCTCAACTACACGAACGACGCCGGCGGCCTGAATGAGAGCCTGTCGGACTGTTTCGGCTCGATGTTCCGTCAATGGGAAGCAAATCAGACCGTCAAGCAAGCCGACTGGCTCATCGGTAAAGACATCATGGGGCCTTCTGCAATTGAGAGCGGCTATAGCTGCCTGCGCGACATGGCCGATCCCGACGCGAAACATTGCCTTGCGCCACAGCCGACCAAATACTCTCAGGTCAGGCCCGGCATGGATCCACACTTGAGCAGCGGACCTCCCAACTTGGCATTTTGCACGATCGCAAAAGCCGTAGGCGGCAACAGTTGGGACGAGGTTGGTCAGATATGGTATAGGTCAATGACGGGCTTCGGCCCTGCACCCAACCTAAAAATGTCGGCGTTTGCAGATCGTACCCGTGCTGTCGCGGCTGAGCTCTATCCCAACAACACTGCTCTTGCTCGTGCAGTCGACGCCGGATGGAAAAAGGTCGGGTTGTAGCTCGCCGCCCATAGAGCCTGAAGCTTAAAAAGGAAACGCAATGGGCACGGTAAAGATCGAGAAGATCGGAGGATTGGCCGGTTTCGGATTGCCCGGTTCGAGAATAAAGAGCAGCGGGGAGACTGCGATTTCAGCGCTATCCCCCGCCGACCAAGCCTGGGTCGAGGCCTTGTTTCAGAAACCGCCCCGTTCGCAGGAAGTGGGAAACGAGCGCGACACGCACTGTTATCGGATCACACGCACAAAGAATGGGCGCGACCAAACCATTGAAGTTCCTGAAGCAGTGGTGCCACACGCCCTTAAGGCGTGCGTAACTGACAAATTGCTTTGAGCCGTGACCGCGAATTAGGTCGGCCAAGCGGCAAATCTGGCGGGCTTTCATCGCAAACCCAGATCACGAATTGCGCGAGTCCGCTTTGGGTCATTAGCGGACATTTTGCGATGCGGAAGCGATGAGACTACGGTGGAGTAGTCCTCTCGGGACCACCAGCCACACTGAAGTGGTTCGGCCTCAGGTGACTAATGGAATTACCACCTTTGCTGCGCAACGCCGTCGACCGCGCGTTGAGCGGCATGCCGCTCGACCAGCTCACCGCGACCGCTGCCGTTCTGTCACAGCGCTACCGGGAGGAACGGCACGACGGCAAGGCACACGTCGCGAGCGATCAGGAGGTGCTCGCGTATCTCGCGGTGCGCTTGCCTGCGACCTATGCGGCGGTGCGCGCGAGCTTCGCCGCGGTCGCTGAAGCCCGCCCGGATTTCGCGCCGAAGACTGCGCTCGATATTGGCGCTGGTCCGGGCACCGCGCTCTGGGCCGCAGCTGACTGCTGGCCGGCTCTCGCCGACGCACTGCTGGTCGAAGCAAGTCCGGTTTTCCGTGCGTTCGGAGAGCAACTGACGGCGGAGATGCAGCAACCACACGCGACCTGGCGCACGTCCGATGTTGCCCTGGACGAAATCAATGGCGAACCGCGCGATCTGGTCACCTTGGCTTATGTGCTGAACGAGCTGGCCCCGGAGGATCGGCCGCGGCTCGTTGAGGGGCTTTGGCGACTGACCACCGATACGCTCGTCATTGTCGAACCCGGAACGCCGGCCGGCTGGCAGCGCATCCTCGCCGCACGGCGCCAGCTGATCGAAGGCGGCGCCCACGTGATTGCGCCGTGCCCGCATGCAAACGTGTGCCCGCTGCGGCCGCCGGACTGGTGCCATTTCGCGCGCCGCGTCGCCCGCTCGCGCTTGCATCGGCAGGCCAAAAGCGCGGAAGTTCCCTGGGAAGATGAGAAGTTCAGCTACGTGGCGGTCTCGCGGGAGGCCGCAACGGTTGCCGGCGCGCGCGTTATTGCACGTCCACGCAAAGCCAGCGGCCGTGTCACGCTGAAGTTGTGCCGT
>Ga0310891_10000003_pt1 | contig 26192 bp, 20 predicted proteins | sample T20D4metaG_FD_203915 | JGI IMG/M metagenome (GOLD analysis project Ga0310891, IMG submission 203915) | Lab incubated soil microbial communities from West Virginia University Organic Research Farm, Morgantown, WV, United States - T20D4 | ecosystem: Environmental > Terrestrial > Soil >... | reverse complement strand
ATGGCGGGTATCAAGCTGGGGGATCGGCTGCTGGTTGTCGGTTGCGGCGACGCGAAGCTGCTCGCACAGCTCGCCTCAAAGACAGGACTCACCGGGCATGCATTCGCTGTCGATGAGCGTGAAGCGATCGTCGCGGCGGCCGGCGAGATCGCCGGCCGCGAAGGCGCGCTGGTTGAGACCGCCACTGCACAGTGGACATCGCTGCCGGTCGAGAGCAACTCGTTTGATGTCGCGATCGTGCGCGATGTTCTTCCCGGCCTTCCCGTTCACCGCCGCGCCGCATGCGTCTCGGAAGTCGCTCGCGCATTGCGTCCAGGTGGCCGCTGCCTGGTGATCGATGGGACAGCTCGAAAGGGCTTGTCGGCGCTCGTCCGTGCCGGATCGAGTCTTGGTGACTACGGAGATGACGGTGGTCCCGTGCAGACCCTCACGTCACAAGGGTTCAAGGCAGCACGCATTCTCGCTGAACGTGATGGCCTCTTGTTTGCGGAAGCGGTGAAGCCGGCATAGTCTGCAGACCGCGCCAACAACTTACCTCGCACACGTAAGATGTCGCCCACCATCAATCGAAATCGTCTCGCCCGTGATCCATCCGGCGTTCGGTGACGCAAGAAAAAAGATCAAGTCGGCGATTTCGTGCGGTTCACCAGGGCGGCCAACAGGATGAGTGGCTTTCGAGTGCTCGAGAAAGGCCGCGTATTTCTCCTCGTCCATTCCACCACGGCGATGCAGGTTCGAAATCACGACGCCCGGATTCACCGCATTGATGCGCACGCCTTTGGTTGCGACCTCGAGCGCCGCGCACCGTGTCAGTTGATCGATCGCTGACTTGCTGACGCAGTACGCAAGAACGCCCGGAAAAGATCGCAGGCCGGTGACGCTCGAGACGTTCACGACCGATCCCTTTGACTGGATGAGCGCCGGCATCGCGGCGCGCATCAGTCGAAAGGGGGCGCGCGAGTTGATATCCATCATCGCGTCCCATTGCTCGTCGGTCGTCGCCTCGATCGTTCCGCTCCCGATAATGCCGGCTGCGTTGACCAGCGTCGTCAGACCTCCGAGCCGCTGGAGCGCGGTCTCGACGATGTGTGCCGGCGCGCCGGACTGGGTGACGTCGGCCGTGAGGGTCGAACACTGTCCCCCCTCGCGCTGCACGTCGGCCGCGACCTCAGCCAGCGCCGCCGCGTCCCGCCCTACCGCGAGGACCGACGCTCCGGCCCGCCCAAATCGGATCGCGGTCGCACGCCCAATCCCGCTCGACGCCCCCGTAATAGTGACCTGCTGAACTGTTGGCATCAGGGGGTTTTAGCATAGCCGTCGCGCACGGCTCAACGCGAAGTCGCGCCGAAACGGCGAAGCGGACGTCCAACCAGCCAGAAGCCACGAGCCAACAGCCAGGAGCCAGTAGAGGACGACCCTGTCCCTATGCGAGCACAGCCCGGCGGCGGCTGCGCCAACAGAACATGCAAATACTGGCCGAAAACACGAATGAGGCGGATGATTAGATCGTTCAGGGCACGGCAAGCGTTTTGCCCCATCCGCTAGGACAAAATGTCTTCTTCCATCAGCACCACCGTACCCGAGGTGTTTACCGCGCGGGAAATTGCGGCGGCCGCGGGCGTTTCGACCGGCGACGTTCGCGCGCTGATGGCCGAAGGTTCCATTTACACGCTCGGTGGCCGCTTTGTGGCCGCGGCGGAGTCCGTTCGGATCGTGCGGAAACTGCGCGGACTGGCGGTACCGGATTCGGAGCGGCCTCTCTTTGGTCGGCGCTCGTCGATGAAACGCTCGCCAGGGGCCCTCCTGGCGTCTGGAGCCGTACACGGCGTCGGACTGCTGGCGCTCCTGCTGGCGACGATGGGTGTGGTGGCGCCGACCACGTTCCCGACGAGCGAAATGCGACTGGTTTTTCTCGCGACACCGGGTCCGGGTGGCGGTGGAGGCGGTGGAGGGCTCAAGCAGCCAACTCCCCCTCCCGCCGCAAAGATGAAGGGAGCCTCGGCGGTGAAGAGTCCTGTACCGCCTCCGCGCCCGAAGACAACTCGGCCGCCGGAGCCGGAGCCGAAGAAAACTCCGCCACCACCGGCGCCGGAGCCCGTGGCGAAACCGGTTGAACCGCCGCCTCCGGCACCGCCAAAGCCGCTCCCCGAAGTGGTCGCACCGGTTGCCCAGGCACCGGCAGATACGACAGACAAGGCGGGGGTCCTCGCCAACGCGAAGGACTCGGACAGCAATGGACCCGGCTCGGGCGCCGGAGCGGGAACTGGTCAGGGGACCGGCATTGGCGAAGGCACAGGTTCCGGGATCGGGCCTGGCAGCGGCGGCGGCACCGGTGGCGGTCCCTACCGACCTGGGGCGGGCATCACACCTCCGAGCATCTTGCGAGAAGTGCATCCGGACTACACCGAAGAGGCGCGTCGGCGAGGTATTCAGGGGGATGTCGAACTCGAGATTGTTGTGCGCGCCGATGGCACCGTCGGTAACGTGAAAGTTGTTCGGGGACTCGGCAGCGGTCTCGACCAACGCGCCGTTGACGCCGTGCGTCAATGGAGATTCGCTCCGGCGAAACGCTTTGGCACACCGGTCGATGTGATGGTTGAAGTGGCAGTGGAATTCAAGTTGAGATAGATCATGGAAACCATACTTATCGTCGTAACGGCGCTCGCGGTGGCAATCGCCGCGGGAATGGCGGTTGTCGTGGTGACGATGCTGCGGCACGAGAGGGCCCGGTCGGAGGCGCGAATCGAAGCGCTCAGTGCATTGGCCGCTGAATCCGTGCCGACCTCTACAGAACCTGTGCGAGGATCGACCCATTTCGCCGCCGATCAGGTCGCACAGTGGCGCGAAGCGGTTCGCCCATCGCGCGAGACGAGTCCGTCTATCGAACCCGCGCGTCCATCGCCGCGCGTCGTCGCTGAACCGATCGTGATGCGGGGGACGACCTCGATCGCTTCCGACGACGTCGACGATTTTGAGATCCGTCCTGCCGTCGCGGGCGTGGCCGACCTGTTCGCCGAACCCGAACGGTCGTCGCCCTGGGTGAACCGCCTCGTTGCCATTGGATGCCTTGCGGCAATTCTGGCTGCGATCGGGATTGGACTGGTGACGTTCAGTGGTGGAACGACTCCAGTTTCCGAGACGCCTTCAACACCGGCGAATGCGAAAGCTGATGTGGCACCACTGGAGCTGTTGTCGTTGCGGCACACGCAGGAAACGGATCGGATCGTGGTCACCGGTCTCGTGCAGAATCCACGCACCGCTGCTCCGATCGCTCACGTTGCCGCAACGGTGTTCGTCTTCGGGGCCGATGGTACGTTGCTGTCGAGTAACCAGGCGCCTCTCGACTTCACGACACTCACGCCGGGCGGTGAGTCGAAGTTCGTCGTGAGTGTGCCGGTTACAGGTCAGGTGTCAAGGTATCGCGTGGGATTCCGAACTGAGAACGGCCAAGTGCTGCCGCATGTCGATAAGCGCGGGCCAGACGCGCTCGCACAGAAATAGGGGTTGGTCATGACACGCCGCAGATCTCTCGCGCTTGCGACGATGGCTGTTGCCATCCTCCTGATGCACGCCGACCCGTACGCGCGCGGTGGACAGCAGAATCAGCAGCCACAAGAGCCGCCGGCGAGCGGCGAACAGCAGTCGTTCCGCTTCAAGACCGGCGTCGAACTGATCAACGTGACGGCGACGGTCACCGACGAAAACGGGCGGTTCGTGTCCGGACTCCACAAAGAAGACTTTCGTGTCTATCAAGACAACGAGCTTCAGAACGTCACCCATTTCAACAACGAACGCGTGCCCGTGAGCCTTGGGATCGTCCTCGATACGAGCGGAAGCATGGAAGGGGAGAAAATGCACGCCGCGCGAGAGGCGCTCAACAGCTTTCTCGAGCAGCTGAACGACCCGGACGACGAGGTATTCCTGTACCGGTTCGATAACCATCCAACCCTGGTGGAAGGCTGGACGCGCGATAAGCGTCGTCTGAGCTACGCGCTGTCGAGAATGCAGCCGCGTGGTGGAACGTCGTTGTACGACGCCGTCGCCGACGCGATTCCGCTCGCGCAGTCAGGACACAATCGCAAAAAAGCGATCGTGATCATTTCTGATGGCAACGACACGAGCAGCCGTACCGACGTGCAATCGCTCAAGCGTTTGATCCGCGAAGCAGAAGTGCTCGTCTACGCGATCGGCATCGACAGCCAGAGCGAGTTCGGCGGCTGGATGCCAGGTGGCGTCCGTTTTCAGCGGCCTCGGCCACGATTCCCAGTGCCGTTTCCATTTCCCATCCCTGGTGGCGGCGGCCGTAACCCACCACCCCCGCCGCCCAACTATCCGTCCCCCAATCCGCGGAGCGGCGGACGGATGGACGATCGCGTGAACGCGTTCGCATTGCGGGAGATCACCGACGACAGCGGCGGACGAACCGAGATCGTCCGGAGCACGCGCGATCTGAATCCGGCGACAACCGGAATCGCCGACGAGCTCAGCCGCCAGTACTACCTGGGCTACGCCGCGAACGGAACGAAGGACGGCAAGTGGCACACGATCCGCGTTGACGTCAAGAACGGGATCTATCACGTTCGGGCGCGCAAAGGATTCGTGGCGACGCCATGAATGAATCACTAATTCCTGATCACTCATCGTAAATCTCGGATCGTCGAATCCTTGATCCTCGAATCGTTGAATCGTGAGGGTGTGGTTCGGTGATTCAGCATTTCGCGAAGCGCCGATTTCGAGATTCAGCGATTCGTGGATTCACAGATTCAAGGATGAGCGATTAGTGATTAGAGATTAGGGATTCCGAATTCCTCTCCGCTAGAATTCGAACGTGAACCCTTACGCGGCTGCAGTCGGCCTCAGTGTCCTCGGCAGCTTTGGCGGAGTCATCGCGGCGTCGACGTTTCTTCTGCTCGGCGACTCGCTGCGCATCAAAGTGCTGCCGTGGGCAATCAGTTACGCGGTGGGCACGCTGCTGGGCGTTGCGGTGCTCGCGCTGCTGCCGCAGGCCCTCGAGCGGCTGCCGCCTGCGCACGCGCTTGGCACGCTGCTGATCGGAGTCCTGGCGTTTTTTCTTCTCGAGAAGCTGGTCATCTGGCGTCACTGCCACGACGCCAACGAATGTGAAGTCCACACCAGCAGCGCCGCTTCACTGGTTATTGTCGGCGACGCGTTTCACACCTTCGTCGACGGCGCCGTCATCGCCGCCGCGGTGGTGACCTCGATCCCGCTTGGCGTGACCACCGCGTTGGCCGTCGCCACACACGAGATTCCGCAGGAAGTCGGCGACGTGGCGATCTTGTTGCGAGCTGGCTTCACGCGCGGGCGCGCGTTCATACTGAATCTGCTCTCCGGAATCGGCGGGATTCTCGGCGCCGCCGGAATGCTACTGGCATCGCAATGGCTTCCGAACGTGCTTCCCTACGTCCTCGCCTTTGCGGCCGGTAACTTTCTGTATGTCGCGATGTCCGATCTCATTCCCGATCTCCATCGCGGCGGCCTCGAAGGCGGCCCATTTCGCCAGCTCCTCCTCATCGGCGCGGGTATCCTCACGATTATTGCGCTCTAAGTGCCCTCGCCGCAGGACACCGCAACCGCACGCCAGCCAGAATTCCCCGACATTGTTGAACGGTGCGGTGGCATTGCCTTTGCCCTTTCCTGAAGTGCCATGTCACACGGCGTGCCTGCCGGCAGGCCGCACGAGTTTTCGCGTGTTGGCCGGAGGTTTGGGGATCATGAAAGTCAGGGTTTCACTGGTTGCCGTTATCGCGATGCTGGCCGTGCTGGCCTCCAGCGCGTTTGCCCAGGAGCAGGATCGGCGCGACGTCCGCCTGGCGGAGGACGTCGGGCGATCGATTACGAGCTACGCACGACTCACCATTTTTGACGACATCAACGCCACCGTGGAGAACGGGATGGTCGCGTTGACGGGGAAGGTCACCATGCCTTTCAAGAAAGACGACATCGAGAAACGGATCTCCAAGATCGACGGTGTTCGCGGCATGCGGAGCGACATCAGCGTGCTGCCCGTGTCGCAGTTCGACGACGAGCTTCGCTATCGCGTCTCGCGCGCGATCTATGGCAATCCCTCGTTCTGGAATTACGCGGCGATGGCCAACCCGCCGATCCACATCATCGTCGAGGGTGGTCACGTGACTCTCGCCGGGGTCGTCAACAGCAACGTCGAGCGGATGCTCGCGCGTTCGCTGGCGACCGGGCTGGGCGAGCTGTCGGTCACCAATGCACTGAAGACGGATTCGGAGATCAAGAGCGAGTAATGAATCGCTCATCACTGATCACTAATCCTAGATCGTTGAATCACTCATCGTTGAATCGTCGAATCGCAGATTGGCGATCGGCGATTGGCGATTCAGGGATTCACGATGAGTGACTAGTGATCAGTGATTCACAGCTTTCGCAAGTACGCGAGCAGCGCCTCTCGTTCCTCGGTCGCAACAAAGCCCCGATCGATCACGCTGCCGTTCGACGACAGGATTGCCGGCAAGTTTGGCGGCACAAACTGGCGCGCTACGAATCGGAAGAACGCATCGTAATGATCGAGCACCTCTTCGAGCGTGGCGGCGGAGTTGTTGTGGAAATACGGGGCTGTCCGGCTGATGCCGCGCAGCTGCGTCACATCCATGACGCCGAGATCGGCGGGTTGTCCCGTGAGCAGCAGCCGCCCTGGATCTGAGGTCGTCGCGAACTGATAGCTCCCATTGACCAGCGTGATGCGATAGAGGCGCGCGTTGCGTTCAAGCCTCGGTGGACACGGAGAAAAACCATCCGTCGCGCGGCGCGGGCACGCCGTCTCGATGTTGTGATACCGCATCCGGATGGGACGCGGAATCCCGAAGTCCGGCGTTGATCCGCTCGGATGGAGAACACCGCCGTGACACGTCGCGCACGCGCGATTGAACACTGCCTTGCCGCGCTGTTCGAGCTCGGTCAGGTCGGGATCAGGGTCGGGGAACGAGGTCGCGCCCGATTCGATCGCGTCGGCAAGTACTGCGATTGTCGGCGAGGAAAATAGGGTGCGCTGGAAGGCGGCAAGATCGTCGAGCATCCCGATTGGCGGGTCGACGCTGACCTGCGCATGCGCCAGGAGGGCGCCCCGAGCTTGCTCCTGCAGCGTGCCGAACCGGGCGTCATGCTGGTAGCCCCCCTGCCGATTGGGTCCGTTTGGATCGATGCCCATGATGGGCACACGCGGCGCCGGGGGCCAGATCGGAAGCATATTGTCGGATCCGGTGATCGCCACGTTGTTCACCGGCATGACTGCCCGCCAGAGGTCAACGGACGTTTCGTTGGTCGGCTGACACGCGATCGGGTCCGGCGTCGGGCAGCTCGCCGGATCAATCAGCCGAACGTTTGCCGGCAGCGGGAGCGTCACACGCACGAGCCCGTTCTCAATCAGATTGGAATAATCGTTCGCCGCGTCGCCGTGCTGACGAAAATCATCGGCGTCGACGGGTCGAAAGAGCGGATCGTCGGCGTTCTTGTTGATCGCGCGTTTGGCGACCAGGGCTTCGAACCTCGAGCGAGCGACTGCCGGCGAGAGCTGGAAGCTCTCGGAAGGCACGTGGCAGTCGGCACACGCGCGACCGTTGCCGCCGAGGTCACGCAGGTTGCGGTCGTTGAACGCGGCACGTCCTCGTGCCACCGCGTCGCAAGGCGTGCTCTGACAATTCAGCTTCGTTTCGCCGACTCCTTCGGCCGATATGGCCATTCGTGCGCCCACCGCCAGGGCAGCGACAAAGATTGCCCCCATCAGCCTGCCGACTGCGTTCATGATTTCCTCCCTCGGCACACCACCGTCGTGCCGCTCATAACGCGTAAGCGGTGGACAAACCGCCTCATGCCGATGAAATAATCGACCCCAAATCGCTGCTGCCCTGGGAATCGAACGATGAACGACCCATGTCGAGAGCACTTGCCATGAGTGACGGACGAGCGGGTACGATCAGTCAGCTGCTTCGGGCATGGGGACGGGGGGACGAGCAGGCGCGGGAGGACCTGGTGCCGCTGGTCTACCAGGAGCTTCGGCGCCGTGCGTCGGCTTACCTTCGTCGCGAGCGTCCGGATCACACGCTGCAACCCACCTCGCTCGTCCACGAGGCCTACATCCGTCTGATGGCACAAAGGCGGGTGAGCTGGTTGAATCGGGCACAGTTCTTCGCCCTCGCCGCACAGCTCATGCGCCGCATCCTCGTCGACCACGCGCGCGAGCGCCAGGCCGGCAAGCGTCCGGGCGGCATCCGCGTGACGTTCGACGAAGGATTAGGAGCGGTTCCGCCGCCGGACTGCGAGCTGCTCATGCTCGATGACGCGCTGCGCGATCTCGCGCGTCTCGATCCGCGACAGGCTGAAATCGTCGAATTGAAGTACTTCGGCGGCTTGTCAGAACCGGAGGTCGCGGCGGTGCTGTCGCTCTCGCGCGCCACGGTCACTCGCGAATGGCAATCGGCGCGAGCATGGCTGTATCGGCGGATCACAAAGGGACGGGTCGCGCGACCATGAATGAACGGGATCGCTGGGCACGAGTGAAGGAGATTTTTGATGCCGCGCTCGCACGGCCGTCACAGCAACGCAGCACTTTTATCCGTGACGCGTGTCGCGACGACGCGATGCTGAGGCAAGAGGTCGAGTCGCTCCTCAGCGCGCATGCGGACGCAGGAAGATTCGCGGAAACACCCGCAATCGCCGCGCTCGCGAATGTTCCGGACGATGGGATGGCTGCGACCGCAGCGTTGGCGCCAGGGGTGGAGATGGGGGTTTACCGGATTGTCGGGCCGCTCGACACCGGCGCGATGGGCGAAGTCTACCGCGCGCGGGACAGCCGACTCGCGCGTGATGTCGCGGTAAAAGTCCTGCCGGCTGCTCTCGCGGCCGATGCCGAGCGAATTGCCCGCCTCGAGCGAGAAGCGCGCTTGCTGGCCGCACTCAACCATCCACACATCGCCACGATTCACAGTCTTGAAGTGTCCCATGGCGTCTGTGCGCTGGTCATGGAGCTCATCGAGGGGCCGACGCTCGCTGAACGCCTCTCGAGTGGAATGCTCGCGATGAATCGCGCGCTCGAGATCGCGCGTCAGATCGCCGACGCGCTCGAGGCGGCGCACGACAAAGGGATCGTTCACCGCGATTTGAAGCCGGCGAACATCAAGCTGACCGACACCGGCTCGGTGAAGATTCTCGATTTCGGTCTGGCGACGGCTTTCGGCGCCGATGAGCACGGGCTCACGACCGGCGGTGATGGCGGTAGCGGCGGCATTCGCAACCGACTGATCGCGGGTACGCCGGCCTACATGAGTCCCGAACAGGCGCGCGGTGAACGCGTCGATCAGCGCACCGACATCTGGGCATTTGGATGCGTGCTTTACGAAATGCTCACCGACCGTCAAGCGTTCGCCCGAACGACGCTTGCGGAAACGCTGGAGGCCGTGCTCGAATCCACGCCCGACTGGCAGGAGCTGCCGCCGAACCTTCCCGAGGGTATCCGGCGTCTGCTGCGGCGATGCCTCGAGCCAGATCCGAAGCGACGGCTCCATCACATCGCCGATGCGCGAATCGAGATCGACGATGCCGGTGCTGCCTCGGAGCAACCGGTCGGCCCACGCGCGTCGCCTCGCCGCGAGCGGCTCTTTGCCGGCTTGGCCTCGCTGTTCGCGATCGGCCTTGTCGGGCTGTTGCTGCGACCCGCCGCCGAAGTGCCCGAACTGCGGGTGGTCGACATCGCGACTCCGTGGACATTTGATCCGCAGTCATTTTCACTGTCGCCAGACGGCCGTCGCGTCGCGTTCGTCGGGGATTACCAGGGGCAGCCCACGCTGTGGCTGCGATCACTCGACGGGGCGGATGCACGCGCGTTGCCTGGAACCCAGGGCGCCCGCCGGCCGTTCTGGTCACCCGACAGCCGCTCCATTGGATTCTTCGCCTTCACCGAACTCAAACGGATTGATACCCGCGGCGGCGCGCCGCAGCCAGTGACGCAAATCATCGCCGGGACAGCGGCCAGCTGGGGAGTCGGTGGGAACATCCTGTTTTCGGGGATCATGTCACGGACCATTTCGCCTTCCCCGAGTGGGCTTCTGCGTGTCAATGCCGAACGAGGCGCTTCGGAGATCGCCACTTATCCCGCGGCCCAGTCGACCGGACATCGGTACCCGCACTTCCTTCCTGGAGGACGGGAGTTTCTGTTCTATGCCGACGGCGGCGCCGACGTTCGCGGAGTCTATCTCGGTTCCCTCGACTCGTCGCAGACGACCCGACTCGTCGCGTCCGACTCACAAGGCGCGTACTTCGCGCCAGACTGGCTGCTGTTTGTCCGGCGCGGAACGCTGCTCGCGCAACGGCTCGATATCAATCGCCGCACGGCGATCGGCGATGCCATCACGGTCGCGGAGTCTGTGGCGTGGGACCCGATCACCGGCGGCGCCGCCATCTCGACATCCGATGCGAACATGTTCGCTTACCGCTCGGGGCACAGCCCGACACAGGTTTCCTGGTTCGATCGATCAGGGCGCGAGCTCGGGACGCTCGCCTCCTTCGAGGGCACTGGCCTCTCCAATCCGAGGCTCGGCCCTGACGGGCGTCACGTCGTCGGCGAACGCACGGTCAACAACGAGACGACCCTGTGGCTCGTCGATTCCAGTCACCAGCTGTTGTTCGCACGTGCACCTGACGAGAGCATGGCACGGTATCCCGTTTGGTCGGGAAACGGAGACAGGATTGCATTCGCGTCAGTCCGAACCGGATCGGCGAAGTTCGTCGTGAGAAGGTCCTCCGGAGCCGGCGACGACGACGTGGTGGTCGACTCGCCGCCGTCCTCGGCTCTGACCGACTGGTCACGCGACGGCCGCTTTCTGCTGTGTTTTGGCCCTGATCCCAAGACAGGAACGGACCTGTGGATCCTGCCACTTGACACCCGCGTTCCTAAACCTTTCCTGGCGACGACGGCGAACGAAATGTGGGGGCAGTTCTCACCCGACGGGCGGTGGATTGCCTATCAATCCAATGAGACGGGAAGGTTCGAAATCTACGTGCGGCCGTTTCCCGGACCTGGCGGACCGATTCCGATCTCCACGGCGGGCGGCATTTATCCGCGGTGGTCCCACGACGGGAGCGAGCTGTATTACGTCGCGCCCGACGCGACGATGATGGCGACTCGAATTCGACGCTCACCGACGACGTTCTCGCCCGACACGCCGGTCGCGATGTTCAAGACACGCCGTGTGGGCGGTGGGGTCAACGTCATCGGGTATGGGCCGCAATATGACGTCGCGCCGGACGGTCGTTTCCTGATCAACGTCGAACCCGAGTCGAATCTGCGACCGATCACACTCGTGATGAACTGGAAGCCGTCAAATCCTTGATTGGTTTAATTGCAACGACTACCAACTGGTCGCGAAGCCGTCCTTCGCCGGGCCGCGGTGTCTAAAGGGATTCGCCGGCCACAGAAATTTCACCTTAGAGTTGCATTGAGATTTCACTCAAGATTGCCGGCGCGGGTCTAATATCTGCGAGAGGCATGATTCGGTTTTCCACACTCGCCACGCGTTCGATGAACTGGGGCGTGACGGCGCTCGTGCTTGCGCTGTACGCCGCCTCACTCTTCGCACAACAACCGGCCAGCCCTGAACAGAGTCAGCAGCCGCAGGGCCGCGGCCAAGGACGGATCGCAGGTCCGGGCGGTGGACGCCGCGGTGCAGCCCCGCAACGCGACGTGACCGCACCGACAGGAACGGCATCCATAACCGGACGAGTCATTGCGACCGACACAGGCCGTCCACTCAGGCGTGCGCGGGTGGTGATCGGCGGAGGCGGGCGCCCGCGAGCCGCAAGCACCGATGAGCAGGGACGCTATCGCATCTCCGCGCTTCCCGCGGGCAGCTACACGATTAGCGCGACCAAATCCGGATACGTCAACGGTGCCTTCGGTCAGCGTCGCGCGTCGGGCACCGGCACACCACTCGAACTGACCGACGGGCAACAAGCGGTCAACATCGACATCAGGCTCGCGCGCGGCGGCGTGGTCACAGGGCGCGTGCTCGACGAGGAAGGCGAACCGCTGGCTCGGGCGGTCGTGAGCGTGCTGCGCCAGCAGTATGTGCGCGGACAGAAGCAACTCACGCCGGCAGGAGCCGACCAGTCAGACGATCGCGGGCAGTACCGCGTGTTTGGACTGCCTCCGGGCGATTACTTCGTGAGCGCGACTGCCAGTGGTATGGCGCAGGCCGTGCGCCAGATTCTCGGCGATCCGAGCGGCGTTCAAACGAGCGACTCGAGCGGTTATGCTCCGACCTATTACCCGGGCGTGACGACGGCGGGCGACGCAACACGGGTCAAGCTCGCAGCCGCCCAGGAAATCACCGGCGTTGATTTCCAAATTCAGGTCGTTCCGTTCGCGACGGTCAAAGGAATCGTCGTCGGCGGCTCGGCGACCGTGACGCTTATCTCCGATGACGGCGGAGGAATGGGTGGATTCGGCGGTGCGCTGGCGGCGCTCGCGGGGCGCGGCGGGCGCGGCGGACCTGACCCGGTCGGAAGTGGACTGCGCACGACGGCCACTCGAGGCGACGGCAGTTTCTCTATTCCAAACGTCACACCCGGGAAGTACACGATTGTCGCGCGCGCCGACAGCGGACCCAACGGATCGCCGCGCAGGGCGGTGCAGCCGCTCGTCGTCGCCGGAGAAGAAGTGAACGTTGCGCTCACACCGATGCCCGGCGTTCAACTCGGCGGAACTATCACGCTCGAAGCGACAGGCGCGCCACCCGCGAGTGGGTTCAGCGGATTTCGGGTGACGCCGGTCGCAGTCGGCGCGTCCGCGACCATCGGCCCAGGCGGGCGCGGCGGGCGACCAGGCGATGCCGGGCCGGCCGGTCAATTCACGATCACCGATGTCATGCCTGGCGTGTACATGGTCCGTGGCTCGGCGCCACGCGGATGGACGATGAAATCGGTGTATCTCGACGGACGGGATATCACCGATCAGCCGATCGAGGTGAAGTCTGAAAGCGTGCCCGGACTGAACGTGATCTTCACCGACAAGATCAGCAGCATCAAAGGGACGGTGCGCGACGCGCGTGGTAATCCCGGCGGAGATGTGGCAGTGATCGTGTTTCCGTCGGACGAACGTCTGTGGCTGCCGCAATCGCGTCAGATCGTGAGCTCACGCACGGATGCCGCGGGCAGCTACTACGTGTCGGCGGTTCCGCCGGGTGAGTATCTGATCGTCGCAGTCGAAGAGGTCGAGCAAGGCGAATGGTTCGATCCGTCCTATCTGGATCAGATCCGAAGCCGGTCGACGAAGATCAGGATCGAGGAAGGCGACCAGCGCACACTGGATCTCAAGGTCTCGTCGATGTAGCCGGTTCGTCGGCACCCTTTCTCATCGTCAACCAGATCAGGGTGGCCATTACGGCGACCGCGGCCATGAACGCACCGGCAAATAGCCACAGCGTTCGGTGCAGGATTGACTGGCTGTCGAGTTCGACTCTGATGTCCAGTGGGACGCCATCGAGCCGGTCGGCCAGGTGCTGCTCCCAGCCGAGGATGTTGCCACGCTGCACCCCGGCCGGTTGGTTGGTGTCGAGATCGCGCGAATTGTGCCAGAGGATTCGGCTCGGCAGATGCAAGCGAAAGGCAACGAGCTCGGAACCATTCCATCCGACGTTTTGCAGTGTCCCGCGTTTCAACGCAGATGCCCCGACCTTCTGCTCGAATACGTGATGACCGTTCTGCACGTCCAGCGCATAGCGTGACCATGCGAACGGTGCCGCGACATTCAGCGTGCGCACATCCTTGACCTTCAGTCTTATCTGCACAAACCGGCGCCCCGCGCGCCTCCATGGCGGACTCACGCGCGTGACCTCGACGACGGGTGATGAATAGGCCGCGCGGATTTTGTTGAGGTCGGGACGCGTCGAAGGATTTGGGTCGATATCAATTCCGCGAAGCGCGACCAGCGCCGGCAGCGAAGAGTTGACGACGAGCGTGGCCGTGCCGTCGAGCGCGAGGTAAAGATCCTCTTCGTATTCGTATTGCTTGCCGAGAATTCCTCCCCGGCACGCGACGCTGCCCGCGGCGGCGGACCCGAGGGCGGCCAGCAGGATCACGCGCGCGAAGAGCGACATTCCTCGAATGATATACTGGAATGTAGACATCATCCCGCCGCCGATCAGTGCGCTCGTGCACCGTCGCAGCGTGCTGTGCACGGCTCCCGAAATGTCCCAGCGAATCTTTTTGATCGACGGTAGCTCGCAAATGTACCGCGCGTATCACGCCATGCGCGGATCCGGTCTGACTGGACCGGGCGGTCGATCGACGCACGCGGTCTACATTTTCGTGACGATGTTGCGGAAGCTCGTGCAAGACCATCATCCGCAGTACATCGCGGCCTCATTCGATCTTGCAGGTCCGACGTTTCGATCGGACATGGCGACCGATTACAAAGCGAACCGTTCGCCGATGCCGCCCGATTTGGCCGAGCAGATCCCGTGGGTCCACGAGGCATGCGAGGCCATGGGCGTTCCGATTCTCACCTACCAGCGGTACGAGGCGGATGACGTCATCGGCACGCTGGCGACGCGCGCCGTTGAACAGGGATTCGAGGTGGCGATTGTCACCGGCGACAAGGACTTCTTTCAGCTCGTTCACGACGGGATCAAGGTCTACAACCCGCGCGACGATGGCACGTGGTACGACGCGGGCGGGGTCAAGGAGAAGTTTGGCGTCGCACCCCAGCAAGTGCTCGACGTGCTCGCGCTGATGGGTGATTCAATCGACAACATCAAGGGCGTGCCTGGCATCGGTGAAAAAGGCGCCCGCGATCTGATCGCCGCCTATGGCTCGCTGGAGCGCCTGCTCGAGCATGCGTCAGAGATCGCGAACAAGCGCTATCGCGAGGGCCTGCTCGCGCATGCCCAGGACGCGCGACAGAGCCGCGAGCTCGCCAGAATTCGCACCGACGTTCCAGTGGAATTCCAACCCGACACGCTTCGCTATCGCGGCGCATCGCGCGAACGTTGCTTCGAACTGTTCACGCGGCTCGGGTTCCGGACCCTGGTGATGGATTACGCACCAGATGCGCAGTCGGTCGGCAAAGACTACGCGCTGGTGAAAACGCTCGAAGACGTTCACGCGCTCGCGGCCATGCTGCGAGCCGTCGAACGATTCGCCTTTCGCGTACTGCCAGACGCGCCGTCGTCAATGCTGACAGGCATCGCCGGCCTGGCGTTCTCGACCGTGGGCCGCCAGGCACGGTACGTCCCGCTCGCGGCTCGCCAGGCAGCGACCGATCTGTTCGGCGCACCGGCGTCGGACACCCGCGAAGGCATCGACGTGCCCGAGGCGCTCGCCGCGCTCAAGGACGTGTTCGAGAATCACGCGATCGCCAAAGTCGGTCACGATCTGAAATTCGACGCCATCGTCCTCGAACGGCATGGCATTCAGCTGAAGGGCATCGAGACCGACACGATGCTTGCGAGCTATCTTCTCGACGCGACGCGATCGTCGCATCCGCTCGAAGAGCTCGCACTCGAGCACAGCGGCTACAAGGCGCTCCGCGAGGAGGATCTTTGCGGTCGCGGCGCCAAGGCGATTCCATTCGCGCAGATCGCTCCGGAAAGTGCTCTTGACTACGCAGGAGAGCGCGCAGATCTCGCGTTCCAGTTATCGGGCACGCTCCGAAACCTTCTTCGTCGCGAAGATCTCGAAAAGCTCTATCTCGATCTGGAACTTCCGCTCATTCCCGTGCTGGTCGCGATTGAACGGGCCGGAATTCGAATCGATGGTCCGGCCCTTTCCAAACAGGCGACCCATGTCGACCAGGAACTCGCCGCCCGCAGCGCCCGCATTTTCGAACTGGCGGGTGAAGAGTTCAACATCAATTCACCGAAACAGCTGTCCGAGATTCTGTTCGACAAGCTTCAGCTTCCGGCGCTGAAACGCAACGCCAAGACGAAGACAGCGTCGACGGCCGTGGAAGTGCTCGAAGAGCTGGCACTCGGTCACGATCTGCCGCGGCTCATCCTGGAATGGCGCGCGCTGCAGAAACTCAAAGGCACGTACATCGACGCCCTGCCGCAGCTCGTGAATCCGGACACTGGACGGGTTCACACATGCTTCAACCAGGCGGTCGCTGCGACGGGGCGCCTGAGCAGTAGCGATCCGAATCTTCAGAACATCCCGATCCGCACCGAGCTCGGGCGAGAGATCCGCCGCGCGTTTGTCGCCGATCGCGGTCACGTGCTCATCTCAGCCGATTACTCGCAGATCGAGCTGCGCGTACTCGCGCATCTCTCTGGTGACAGTGCCTTAATCGAGGCGTTCCAAAAAGAAGAGGACATTCACGATCGCACTGCGCTGAAAGTCTTTGGCACCAGCAGCGGATTGAGCGAACACGAGCTGCGGCGACGCGCAAAAATCATCAACTACGCGCTGCTCTATGGAAAAACCGCGTTCACACTGGCAAAAGACATCGGCGTACCGCAGCAAGCGGCCCAGGAATTCATCAACGCGTATTTCGCCGGGTTCCCGTCCGTTCGACAGTTCATCGACGAGCTTCTCGAGAACGCTCGTAAGACCGGAGTCGTGAAGACGATGTTCGGGCGACGGCGGCTCGTGCCGGAGTTGACGAACCGGAATACTCAGATTCGCAGCCAGGCGGAACGCGAGGCGGTCAACATGCCGATCCAGGGGAGCGCCGCAGATATTCTGAAGCGCGCGATGATCGACGTTCACACAGCGCTGCCGACAATTACCGACGGCAAGACGCGAATGATTCTCACCGTCCACGACGAACTGCTGTTCGAAGCGACAAAGGAGACCGCAGAAGAATCGGCCGCTGCCCTCCGCGACGTGATGCAGAATGCCGTTCCCCTGCGCGTTCCGCTGATCGTGGATGTTGGAATTGGAGAGAACTGGAAGGAGGCGAAGAGCTAAGTCACCGCACCCACGCCGACTTGAAGGCCTCCCACTCGCCGACCATTCCGGCAAGCGCCTGTGTCGGATCGCGGACCTGAAGACGGTTGGCGCGATCCGGCAGGATGCCTTGCACCACCAGCCTGTCGAGATCGGCACGGAGAGCGACGCCACCATCGCGTCCAAGCATGGCGCGAACCCATCCCGCAGTGGCTTCGTTTAACGCGCGTTCGGGATCGCCCGCGCCTCGCGCCGACGCCGCCAGCCAGTACGCCGCCGGATGGGATCCCGGGTTGCGGGAGATTTCCTGCGTCATGCGTGTCGAGATGTGGCGGTAAATATCGGCGCGCTCACTCATTGGCCGTAGCTGCGCGTAGCGATCAGTGGCGGTTGCCCACCAATCGAGCACGCGTTCGTGCGCACCCGCGCCGAGCCCGTCGGAGTCGTCGAGCACCGACTCGAAAAACACCGCCGCGGCGCCGAATCGGTCCTCGAGATACAGCGCCTCCGCCAGCCCTATTGCCAGCTCGATTCGCTCGCGCGCATCCAGCCGGTGCGTATCGACTTGACGCAATGTCGCAATCGCGCCCGACAGATCGGCCGCCGCCGGAGTGCGCCGATAGCGCTCGAGTTGGATCCGCCCGAGCACGACACGAGCGCCGTCTGCGGTGGCTGGGAACCGTGCCGCGTCACGTGCCGCCTGCTCCGCGGCATCGTACTGCCCCTGGTTATAGAGGCGTCGCGCATCCGACAATGGATCGGCCGCATAGAGCGGCGTTGCGGTCAGCAGCAGTGCAACGATCGAAGGGCAGAGGCCGCGCATTTTTGTCATCGTAACATTATTGGTCATGCCTCGCTAACTACCTGATTATCAGTCAGTTAATCGCGCCAAACCGAACGGTGATGCTATAATTTCCAATCGATGGCGGAGCCGACCATCGTTCCCAGAGCGGAGCACACGATTTCACGCAGCGACGTCGACCCCGACGCGCTCAAAGTCCTTTATCGGCTGCATGAACACCACTACATAGCGTACCTGGTCGGCGGGAGTGTTCGCGATCTGCTGTTGAACCGGCGGCCGAAAGACTTCGACATCGGCACGTCGGCGCATCCGCATCACGTCAAGAAGCTCTTTCGCAATTGCTGGATCATCGGCCGGCGTTTCCGCCTGGCGCACGTCAAGTTCGGAACGAAGACCATCGAAGTGGCAACTTTCCGCCGGCAAATGGCGGCGGTTCCGGTCACTCCGGAGATGGACGCGGCCAACGATGCGGCAGGCACACGAGAACGAGAGGCGGAAGACCCGCCGCCGCGTCGTCGCGCCGATGATCACCTGATCCACCGCGACAATACATACGGCACTCCCGAGGAAGACGCGTTTCGCCGCGATTTCACCGTCAATGCGCTGTTCTACGATATCGGCACGTTTTCGATCATCGATTACGTTGGTGGCCTCGACGATCTCGACTCGCGAATCATTCGATGCATCGGCGAACCGGAAGTACGGTTCCTCGAGGATCCCGTCCGGATGCTGCGAGCCGTCGTCCTGGCGGCGCGGCTGCAGTTCTCCATCGATCAACCGATTCTGGATGCGATTGCCCAGCACCGGCACGAGATCGCGCGGAGTGCGCCACCCCGCCTGCTCGAGGAGTACTACAAGATTCTTCGATCGGGACACGCGCAGGAAGCGTTCAAGCAGCTCCGCACGACCGGGCTGTTAAAAGCGATTACACCCGAGCTCGCCGGAGCATCAGACGGCGTGTGGCAGTCAATTGCCGCACTCGACGCGTACCGCGCCAGGTTCGACGGAGCTCCGGAGTCGCTGACCAACGCCATCCTGGCTGGTACGTTGTTACATCCGCTCGGGCTGGTCGCACGACGACGGTTCTCTGCCGACGCGCTCGAACGACGGATCGAACTGGGTCTGCTGCCGATCGCCAGACGCGACGTCGAGCGGCTGCAACAAATCCTCGCTCTCCAGCCCCGCCTCCTGGACACGCAGGCTTCTGCGCGAGCGCAGCGGGGACTGCTCCATCGTGCGGTGCTGCCAGAGGCCGTCACCTGGCTCGAGATTCACGGCGATCGACCCGATGTGGTTGCTCACTGGCGCGCACTCCAGGCTGAACCCCGCGAACACCCTCAGGTCTCGAGCGACGAATCCGCGCCACCAACCAGCCCGTACGGTCGCCGGCGTCGCCGCCGACGGGGCAGACGCCGCACGCGACGCGACCATCAATAGTCAATGCTGAAAAGTTCATCTACGGGTTGGCGATGAACTTGTAGCCGACACTCCGAACGGTCAACAGATGCCTTGGACGTCCCGGTTCGTTCTCGATGTGTCGTCGCAAACGGACGATGAAGTTGTCGATGGCGCGCGTGTCGGTATCCTCGCGCACGCCCCACACGTCTTCGAGCATGGCCTTGCGCGAGACCGCCTTTCCCTCCTGCGCGATGAAATATCGCAGCAGGTTCGCCTCCATGAGGGTGAGCGGTAACGTGCGATCGCCGACGCGGAGTTCAAGCGCGTCGAAGTCGATCGTCTTTCCCGCGAACGTGTACTGGTCGTGCGCCCGACGCAGCCAGCCGGATCGCCGCAGCAGGCCGCCGACCCTGGCGAGCAGAATCGCGAGTTCGGTCGGCTTCGGCAGGTAGTCGTCGGCGCCGGCCGCGAACCCTTTCAGCACGTCTTCGGGACGCCCTCGCGCCGTTAACATGAGCACCGGCACGAACTGTCGCTCGGCGCGCAGCTGCGCGACCACTTCAAAGCCGTCCTTGCCCGGCAACATCACGTCGAGCACGACGAGATCGAAGCGCCGCTCGGTTGCCCGCAACAGTTCGAGCGCGCCTTCACCGGTCTCGACCACTTCGGCGGCGTAACCCTCCGCCTCGAGATTGAACCGAAGGCCTTCAGCCAGGTGAAGCTCGTCTTCGACGATGAGCACGCGCTGCACGTCAGACACCCGGCGCTTTCGGCAGCAGGATGGTCAGGCGGCTGCCCTGGCCGGTACCAGCGCTCTCGGCGTAGGCGCGACCGCCATGATTCCGCGCGACCGATCGGACGATGAACAGACCGAGCCCGCTCCCCTTGGTCCGGACCGCGCCGAGCGCGGGCGTGCGATAGAAGCGGCGGAAAATGCGCTTCAACTCGGTCGACGAGATGCCAATGCCGTTGTCGACCACGCGGACAGCGACTCGATCCGGTGCGAGCTCCTCGAGCTCGACACGGACGCGGATGTCCGGAGTCGAATACTTGACCGCGTTGTCGATCAGGTTCCACACCGCCGCTTTGAGTTCCTCGATATTGCCAAGCACAACGGAGGCTGTGCCGGCTCGATTCTCAAACGCGAGAGACTGTTCATCGAGGTGAAAGCGCGTGCGCGCAAGGTCGACACACTCCCGCGCGACGTCCCCGAGATCGACGCGGTTACGCGCTTCGCGCCGGAACCGCGATCGCGTGCTGCCCGCCCGCAGGACCTGCTCGATCGTGTGCAGCAACCGATCGCTGTCCTCGAGCATGATGCGATAGAACTCTTTGCGCTTGTCGGCATCGAGCTCGCGCGTCTGGAGGGTCTGCAGATACAGGCGAATGGATGCGACCGGCGTCTTCAGCTCGTGGGTGACGGCATTGAGGAACGAATCCTTCTGCTCGTTGCGGCGGATTTCGCGGACGAGAAAAATGGTGTTCAGTACCATGCCCGCAATGATCAGGCCGAGGATCGCCAGTACTCCGGTCCGCCAGTTCAGAACAATCCAGCTGACGTTGAGTGCGACGGCGATCGCGACGAGACAGATGCCGAAAACGGTGAAAAAGATCACCGATCGCCGGCGGCCGGAAATCATGGAAAAAGGATACAGGAGGGCGGGGGGGAGTGTTCAATGTTCAATGCTGAATGTTCAATGCTCAATGCTCAATGCCCGACGACCACGGCATCCACATTGAACATTAAACATTGAACATGAAGCATTGAACATTGAGCTATGCGGCTTCCTGGTGGGTGTGCCGCGTCACCTTCGCAGCCTTCAGATCGCGCACGATCCCGATCGCATTGAAGAACTTCAGGGTGATCCAGCTGATGTCGAACTCGTACCACACCAGACCGTGACGGGCAGAGACGGGATGTGCGTGATGGTTGTTGTGCCATCCTTCACCGAACGTCAGCAGCGCGACCCACCAGCTGTTGCGCGAATCGTCGCGAGTCTTGAACCGGCGCGAGCCCCACATGTGCGTCGCCGAATTCACGAGCCACGTGCCATGAAGGCCAACGACCGTGCGCAGGAAAATGCCCCACAACACCATCGGCCATCCGCCGATCGCGAGCAGCAGCAGGCCCACGGTCACGAGCGGAACGTAGTGATAGGTGTTCAGCCAGCGGTAGAAGGGATCGGCGCCCAGGTCGGGAGCGTACTTCGCCATGAGCGCGGTGTTGTTGTGGTGCGTATCACCGAAAAGGATCCAGCCCATGTGCGCCCAGAAGCCGCCGTCTCGCGGCGTGTGCGGATCGCCGTCGTGATCGGAGTGCTGATGATGGACGCGATGCGTCGCAACCCAGAAGATCGGCCCGCCTTCCAGCGACAACGTCCCGCAGACGGCGAGAAAGTACTCGAACGCCTTCGACGTCTTGTAGCCGCGATGGGTGTGCAGGCGGTGATAGCCGAGGCTGATCCCGAAGCCGACCGCCATCCAGTGCAGGACAATGGCGACGGCAAGATTGGTCCAACTGAAAAAGAAGAAGGCCGCAACCGCCAGAATATGAAAGATCACCATTACGACGGCGGTGATCCAGTTCAACGTCGAATGGGAATACTCTGCTCGAACCGATATCGTCTCTGTGCTCACGCTGACTCCTCGCAGACTGAACGAACCTGCTAACGGTAGCAGGTTCGCGAGGAGCCGTTTGTAAGACTTCTGTACTTGGCTAACCAGCTGAATCAAAGAAAGTTATCAGCCGTTTCTGCGTTCGAATTCGCTCATGAATTGCACTAGCGCGTCGACCCCCTCTTCCGGAAACGCGTTGTAGATCGAGGCGCGAAGTCCGCCGACCGATCGATGTCCTTTCAGCCCGTCGAGACCGGCCGCGGTGGCATCCTTGACGAACTTTTTCTCGAGCTCTTCACTCGGCAAGCGGAACGTGACGTTCATTCGCGATCGGCTGTCCGCCTGTGCGTGTCCACGGTAGAAATCCGTCCGATCGATTGCGCCGTATAGCTTCTCAGCCTTGCGCGCGTTGCGGCTGCCAATCGCCGCCAGGCCGCCCTGTTTCAGCAGCCATGCCAGCACGAGCCGCATGACGTAGATGGCAAACACGGGCGGCGTGTTGTACATCGAGTTGTTTTCCGCATGCACGGTGTACTGCAGCATCGTCGGCAGCGACGAAGGAGTGCGCTTGAGCATGTCTTCGCGCAGGATCACGAGGGTGACGCCGGCCGGGGCGAGATTCTTTTGCGCCCCGGCGTAGATCACTGCGTATTTCGAGACATCGATCGGGCCGCTGAAGATGTCCGACGATGCATCGGCAACGAGGGGAACGCTTCCGGTTTTCGGCAGGTACTGGAATTCCGTTCCGAAGATGGTGTTGTTCGTCGTGTAGTGGACGTATGCGGCGTTCGGATCCAGCGTCAGCTCCTCCTGCCGCGGCACGCGAGCGAAGTTCTCGCTCTCGGTCGATGCGACAATCTTGACGCCGCCGACACGCTTCGCTTCCTTCACCGCTTTCTGCGACCATGCACCGGTCACGATGTAATCGGCCGATCCGTCCGCCGGAAGCAGATTCATCGGCACCATCGAGAACTGCAGGCTCGCGCCACCCTGCAGGAACAACACGCGGTATCCCGCAGGAATGCCGGCGAGTGCGCGCAGGTCGGCCTCGCATCCCTCGATGATGTCGTCGAATGGCTTCGAGCGATGGCTGATCTCGAGGATCGACATGCCGACACCGGGGAGAGACAGCAGGTCTCGCTGCGCCTGTTCGAGTACGTCGACCGGAAGCACGGCGGGGCCGGCTGAGAAATTGAAGATTCGAGTCGTTGTTGTCATAAATGAACCCTTAAGGATGATTCAGAGCGAGACGACCTGCAGGTCGAGGATGTCTGCGTTCTCCGCTTTGATTCGATCGCACAACGCCGCCGACGGCGCGCCATCGAGATTGATGCGCGCCACGGCCGCTTGTGCGCCTTCGAACACGATGTTTTCGGTCTCCTGCACGTTGAGGTTGTCCCGCCGCAGGTTGTTGAACACGTGTGCCAGCACACCCGGGCGATCGCGATGTCGTACGACGAGCATGTGCGTCGCCGGCGTGCGCTTGGCGAGATTGACGACATTGGGCACCCGGCCGGTCTCCTTGAAGCTGCGAATGATCCGGACCGTCTCGGCGGCAATGGCGTCCTGCGCCTGCTCGGTCGACGCGCCGATGTGATGCGTGCCGTAGACCTGCGGCAGTGCAATCAGATCGTCATGGAACTCGCCGACCGACGATGCGGGCTCGTTGGCAAACACGTCGAGCCCGACGCGAAGATGCTTCTGCCTGATCGCTGCAGCGAGTGCCGCGTCATCGATCACGTCGCCGCGCGCGGTATTGACGATAATCGCTCCTGGCTTCAGTCTGTCGAGCAGCGCCGCATTCACGAGACCCCTGGTTTCCGCCGCGAGTGCGACGTGCACGCTGAGCACATCGGCACGCGCCGCGGCGTCGCCCGGCGTCGGCGCCACGGCTATCGTCACCGTGCGCAAGGCCGGCTCGATCCCCATCTCCCGAGCCTCACGCTCAGTCATGGGTCGATCCTCACCATCGAACCGTCGACTCCAGACGACGATATTCATGCCGAAGCCGGCGGCGCGGCGAATCATCTCCTGCCCGATGCTGCCGACGCCGAGCAGAGCCAGCGTTCGGCCATACAGGCCGAGGGCGTTCGAGAACTCCTTCTTGTTCCACCGGCCGGCGCGCAGCTCGGCGACGTTGTCCGGCACGCGTCGATCGAGCGCCAGGATCAGCGCAAAGGCAAGCTCCGCCACCGCAATGGCATTCTTCCCGGGGCAGTTCGATACGTAGATGCCGCGCGCGGACGCACCGGCCACGTCGATGGTGTTATAGCCCGCACCGGCGCGGACGATCAGTGAGAGTTGGCCCGCGTCGAGGACGTCGCTGCCCACTTTGGTGCCGCGCACGACGAGCACGTCCGCGTGTGTCTTGCGAACCGCATCCGCGAGTGCCGCGTCCTTGAGATCCGGCGCGTAGAGAACTTCACACCCGGCGCTTCGTAAACCGTCGATGCCACTCTGCTCGAACCTGTCCGCGATCACGACTTTCACGAAATCTCGTCCCTTAAATCAGATGCACGAGCAGCCCGTCGCGCAGCTTGGGCTCGAACCACGTGGACTTCGGCGGCATGATGCCGCCGTCGTCGGCAATCGCCATCAGATCGTCGACCGTGACCGGGTACATGGAAAAGGCGACCGCGGCGTCGCCCGCGTCGACCGCGCGCATCAACGCCTCGGAACCGCGCGCACCGCCGATGAAATCAATGCGCTTGTCGGTCCGCACGTCACCAATATTCAGCAACGCCTCGAGCACAGCCCGCTGCAAGCGCGAGACGTCCAAACTGCTGCCGCGCGAACTGTCTTCGGGAGCCACACTGGTGAGATCAATCGCGTACCAGCGTCCGTCGAGGTACATCGATACTTCCCCCTGACGTTCCGGTGTAGGAGCGCCATCGGTCACTCTGAACTGCGCGCGCAAGGCCCCCAGGAACTGGCGCGCTGTCCGGCCGCCCAGATCCTTGATGATGCGGTTGTAGGGCAGGATCTGGACCTGATCGTCGGGAAATGCGACGGCAATGAATGTTTCGGCTCCTGCCTCGTCGGCGGTCGACGCGGGGCGATTGGCCAGTTGTTCCCGAGTCCGCGCCGCACTGGCCGCCCGATGATGCCCGTCGGCAATATAGAGCGATGGAATGGCCTGAAACGCGGTGACGAGGTTCCGCGTCTGGTCGAGACCTGCCCGCCAGACTGAGTGCCTGACACCGTCTGGCGCCGCGAAGTCGTACAACGGTTCGCCCGCCGTTACCTGTCGCGCCAGCGTGTCGATCGCGCGATCCGCTCGATAGGTCAAGAAGACAACGCCCGTCTGCGCGCGCAATTCGATCATGTGACGAGTCCGATCGTCTTCCTTGTCGCGCCGCGTACGTTCGTGTTTCTTGATGACGTCCGATTCGTACTCATCAACTGAGAAACAGCCAGCGATTCCCGTCTGTTCGTGCGCACCCATGCACAGGCGGTAGAAGTAGAGCGCCGGCGTCTCGTCAATCAGAAGCGGCGCCCGCTCGCGTAACGCCGCGAGGTTCGCTTTGGCCCGTTCGTAGACCTGCGGTGAATACGGATCCGTTCCCTCCGGCAGATCGATCTCGGCACGCGTCACGTGCAGAAAGCTAAGCGCATTGCCGGACGCGAGTTGTCGTGCCTCGCTGGTGCTGACGACATCGTACGGAACTGAGGAGACTGCTGCTGCCTTGTCCGGCGCTGGCCGCAACGCACGGAACGGATGGATCGAAGCCATCTGATCATTGTAAGCCACGGATGAACAGGGATAAAAAGCCACGGATGAACACGGATAGAAAGCCACGGATGAACACGGATGAACACGGACTAGAGCCACGGATGAACACGGATCAACACGGATAAAAAGTCACGGATGAACACGGATCGGATCCAGTGGCGTCGTCACTTGCGCCGGGGCGCGTGAATTCGACCCTTCGGTGCGCTCCCGAGTCGGACAAGAGGCGGGCTATGCGCAGCGATAGCGCGGCGAGCAAAACCAGAGCAAACGGCACGAAGAAGAGCTTCCCGGCGGCGTGCGGATCATGTAGAACTCGAAGAAAGCGAACCAAATCCAGTAGATGGTCTTGATCGGTGGAGTCGGCGCATATCGGGTTGCTTGGCGCGATGGTGGTTACGTCAAACGATGCTTCGGTGCGCACCCTCGGAACACGCAACTGGAAGCGTCTTCACGCTCTGGGCCGACGAGCGTGCGTGATTTTCGCTGGAGTTGAACGGCCGCCTCTGACCCGGCTCGCCCGTGGTGCTATGAAGGTTCCAAGGCCCGTCCAACCTGCAATCTACAACAATCAAACCGCTGGGTAGGCTCCGCCTCGATCATCCTGTCCGTCGCCGAGCCCGTGTCAATCCGTGTTCGTCCGCGGCCAAGAATCCGTGTGGATCCGTGTTCTTCCGTGGCTAAGTATCCGTGTGAATCCGTGTTCGTCCGTGGCTAAGTATC